>CEOQ01298679.1_pt1 | contig 12810 bp, 10 predicted proteins | sample 361351 | NCBI WGS metagenome assembly CEOQ01 (sample SAMEA2619907, study PRJEB7988) | marine metagenome | biome: marine biome (ENVO:00000447); feature: deep chlorophyll maximum layer (ENVO:xxxxxxxx); material: "saline water (ENVO:00002010), including plankton (ENVO:xxxxxxxx)" | depth 60 m | reverse complement strand
AAAGGAATTAATTGCAAAAACCCTAGCAGAAAAAAATCTTAAAATTGATGGAATAGACATTGGTGAAATTTTAAACAGTGCACAATATCAGCAGAATCTTGAACAGAAAATTTCAAAATTAGTAAAAATCTTAGTTTGGGAATTTTTTGAAAAAGGAATGGATTTTAAAGAAAAAACCAAAACTATAAGAAAAGAGCGTAAGGTGGGTAGACCCAAGATAAAGAAAAAAGCTGGGCGACCCAAACAAGGATTAGATTAGAAAATATTGAGAGAAACTAGTTTTCTCTTATCACATTATTAACGTGATCACAGATAACCAACACTTGTTCATCAGTTAACAATGGATATGATGGTAATGATAATATTTCCTTAGAGAATTTCTCACTGTTTGGTAAGCTGTACTCATAGTTTTGATATATTGGTTGCAAATGAATTGGTTTCTCATAATATATGGCAGAACCAATACCATTATTTGTTAACTCCTCACGTATCTTTTCTCTTTTCTGATGACGTATAACTATTTGATGATATACAGATTTGCCATTTTCATTTTCCGGTAAAATACAATCTTCATATAGATTTTTTTTATAAATTGATACAATTTCTCTCCTACGCGAATTTTTTTCATCAAGATGCTTTAGCTGAATTCTACCTATAGCTGCATTAACGGTGTTTAATCTCATTGTAAAGCCTAATTTATCAAATTCATTTTTGGTTTTTCGACCATTATCTCTTATTGATATTATTTTTTTTGCTATATCTTCATTGTTTGTAGTCGTCATTCCACCATCACCAGCTACTGTCATATTTTTAGTAGGATAAAATGAAAAACAACCTACATCCGAGATGCTTCCAACTTTTTTTTCTCTATAAATTGCCCCATGTGCTTGACACGCATCTTCAACGATGGGAATGGCTTGTTCTTCAGCAAATGTTTTTACAGAATCAAAATCGCATGGATTTCCATAAATATGAACAGGAATTATTGCATCTACATTTTGTGTGATATTAGTAACATTAATTCCACCATCTTTCAAATTTATATCTGATAAAATTGGATGCGCATTTACCATTCTAATACAATTTGCTGAAGCAATGAATGAATTAGTTGGTGTTACTACCTTAGAATTGTTTGAAATTCCAAGCGCCATGAGTGATAATTGTAATGCACTATTTCCAGAATTTACCGAGACAGCATATTTTGTTCCTATATATTCTGCAAACTCTTCTTCAAATTTTGAAACGCTTTCACCACATACAAATAACTCATTTTTTAATGCGTCAATTGCAGCTTCTTTCATCTCATCAGTAAATTCTTGAACAAAAAATGGTATACTCATGTTTTTTGTTCATGAAACTGGTTTATTATTTTTAGTATTCTATTGTCTCATTTATTTTTGAAATAGGAGTAATTGGCAGATAATCTTCAAATCTTCTTGCCCGTAATACTGACTCCACTTTCAATTTCATTAAAATGAGTAATTCGTAATTTTGAATCCCTAAACCATTTTTTCACTTCTTTTGGATTATGTCGGTAAGCATATTCAGGAAAATACCAATCAAAATTTGTCGCAACACTCTGTTCAAAAGGAACATCTTTTGACCACCAACATTTAAGAAAATTCCAATAAATAAATCGCTGTACGTCATAAGTGCCAGCTTTAATTTCAAGTAATGGAATATCTCTAGAAATAGTTACAGTTTTTTTAATTTTTGAAAGATTTTTTCCTAACAATGCCATATCTTTAGAGAATTGAATACATTCCTTTTCAGTCATTTTTACAGTAGATTGTCGTATGAAATTATCTGCAAATTCACGCATAGGCCCTTTAATTTTATAAACATAAATTGAGATTACGCCATTTTTTGCTAATAGTTTTGTAAGTATTTTGAAGGATCTTTCAGTATTCTTTGTATGATGCAGTACTTGATCTGAGCAAATAAAATCAAAGAAGCCTTTCTTAAATGGGAGTTTTTGAATATCTGCTTTTAGAAAGTGAATGTTTGTTGCACTACCATATTTTTTGTATGCAAAAGTAATACTTTCACTTGCATCGATAGCAAAGACATCTGCCTTGGTATTAGCTGAAAATAATTTTGCACTATTTCCAACACCTGTTCCTGCATCCAGAATTCTTTTTCGTGTTTTCAAAAAATTATTAAAATTTAGTATGTTCTTCCAACCAAATCTTTCTAAAAACCACTTCTTCTGACTCTCAAACCATTTTGCATTGTGATATGTTTTATTGTATTTCTTCCATTTAGATGAAAACGAGTCTTCAGTTTTAACAAAAATTTTAGATTTATCTACAACAAAATTGGGTATCCCTCCACTGATAAGAAATCTATGACTGTTAAGACACAATAATTGGCCTTCAATAATCTCATTCCTATGTTTTTTCTTTATTTTTAATGTAAGATTCTTACTACATCTTGGACATATTAGATAGTCTACCAGTGTTTGTTTCATGCCAATTCAAAATTATATTAGGAGAAATAAAAATCAGTACTAACAAATTTTCTTTCTACATTAAGAATTCTTGGTATCTAATAATATACTAGAATCCATCTCAGATGTAACAAAAATCCTATACCAAAGCTCAAATGATAATAATCCTAGGAATTTATTGATATATTTGACATCAAGTTGGCTTTTAAGATGATTTTCAATCCATGATTTATTAATCCAACCGTACTTTACTATTCTTGCATCATCTAGATACATTTTACATAATTTGTAACCATGTGATTTCCATAGATTGATTGTGTTTACAGAGAACCCTTGTTTTGTTTGTGTTAAAAGATCATCATCGATATAATTTTCTAGTAATTTTCTAAGTGGGATTTTTCCAACATTACTTTTTTTATCATATTTTAGGTCTGTCTTTAGATGAGTTGCATATGTAATCATGTCATCTGATAGTAGTGGTGTAATTGATTTTATGCCAAAATGTTCATGTAATGCTGAATTTACTGGTTTGAAATTATATAATAATTTTCCATTGTAATCAGCAAGAAAGATCTGTTGGATTATGGAAAGGGGGTTATCAAAATATTGAATAAGATTTGAATGAATTTTTTTCCATGAAAAGTCAATCTTTTCTCCAAATAATTCTGTCTGATCTTCCACCCAATCTCTTTCATGACATTCTAAGTAGCATTTCACTCTTTCAGTGGAAGATGAAGTCTGGTTAACTAACGAAAGGAATTTTTGGTATCTGAAAGTATATCCTCCAAAAAGTTCGTCGCCACCATCACCAGATAGTAAATAATCACTATGAGATTTTGCTTGTTTTGCTATATGATACCAATGAAGATCCCAAAAGGGCTGTTTTGTGACACTAATAGCCTTTGGTAACTCAATAAAAAAATTATCTAAATTGATGATTTCATGTTCTGCATCAAATCTTTCAGCTATCTTTGCAGCCTGAGGTGTTTCATCAATACTATCAGCAAACTTGAGTGAGATTGCTGATATCTCTAAATTAGGAAAAGTTTCACGTAACAATGCTAAATTTAAGGTAGAGTCTATACCACCACTTAATGCAATAGATATTTTTTTACAATCTGTTTTTATAGAATTTTTTAAGGTTTTTTTTATAGATTTTTTAATGAATTCTGTAGATGATTTGGATTCAGTTGAATTGAAATCATTCCATGATAATTTCGATAGGTTTGATATGTTTTCTCTATTATATCTTAATGTTAGGATATCTATGATAGAATTTTGTGATAAAGAAATAGGATTAGAATTTTCCACGACCTAATCCCCTGAAAATTAAACCTGCTTTCTGTGCTTTCTTTACATCAATTACCCCTCTCGTATCAATCAAGATTGGCGATTTCATTTTTGAGATAAAATATTCTGGTTGAATGTTTTGGAATTCATTATGAGATGTAACGAGTACTGTGGCATCAACATTTGAAATAACCTCATCCAAATTATTCGCAGTTTGAATTCCATATACGGAAGCATTTTTGAAGTAAGGATCAAAAATCCTGATTTCAGCACCCATTTTTTGTAATTCTGATATAATTACTTCAGCTGGTGACAACTGAATATCTTTCACATTAGGTTTGTATGAAATACCTAAAATCAATATGACTGATGAATCAAGTTGTTTATTTCCTTCATTCAAAGCATCTTTCAATAATTTAATTACATGATGAGGCATGTGTTCATTTATTTCTCTACCTGTTTTTACCATTTTTAACATGTTATCACCAATCTCTTTTGCAGAATTCAACATTTGGTATGAATTTACTGGCAGGCATGGTCCTCCTACTCCAGCTCCAGGGTGATGAATTTGGAAATTATATTTTTTATCTGCAGCCTCAAGAACTGTATTTGTATCAATACCAAGTCTTTCAAAAAGTATTGCTAATTCATTGACAAATGCTATGTTTATATCTCGAAAAATGTTTGTTGTAAGTTTAACAGCATTAGCAGTTTTACAGTTTGGCATTTTTATCAGTTCAACTGGAAACACATGTTTGTAAATTTCTGTGATTATCTGTGTTGTTTTTTCATCTGTAGAACCAACTAATCTAGGTAATTTCTCAAAATCTTTCATAATTTCTCCAGGATTTGCAGTTTCAGGGCATACTCCTATTCCAATATTATTTCCAGCTTTAATGTTTCTCTCTTGACTTTCTATTAGATCGATACATTCATTCTCGATGAAACCAGGCTCGATAGTACTTTCAACAATAATTATAGAACCAGGACTAACTAGATCTTTTAACTGTCTCGCAACTATTCTTAATGCACTATAATCTGGAGTGTTATTTTCATCCATTGGTGTTGGTAATGATAAAAGTATTATCTGTGAGTTTGGTACTGCATCTTTAATTCTTGTCGTAGCCGTAAACTTTTGGTTTTCAATAACCTGATTGAAAACATCTTCATAGCCAGGTTCATCTTTTAAGGGGAAGTTTTTATTTTTGATCTTATCCACTAGTTCTTCATTTACATCTACACCAATTGTCGTAAAACCTGACTTTGCAAATGATAAAGCGGTTGGTAATCCTATGCGTCCTATTCCTATTACAGAAACTAGAATCTTGTTTTCCTCAATAAGTTGTTTAATCTCATCTATTTCTAAGGAAAAAATCTCTGTATTGTTCATAACATTCATCAAAAATAGTAATCTATATTCCTTACATATGAAAGAATAAAAAGAAAATGATGGAAAAATTTTCTGTATAAAAAAATGATCAGGCGTATTTTATGATAGAATGATGTCCACAAATTTGTACTAATAATTTAGAAGAGTATTATATCTAATTTGACTGAAAGTTTTAACATGCCTCAATATGATGGATATTCATGAATTTTGCTGTGACTGGTGGTGCGGGATTCATTGGAAGTCATCTTTCAAAGCATCTGATTTCAGAAGGTCATAATGTTACTGTCATTGATAATTTGTTTCGAGGAAAATTATCTAATCTAGGAAAAGTAAAAGATAAAATAAATTTTATTAAATTGGATATCCTTGATATAGATAATTTAAGAAAAGTTTTACAAAATGTTGATGGAATTTTTCATCAAGCGGCTCTCACTTCTGTACCTGAATCCTATGAAAAAGAAGAGGAATACAAAAATGTAAACATCAAAGGAACTGAAAATATATTTAAAATTGCAAAAGAATTTAAAATTAAAGTTGTCTATGCAAGCAGTTCTAGTGTTTATGGTGACATTAAGAATATACCAATTACAGAAGACTTTGAAAGAAAACCAATTAATCCATATGGTTTGACAAAACTTGAAGACGAATATTTAGCTGAATCGTATTCTAAATCTAATGTGCAAATTATTGGTTTGAGATATTTCAATGTGTTTGGTGTTGGACAAACCTCAGATTATGCAGGTGTTATTACAAAATTCTTTGAAAAAATCAGCAAAGGGGAATCCCCAGTAGTTTATGGTGATGGTTTACAAGTTCGGGATTTCATTTTTGTCGACGATGTGGCTAGAGCTAATGTTGCAGCAATGATGAGTAGTGTAGATCACGGATTTTTTAACATTGGTACAGGAAAAACAATTTCAATTAAAGATCTAGCGAGTCTGATGATTAAGATTCTAGAGAAGGATCTTGAACCTGTTTTTGATAAAATTCCAGCTGGTGATGTAAAACTTAGCCAGGCTGATGTATCACTAGCTAAAAGCATGTTTGGTTGGCAATCAATTACCACATTAGAGGATGGTCTTCGTGCAATGTTCTAGAAATCTATGAACTTAGTAAATCTTCATAAAATTTGATATATTTTGGTAGTAATATTTCCCAAGTAAGATTTTTCATAACGTAGTCAAATCCATTATCTGCAAATCTTTCCATTCTTTCTCTGTCAGACAGCAATTGAATAATAGCATCTTTCAGACTTTGTGGATCGTCAGGTGGCACCAACATGCCTGTTTTATCATTAATGATCAATTCTGGAATTCCCCCTACATTTGTTGCAATTATTGGGATTTTTAGAAAAAATGCTTCCTTAATAACTTGGGGTATACTTTCCATTCTTGAAGGTATGACTAGAATGGTTGATTCTTTTAGTTTAACCATTGCATCTTTCCATTCTAGATCTGTACAATAAACTACATTGGCATCAATTTTATTTTCAATTTTTTTTAGTATATCAATTCCTTTCTCATAACTATCTCTACCAATGTATACAATTTGTTTTTCTTTTTTTGGAATATCTGAAATATCTTGGAATTTTTCAATATCTAATGGAGCATAGATACAATCAAAATCTATGTTCAGTTTTTCTTTATACTGTTTTTTGACTATCATGGAGTCGGTTGTTAGTTTATCGGGCCATTCAAAAACTTTTGATTCAGCCAGTTTTGCGGCATTACTAGTAATTTCTGAATGTAATGCATTTACTTGCTCAGAATAAACTCCATGAACAGAAAGAACTTTTTTTCTTGCATTTGTATATTTCATTGCAAAAGCTGATGGAACATTAAATGCATGGACTATGTCATATTTCTCTCTGCTTATGATTGATTTCAGTGTACTCAATGCTGCAAAACTAGGATTTTTTAGTTTCTTAATTGGGATAGAAGAAGTATCCATGAGTTTGATCTCGAAACCATGTTTACGTAATTTCTCAGCTACTCTAGCAGCATGACCTCCAATTCCGCCTTCAAATTTTGGTGCAATAAATAAGATTTTCATCAAATTCCATTCCTATCTTTTAAATCAAGTAATTCCTGGTAGATTTCTTTTTCACGATTTTCAATCTTATCAATACTAAAATCTGTAGATTTGTTTAAAGCGTTTTTACAAAGTTCTTCTCGTTTCTCTTCATCTTTCAAAATCCTAACAAATTGTTCTTCAAATGATTCTGGAGTTAGTTCAGCAAATAATACAGAATCATCTAGACCATCTGATAATCCTTTAACAGGTTTAGGGATGATTATTGGCATGCCTGATGCCAATGCTTCTAAAACTGGAATGGGTACTCCCTCAATTTCGGGATCATACGCTAGTGCAAAAATATCAGAAGTGTGGTAATAGTCCTGAATTTCATCATTAGGTACTGATGTGATAAAATTAACTTTGTCTTCTATACCCAAATCTTTCACTAGATTTTCTAATTCATTTCTTAGTTCGCCATCTCCAATGATTCGTAAATTTACATCAAGATCTTTTATTGCTTTGATGATAAGATGGTGGTTTTTCTGTGGAGATAATCTGCTAACACTCAAAATAATTGGTCTATCATTGCTACTTGGATTATCTTTTCGTTTAAAACGTTCCAAGTTGACCTTGTTATACAAAATTTCTGGTTTTTTCTTGACCAAATCATAGACATAAGGCTCTATAATTCTATAAACTCCAGTAATCTTATCGGCATTTTGTAATACAAATGGCTCAATAACCTTACGAGAATATTTTAAAACAAGATACTTCTTAAAATCTTTTGATTTGACTAATTTCCTATAACCATCATATTGCGAATGAATTGAAACAAAAAGTGGTTTATCAATACTTGTACTACAATAAGCGGCAACCCAGCCTTCTAGTTTTGAATTATAAGCTCGAATTATGTCTGGATTAATTTTTGTAACTAGAGCAAGCACTTTGTTTTTTTGTTTTTTTAGATTGAAAGTATTTAATTTTCCTACTGGATGAATGTGTAGAATTGCATCACCAGCAAGAGTTTGAACTTTTAATGAGTCTACGTCATTGTCAATAAATGAAATTATGTGTATCTCATCAAAAAAATTACTTGGATTAAAGTATCTTGATTTAATTTCTCCTTTATTATAATATGAAATAATTGGATCGTTTGAAAACACACATAATTTTAAAGTCATAATATTAATTCACCAAATTTAATCAGATTTTAAGAGATTTCTTATTCTCGATGGATTCTGTAATACCGTAGCAAGTTTGAATTTAGTATTATCAAAAACTTTTGTAAATATACCGTATTCGTAATTTTCTCCACCCCATTTGGATTTGTAAAAGGAAATTTTACGTTCTTTCTCATTTTCTGGGTTTGGGTTTATTCCACCTAGATCTAATGTATGAAAATTGTGTTTTATACCCCATTTAATCAAGTTCCAAGTAAGAAAAGTACCTCCCAACAGACTTGTTTTTGTATTTGCGACACCATGTTGTAAAAGATTTTTGTTAAATGTCAATGTAGAAATTCCGCCAATAGGCTCATCATCAATTTTAGCCAGAAATAGTTTACCATTATTTGAATTGTAAAGATTCTCCCATCTGCTTTTTGTTAGTTTGTCTGCATGCTTTGGTTTGCTTTTAGAATTTTTTATTCTATTAAAATCCAAAATTGCATTGAAGGTGGTTCCTATTTCAAATTTCAAGTTGTTTTGTTCCGATTTACGAATATCATATCTTGTTTTTTTATCTAATTGTGAATAGATAGTATGTTCATCATTTCCTAAATTAATTATACGTGTAGCCCAAGGAGTATTGTTATATCCGAATTTTTTAAAATTCTTTTCTATGGATAGGCCAAGTCTGGGTGGGGTGGTTCCACGTATTACATTGACATCATTATTCTCAGCAATAATATCTAATTCGTTTAGTAAGATTTGCAATATTTCATCCTGATTTGTTGAATCAAAAATTATAGGACCATAAATCCACTCCAAAGTATTTTTCATCTTTAATTTGTTCCCAACTATGTCTGCAAGAAAACTTGCATTTTTCCAAGAATATTCTTTATGTATCAATACCATAAGTTGAGCAGCAATACCATCGCCATTTTTTATTTGTAGAAATAATGGAATAGAATTGTATGAGTTTTGATAGATTCTACCCCATGAAGATATCTGATAGCCTGTGGACGAATTATTTTTTAATAAATTACTATCCCAGTTTTCTGGTATCTGAGTGTGTGTTGTTAATGTCAACTTCATTTTGACGACTTCCTCAATTCTTTTATTATTGATTTTGCCAAATTTCTTGTTTTAAGATCAATTGAGAGTGTTATCAAACCATACATCAACACTCCTAATCCAATATACAAAATTAAGTTAGGTAGAAAATGAAAAATGCTTTCATGGTATACTAAGAACTCATCTGCAATAATATACACAATTCCAAACACTAGAATGCTTGTCAGTAGATATTTTACAGATGTTTTCACATCTATTGATAAGGAGAATTGATTTTTTACCATTCTATAGAAATATGCTGTAAATGGTATTTGCACTCCAAGCGAGACTATAGACCAATTAATGACTAATTCTAATTGTGTTGAATCATCTTTTGTAAGTAATAATACAATGGCCAAAATTAGTACGTACAATGAATATTGAATCAAAATGATTGTTGGTAAAGTGAATAACTTACTTTTGACAAAATCAATAAATTTAGGGTTTTCACTTGCATCAATTGATTCTGATCCATGAAGTGCTTCTTGGAAAATACTACTAAGTTTGTAAAGAAATGCACGTAAAGTCATCAATACCACAACAATTACAGCTATTGCATACTCTGCATTTAATGCATAAAGTGAAGGATGTGCAAATGCAATTGAGATTGCCACTAATGGAAATCCAAAGTAAAAATATCTGACCAGACTTTCATTCAAATGTTCTTTACTTCCACCAGAAAGTAGTTTTGGATAAAGTGCTTGAGCTATTAATCCAGCGTGGCCTACTAGTATAGACACTGCCAAAGCAGCACTATAATATGCAACTCCAATTAGTGAATCAGTTATAATTAGAAAAATTGCTACATCAAAGCTAAAAACTACTGCAGGACTTTTTCGATATAATGGTATCCAACTTAATTTTACCCATTTTTTTAGAAATATTTTCTGTAAACTTGTTCGTAGTTTTGATCTAGCGTTGATGCCTAGAACAGCTATACTTACTATGTAAGCTATGAGAGTTGCAAAAATGGCGCCTTCTAATCCAAGATCTAACATGATCACTAGCAAAATCGCGAATGGAATCTTGCTTAATTCGAATGCTATTATGCCATAACTAGTTGCCTGTGGTTTCCAGCCTAAATTTAATGCAGTTAGAACTCTATTAACAAATGTGACAGGAACTAATAATGCACCTACCACAAGTATATCGAAAGGCACTACTGTTTCATTTGCAATAAAAATCGAAATTAGGAAATATAATGCAACTCCGACTAATGAAAATAAGCCGTGAGTCACAAGCGCAGTTTTTCCAGAGTCAACTCCTCTTGCTAGTTCTCGAGTAGTCCAGTATGTAATTATCGGATCAAGTATTAGTACATACATAATTAAACTACCAATTAGTCCCCAAGATCCATATTCTTCTGGAGTTAATGTTCTAGTAACAATTAGAGTAAAAACCAAACCTGTAACTACACTAATCAGGCCTATTAGCATAGAAATTAAACCTGAATATGCAACTCTAATTCCACTCATGAAAATCCTACCTTCTCAAATTCTTCCTAAGAATTTTGATAATAGTTTCAGACGTTTTTCCAGTACCATAAGGAGATTTTTTAGAAGATACATCAGGGTGGTTCACAGTAAATTTGATTGTAGACAAAATTTTTGGATAAGAAACACCAACAAGTTGAGCAAATCCTGATTCTATGGATTCTGGTCTGTCAGTTGTTTTTCTTACTATTATTGCCTTTTTCTTTATGTTAGGAGATGTAATTTCTTCTTGAATACCCCCAGAATCAGTAATAATGAAGAGAGATTTCTTCATTAGTTCTAACATATCAAAATATCCAACAGAGTCAATTAAAGAGACATTTTTTGAATTTTGAAGTTTGTTGTACAGATTATAGTCATGTAATTTCTTTATTGTTCTTGGATGTACTGGAAAAATTATATTTTCTTTTGAATGTATAACTGCTTTGATAATTGAGGTTAATGAAATTTTATGATCAACGTTTTCTGCACGATGCAATGTCATTAAAATATAATTAGAATCTTGTATGTCAACTGAGGATTTTTTGGAAGAAAGTTTGGAAAATTTATTAATAGAATCAATAACTGTGTTTCCTGTTACAAAACATTTACCATGAACTTTTTCTTCAATTAAATTTTTTTTGGAAGTTTTTGTTGGTGCAAATAAAAATTCTGACACATGATCTGTAGCGATCCTATTATGCTCTTCTGGCATTCTCCAATCATAGCTTCGTAAACCAGATTCTACGTGGCTAATTGGAATTCCTGATTTTAATGCAGTAATAGCAGATGCTAAAACAGTGTTTGTGTCGCCTTGAACTATGACTGTATCTGGATTAATTTCTTGCAAAATTTTAGATAACTTCAAAATTATTTCTCCTGTCTGAGTGGTTGGGTTAGATTTTGAAAGTTTTAATGAGTAATCAGGTCTTCTCAAACCTAATTGATCAATGAACCTCAACCCCATTGAATAATCATAGTGTTGACCTGTGAAAATAACAGAATTTTTTGACTTTGGAAGTTTTTCAATTATGGGAGCAAGTTTGATTATCTCTGGTCTTGTGCCCATTATAACGGCAGTTTTCATGTATTATGATGGCGCTTCGAAATAGAACTTATTATTGATTCTTGTAGACCAAATTTTTACAATCAACCAAAAATCAAATAAAACTTACAAAAAATCACAATAGTATAATTATAAGTTTCAGAACGTAATTATGTGAAAACGGTATTAACAGTTGCTGGATTAGGAACAAGACTTCTACCATTAACTAAAGAATTACCAAAAGAAATGTTGCCAATTTTCGTTAAAAATAAAAATGGAGATCTGTTAGTAAAACCAATTCTTCAAGTAATATTTGAATCGTTGTATGAATATAACATTAGGGATTTTTGTTTTATTGTTGGAAAGACGAAAAGAGCTGTTGAAGAACATTTTACTGAGAATCCTAGTTTGATCAAATTACTGAAGGAAACAAAAAAAAGAAAACTAGCACAAATATTAAACGCATTTTTTAAAAAAATAAAAAAATCAAACATTGTTTTCATCTATCAGCCAAAGCCAATTGGTTTTGGTGATGCAATTGAAAAAAGTAAAAAGTATGTTGGCAACGAAGAATTCTTGCTTCATGCTGGAGATGATATAGTAATCTCCAAAAATAATGATCACCTAAAAAGACTAGAGAAGGCATTCAAAAAATATGACGCCGAGATTGCATGTTTGGTTGAGGAAGTGGATGACCCTAGAAAGTATGGAGTAGTTAATGGCAAAATGTTAGAAAATGGAATTATGGAAATTGAAAAAATGGAAGAAAAACCAAAAAAACCATCTTCAAAAAATGCTATTATAGCAATATACATTTTCAAATCAACTATTTTTCAAAGACTCAGTAAGGTAAGAAAAGAAGGCGATTTGGAAAA
>CEOQ01143991.1_pt1 | contig 12852 bp, 16 predicted proteins | sample 361351 | NCBI WGS metagenome assembly CEOQ01 (sample SAMEA2619907, study PRJEB7988) | marine metagenome | biome: marine biome (ENVO:00000447); feature: deep chlorophyll maximum layer (ENVO:xxxxxxxx); material: "saline water (ENVO:00002010), including plankton (ENVO:xxxxxxxx)" | depth 60 m | reverse complement strand
GAATTGTCGATTACAAGAAATTAAATAGATAAAAAACTGTTATTTTCTATGTTCGGGAAAAATGAGAGAAAATTAAAACTAGATGATTTTGTATTTACTTCAAAACCAGATGGGGATTTTACTAATATTATCTTTGGAAGTGTAACTGGAATTGATGGAAACAAAATAGGTGTAAATGGATTCATTGTTAATCCAGTTGGTCTAAAAAATAAAGTATCTCAAGGTAAGGCTGGAGAACGCTCTCTCGAGATTCTCAAAAATCCATCTTCTGAAAATTGTATATTTGCATTAATCTATAGAATTGAATATGAAAATTTTACCGATGTTTTAGATCTAGAATCCCAAAAAGTTGAGATTATTTCCAAAAGAATTTTCACCATTCTTGATGGTTGGATTAGGGAGTCACTTTCTGAATTAATAAATAATGTTTTATCTTTGCCCGACGGCTCCGAAAAAGATCATGCAAAAAGAATTCTTCAGCAACGAATGGAAAATTTATACGATAAGAATCTCAAATCCCATCTTTATTCTGTGTGCCGGAGTTTGAAGATCTTAACTAATTCATAATTTATCTGATAGTTTTATATTATCCCGTTGAAGAATTTTTTTAAATGGAATATGTTTATGCTGCGCTAATGTTGCACAAATTACAGAAGGAAGTAACTGAAGAAAATGTTACAAATATTGTTAAAGCCAGTGGTGCTGAAGTTAATGAGGCTCAAGTAAAAGCACTTGTAGCATCTTTGGCTGATGTAAACATTGAGGATGCAATTAAAGCCGCCCCAGTAGCAGTAGCTGCAGCGGCACCTGCAGCAGAAGCAGCATCTGGTGAAGAAGAAAAGAAAGAAGCAAAAGCAGAACCTCCAAGTGAAAAACAAGAAGAAGCAGCAATGGAAGGTCTGTCTTCATTATTTGGTTAATTTCATTCTTTAGGATGAATATTGTTAATTACTAAATAGTTCTATACATTTTGAATTGGTAGATTCCTCTTCCACTATTGAATTATTTATTTACACTTTAGATCTATTTGGAACTATGGCTTTTGCCGTAACAGGAGCTTTCAAGGCAATAGAGCATAAAGCTGATATTGTTGGTATAATCATTTTAGCAACAATTACCGGTGTTGCTGGTGGTACTATAAGAGATATAATATTTGATAACGGATTACCAAATTCGTTAATTGATCCAACTTATGTGATAATTACAATATCAACTGCAATAGTATTATTTTTGTTATATTCAAGAATGCGGAAACATTGGAATTTATTTCTCAAGTTTGATGCTATAGGTTTGGGTGTTTTTACTGTAATTGGTGCAACTTTTGCATATAATTTGTTTGGTATGAATTTTCTTGTAATTGTTTTATCTGGAATGTTAACTGGCATTGGGGGAGGTATATTACGTGATGTTTTTGTTAATCAGACCCCAATAGTATTCGTAAAGGAATTATATGCTTCGGCAAGTTTCATAGGTGCAACATCATTTTATTTTACATTAATTATTACTGGAGAGGTTTACGCTGGGACAATAATAGGTATTACACTTACAACTGGTTTAAGGTTGGTTGCTATGAAATACAATTGGAATCTTCCTAAAGTGAAAAGTAAATATGATTAAGCTGGTGTGTAATCTTTGGCTTTTGAAGCCACACCTTGGGCTTGTCCATGTGCTTTTTGTAATACTTCTTCCTTCGTTTCTTCAGTAAGGTATCCCGATTCTATTGAAACAGAGCGTGCTGATTGTGCCGCCTTTGCCAAAATTTGTTCAATATTATCCGGAGTGATGTATGCTGCCTCGATTGAAAGTGAAATCGCTTCTTGATGTGCTTTAGTCAGTTCATTTCTGAATTTCTCAAGGTCAATAATCATCTCCTCTTGTTCATAGACTAATCCATCCTCTAATGCTGAATTCAAGACAATTCCTGCCTCAATTGCCTTAATGTCTAGTTTAGTTAAAAGTCCAGCAAGTTTTTCAGATATGAGTTCACCCTTTTTTACTGGTACAGTCTCTTTCATTATCCAGATTGTACCTTGATCAATTTTTGTTGGTATATTATTTTCTTTAAAGTCAGTTAACATTGGTCCAGGTGCAATTCCAGTATTTTTTGGTGGAATAATAATATCCATACTTGCAGTGTCTCCACCCCTTGCAAATAGCATGACTTTGTTTTTTCCTAACAGAACATTAAGTTTGAACGGTGACATGTTTGTAAACATAAAGAGACATTGACCTTTCAAATTTTCAGTAAATTTTGCTAAACCTGGAATATCTAATTTCTTTAATGCAATTTTTGCAATCTTATCTTTAATACTAAGTATTTCTACTTCACCTTGAAGTTTCTTTCTAAGTGGCAGTAATTGTGACGCTCTAACTTTTTCCATTCTTACTAATGCAAGTACTTTGTATTTTTTAGGCATCTCTTGTAATAATTGATGCATTTGTGCTTTCTTTTTTGGATAGGCAGTTCGATTCTCAAACATATTATTTTCTGACCTTCATTTCTAATTTTATTGCTTTACCCATTGTAGTTTTTACCATAAATTTTCTAATATTTTTATCTCCGTTAGGAAGCTTCTTCTCTATTGCATTGATTACTGTCATTGCATTTGCAGCAAGATCACTTTCCTCCATTGTCTCATCCCCTATCTTACATGATAACGATAATGAATTTTTCAATCTAATTCTAATTGATGATCTAAATCTGTTCAGAAATGATTCAATTGGAGCATTAAATGGAACTGGAGTTGGCATTTTTCCTCTTGGTCCTAATAACTGACCTAATGATTTACCAACATTAGCCATTAATTTTGTATCTGCCAAAAAGAAATCATATTTGTTAATTAATTTTCTTGATTCTCTTTTGTTTTCCGCTAATTTGTTTAATTCATCACCATTAAGAACCTGATCTGCATTTGCATCTTTTGCCTTAATACCCATGTCTCCAGTGGCCATAACACATACAGCAGCAGGTTTACTCATTTGTTTTGGTAATTCGATTATCTCATTTAATGCAAAACCCTTTTTCACATCTATATCTTTTAGTGTGATATACAATTCAAGTGATTGTTTAAATTTTCGTTCTTTTTCTGATTTTTTTGCTTCTTGAATAAGTCCAATCAGCTCTGCCTCATTTACCATGGAATTTTTTTTTACAACCTACTTAAAATCGTTTAGAGAGATATTTTGTTGAATATATTAATTTGTTTAAAAAAACGTGTTTGATACAATTTTTAGCATTTCTTATAGCATATTAGAAAAAACCTACATTTAATACCCCAAAAATGTAATTATGACAAATGCATCACTTTGATGATTTAGATCTAAAACTATTATCAGAATTAAAGAAAGACAGTAGTATATCAGTCCCAATTTTATCAAATAAACTTGGAATTAATTCATCAGTACTTTATAGTAGAATTAATCGCTTGTTGAAAAAGAAATTGATAAAAAAATACACAATTGAAATTGATGAAGGACAGTTAGGTTATGAGGTTAATGCATCTGTTGGAATTAATCGTGATCCAAAATTTAAGGATGTTATACAAGAAAGTTTACTTAATACACCTGAAGTTTCGGAAATATGCGAAATTACTGGAAGATTTGATATAATTATCAAGGTATTGGCTGAAGACCTTGAACAATTACATACAATAATTATTGATAAAATTGGAAAAATTGATGGTATACAGAATACTGAAACCTTTGTTCAATTAGAAAAAACCGATAAAACTCCTGTATATTTGTCAAAAAAGTAGTTTATTCAAACTTAGAATCCCACTTACCTTCGTTAATTTCGAGAGTAACTTCCTTTGGAGTTTTTCCTTCTATCTTAATTCCTAGGCATTGACAAGTACCAATTATCTGTTTAACAACTGATTTTAATTTTGATGCATATGATGATTCTAGTTTTACATTAGCCACTTTGATAATTGCATCCATTCCAATATCAGCAACCCATTCCGTTTTAGCAGTACCCGTACCCTTTTGAATATTTGCTTCTTTCAAAATAAGCGCAGATGCAGATGGGATACCTACTTCTATTTCCCATTTTTTGGTATCACTATCAATACTAACTGTAACAGGAACCTTCATTCCTTTAAAATCACCAGTTTTTTCATTAATTGCATTAATTACTTCCATAATGTTTACTCCCATCGGTCCTAATGCAGGACCAAGTGGTGGACCAGCTGATGCTTCACCACCTGTAACTAGAGATGAAATTGTTTGTTTGTCGCCCATTAAGTAAAACCTTCTAGTATCTGATTTATTCCTTACTATGATGAAACTGGTTTTAGATAGTTTGCATCTACAGTAACTGGTAATTGATATGGTGCATCTAGCAAAATTACTGTAGCTTCTTCCTTATCGTGATCTACTCGTGTAATAGTAGCTTTCATTCCTTTGAATGGACCACCAATGACTTCAACGGTTCCATCTACTGCTAATTCTGAGACAGTTGATTTTTTGACCAAGTAGTTTTCTATTTCACTAAATTGTAATTCTCCCCTAAGTTGACCTTTGACATGCCTTACTCCTTGAATTGCAGCAAACATGTCTTGAGGATCATGTGCCTCTACAACAACATATCCTTTGAGATTGTCAACTAATAAAATTGATTGAACATGAATATCACCAGATCTCATTTTAGATTCCAGTAATCTTAATACAACTTTTTCTTGTCCACCAGTAGTTCTTACCGCAAATAAATGGGAATCTCCAGTATCCTGAGATGATGATGAATCTACTTCATCTTTTCTTTGATCTTCTGATGGTGAATTAGCATGATCAAGTTTTTCATCAGTTCCTTCTGCTTCAGGTAAATTCTCCGATGTGATTTGATTTTCTTCTGACATTTTACTACCGCTGGAAATTGAATACCGAGAAACAGAATTGAATGATAAATGCTAGCCCACCAATAGCAGATATTCCAAATAAAACCAATCTCAAATGCTGCTTATAGACTTCTTTATCAGATTTTTTGGTAAGCTTTATTGTATTTACCATATTCCTAATTGTTAATTTTGGATTCAAATTATAAAGGAAATTAATAAACTGTCAATATATCTTTTATTCATGGAATTATTAGTTGCGTATAGAGAGGATCCTGCAGGCTATAATATGGCCAAATTCATCACCCAAAACTTACAAAATGAAAATGGTGTGTTTCATGGAAAAAACTTTGATTTGGCAATAATACCAACACCAACAATCAATGCTGATTGGTTAGAAGACAAATTTCAATATGATGGATTTATTTTTCTCTCAAAACATGCTGCAGAGTCTGGCACATTAGCTTTAACATGTCATAGCACTGGAAATTTTGATACTGCTAATTTTGGGGGTAATCCAAAACAAGTTTCCATACCTCATCCAAATATACAAAAGGCATACATGAAAAATCTTTCAATGAATCATGAATTGTTTTCTGATTTTCAAATAACAATTGAAGCAACACATCATGGTCCTACTTCTCTCGAAAAACCATCTATATTCATAGAAATTGGCACAACACCAAAAGAATGGAATGACATTGAATTATGTAATTCAGTGTCTAAAATTGTTTTAGAAACTATTCAAAATCCAGTATCAGACTATCCTTTTGCAATATGTTTCGGGGGAACTCATTATTCAGAAAAATTTTCTAATGAATTAATAAATGGAAAATTTGCATTAGGCACAGTAATGCCAAAGCATGCTTTAGATTATTTAGATGAATCTATGTTTATGCATATATTAAAGAGAAATACCGGTGCTAAAACTGCATTATTAGATTGGAACGGTCTTGGTAAAAATAAACAAAGATTGATAGATTTTTTGACCACAACAAATCTTGAAGTGATAAAACTTTGAGAATAGAAGAGCATGTATACAAAAATCTTTTACAAGTTCCTAGCGGTTATGTAGTAACATATGGAGAATTAGCAAAGTCTGTTGGATTAAAAAATGGACAACGTCTAATTGGTAAAATTATGAAAAATAATCCATTTCCTATTATTGTTCCATGTCATAGAGTCATCAAGTCGAATGGTAATATAGGTGGCTATGCTTATGGTGTGGACATAAAGAAAAATCTATTATTAAATGAAGGTATCAAAATTAACAAAAATAAAATTATTGATTTTGGAAAAATAAAATTTAAGTTCTAAGACTTTTGTTTACCTTTACTTTCTGCAATAATTGAACGTAAATGAGCTTTATTTCTTATTGTGTTTCCATTTATCTGTCTATAAATGGTTTTAAAAATATCATTTGTAATTTCTTTTCTGTCTTTTGCGATTCTTAAAAGATATCTTAATGCCCTGACTTTATTTACGTAAACAGTTTTTTTGCCTACTCGGGCACCTTTACGTCCTTTTTTAGAGCCTTGTTTTATACCTCTTTTTGATTTTTGAGATTTCTTTGTTTTTGCTCTACCTCTTGATGTGCCTTTGAATGATTTAATTGAGATAGTGTTTGCAGTGATCAAGCTTCTAATGTCATCTCTAGTAATTGCATCAGCAACATCATCTAGATGATCAGAGTCAAATCTTACTCTATTTACACCAACACCTGTAATTCTTGATACAAGTTTCTTTTTTGCATGTAAATTAACTGGCATTTTCACTCACTCTTGCATTGAATACTTTGAATTTTTTTTCTAAGATAATTTTCATTAATTCTTTTCTTTTTTTAGTACCTACACTATGACCAAATCTCACTCCATCCTGTTTTGGATTAAGATTTTCTAAATCAGTAGCAGTATGAACTAAATTATCTGTATAGCCAGATGGATGTAATCCCTGTGCAATAGTTGGTGTTCGATATCCAACTTTAACCAATCCTGGACGACCACGACTTTTTTGTTTTCTTTGATGATTATCAATTCCTTTTGGTTTTCTCCAGTTTACCTTTAATCTCTTATATCTCCAGCTTTCAGGGCGAACAAACTTTGGTCGATTTTCTGAAACTTTACTTCTGGCTTCAAGCTTTTCTTTATTAATTGGCATGGAATTTAGACTTGAATTTTTACATAAATACGTATCTAAGATATATGCAGAATTCTAGAAAGAGATAAAAGTGAATTGATTTTTTTTAAAAATCTTGATTAAATTAAGAATTTTCTATAATGGGGTAATTCAGAATGTCTGAATCAACACTTGATCCAAAATTTCTTTCACAGATCAAAGAATTTGGGATAAATACAGAAAAGATTCATCGAAATCTCTCAGTTGAAAAATTGATAGAACATTCCTCAGATAGAAATGAAGGTATCATAACATCTAGTGGTTCCTTATCTGTTAAAACTGGAAAGTATACGGGTAGATCTCCTCAAGATAGATACATAATTTATGATGATGAAACACATGAAACAGTTGATTGGGGAAACGTTAATCATCAATTCCCATCTGAAAAATTTAATCAAATTTTTGAAAAAATGAAAAAACATGCAGAAGGAAGTGAGCTATATGTTTTTGATGGATTTGTTGGTGCTGATAGCAAATATAGACTACCAATACGAGTATTCAATGATCATGCATGGCAAAGTCTTTTCTGTAGACAATTATTTGTTCGACCATCAGCAGCAGAACTAGATACTCATATACCAGAATTTACAATATTGTGTTTAAATGATTTTGAAGCAATACCTGAAATTGATGGTACAAGAACCAATGCCTTCATACTAATCAATCTCTCAAAAAGGATTGTCTTGATTGGTGCAACTAATTATGCAGGAGAAATGAAAAAATCAATGTTTTCTGTTATGAACTATCTTATGCCATCACAAAATATTTTTCCGATGCATTGTTCAGCAAATGTAGGTCAAGATGGTAGTACAGCGTTATTTTTTGGTCTATCAGGAACAGGAAAAACTTCTTTGTCAGCAGATCCACAAAGAATGTTAATAGGAGATGATGAGCATGGATGGTCTGATAATGGAATTTTTAATTTTGAAGGTGGCTGTTATGCAAAATGTATTAACCTAGAGCAAGAATCTGAACCACAGATTTGGAACGCAATAAAATCTGGTGCAGTTCTTGAAAATGTTGTAGTTGATAAAGAATCATTAAAGCCTGATTTTAATGATGGAAGTCTTACAGAAAATACTAGAGCAGCATACCCACTTGATTACATACCAGGAGCAGTAATTCCTAGTATTGGTGAAAGCCCTAAAGTAATAATATTTTTAACTGCTGATGCATTAGGTGTTTTACCACCTGTTTCCAAACTTACTAAAGATGGAGCCATGTTTCACTTTATGTCAGGATATACTAGTAAATTAGCTGGAACTGAACGAGGTATTAAAGAACCAAAGGCAACATTTTCAGAATGTTTTGGTTCTCCATTTATGCCAAGAGATGCATCTGTCTATGCTAAAATGTTAGGCGAAAAAATTTCAAAACATAATGCTTCTGTCTATTTGATTAATACTGGATGGTCAGGTGGTCCATACGGTGTTGGAAAGAGAATAAGTATCAAATATAGTAGAGCAATGGTAACAGCAGCATTAACTGGTGCGTTTGATATTGTCAAATTTAGGCATGATGAACGCTTTAATTTAGATGTACCATTAGAATGTCCTAATGTTCCATCCGATATATTAGACCCAAAAAATACTTGGATTGATAAAGATTCTTACGATCTATCTGCAAATAAGCTTGCACAGATGTTTGTAGAAAATTTTACTAAATTCAAGAATGTATCTGATGATCTTCGGAAAGCAGGTCCAAAGGCATCTTAATTTTTTATAATTCTAATTCCAAAAATTCCTACTATTCCAACAATTATCAATAAAATAAATAGTGGTCGTTCAATATTTCCAAAATTAGTAAACATAGATTTTTCATTATTTACAGATGAATTAATTGAAATGACATCGTAGACATCAAAAGTTTTTTCATCTGTACTGATAGTCAGTTGAATCCAATAATCGCCAGTTTGAAAAATCTTCAATGGTTTATTTCCATTAGGTGAAAAAGAAACAATATTTTTTTCTAATGTATCTTTGTTTATTGCAGATATTTTTGTATATGTCCATTCTGAAGGTTTGATGATTTCAAAAAATAATTTTCCATCTTCTTCTAATATATCTACTACCGCTTCAGAAACTCTTACATGTATTGGAACTTGATGCATAACTTTGTTATGAGTAATAAATAATCTACCTTCACTTTCCCCAATCTCGTCAGAAATCAGTTTGGCAGTAATATCAAGTGAATTTTCATCTAAATTATGTTCAAATTCTACATTAGTAAAATTTGAGAAATCAATTTGAAATTCATTATTCATTCCTGTGAATTCTAATTGTATGTTCTTGGTTAGTATTCTTTTTTCTAGGGATAAATCAAATCTCAAACTATCTGGCAAAATTGATAGTTCTGAATTAAATGCATTTTCAATATTAATTCTGCCTACTCCACCTATATCCATTGGAAATTCATTACCATATGGGTCTGTAACTAATTCAGACGTGGTGATTAATTTAGATTTTATTTCGTGATATGTTAATTCAGGATTTTTATTTAGTAATAATGCCACTGCACCAGAAACATGTGGTGCTGCATAACTAGTTCCACTTGTAATAACATATTCATCTCCTAACGATGTTGTTTTTACAAAAACTCCAGGTGCAACTAAATCTGGTTTTTCGTAGAATGGTGAAACAGGACCTCTAGAACTAAATAACGCAACAAAATCTGGATGATGAAACACGTCAACTGTTCCCATAATATTTGACCCCAACATATTTCTTAGAATTAAGCCATCTTCTTGTGTAATTGATAATGCTGGAATTGTTGGTGTATAATTTTCTGGAACAGATTCATGCATGAGTTCACCATAAAATATACCAGGTTCATTATTATAAACAATTATTACTTGTGCATTATTTATTGCCGCAACTCTTTCCTTTTCAGAAAAGAATACTATTTCGTCTTCAATCTCTCCTCCTCTTTCTACTAGCAGAATTTTATCAGTAACATCAAGTTTTTCTAAATCTTGTTCTCTACCAAACTCCCCAAATGCAATTTCACCACTGATCTTTTCAGATATTACATTGGTTCCCAACATTGGTAAAACTTGAAATTGTTTTTTTCCTACTTCTAATGTTGAAACTATACTTGAGCCAATGTTGTTATATGTGGCACCAACTGTTATAGCATTTGGATTCACACCTGGGCTACCTATAGTTTTTTCATCAGGTCCATTGTTACCTGCGGCAGCAACTACTATGATACCATTTTTTACTGCCTCATCAACTATTCTATCAATTTGATCGTGTCTTACATCTACACCTAAGCTAATGTTAATAATATCAGCACCGTCAATCATTGCCTGTTTAATTGCCCTAATTATCAAATCAGACGAAACTGCTTCCCCATCTTCTGAAACTCGATAAGCCAAAATTTCTGATTTTGGTGCAATACCAACAATTTCACCATTAGCCGCAATAATCCCCGCAACCTGTGTACCATGTCCATTGGTATCTTGTGGAAAATTGTCATTTTCAACAAAATCATACCCTCCCACAATTTTATCATCACCTGCAATTCCTAATAGATCAGGGTGTTCAAAATTGACACCAGTATCTATGATTGCAATTTTTATTCCTGCACCATTTGAACCAGTTTGAACTGGATAATCTGCACCTATATGCGGTCTGCTATTTTCTAAAAACATCTCAAATGGAAGTTGAGAATTAAAAGAATCTACGCATAATATGACCAATAATACAGCAAAAATCGAAAAAACTGTATAATTTTTCCACATACATTTACTCAATTTGATATCTAAAATGCCTTCCTTGTAAAACAATAAATTGTATTCTGTAGAGTACTTGTTATGGGAAAATACACACTTCCTGAGATGCCTTATGCATATGATGCACTAGAACCTCATATTGATGCTCAAACAATGGAGATTCATCATACCAAACATCATCAAAAATACACTGACACTTTGAATGGTGCATTGGAAAAATTGAGTCCAGAATTGCAGAGTAAGGACATTATTGAAATTCTATCAAATATCAATGATGTACCAGAAGATGTTAGAGGCGCAATCAATTTCAATGGTGGTGGATATGATAACCACAAGCTATTTTGGAACAACATGAAACCAGATGGCGGTGGCGAACCAGGGGGTTCTTTACAAGATGCAATAAATTCCTCATTTGGAAGTTTTGCTGAGTTTAAAGAACAATTCTCAACCAAAACAGCTCCAATACAAGGAAGTGGTTGGGGATGGTTAGTTTACAATCCATCATCAGGCAAAGTCGAATACAAAGCGATGCCAAACCAAACTAGCCCAAGGACAGAAGGTCTAATACCATTACTTGGACTTGATGTCTGGGAACACGCATATTATCTCAAGTATCAAAACAAACGTCCTGACTATATTTCAGCATGGTGGAATGTTGTCAATTGGGATGAAGTGGATAATCGACTTTCAAAAGCAAAGTAATTCACTTTTTTCTTTTTTCTTTCCAAAACTTTAATTTTTATACCGTAGTGAATTTTTACATATATGAGTGAAGAACAAGCCCAGCAATTACTCCAACAAATGCAATTTTTAGAGAATCATTTTAGCCAATTAACACAACAAGGAAATTCTATAATTAATATAATACATGAAGCAAACGCTGCCATTAATTCAATTAAGGAAACCAAAACAAAAGCCGAATCAGATAATTTAGTTCCAGTTGGAATGGGAGTTTATGTTAAATCAAAGATGAAATCTATGGATAAAGTTATCATAAATGTTGGTTCAGGTGTAGCAATTGAGAAAGATCAAGATTCTGCAATTAATTGGATTGAAACTAGATTGAAAGAATTAGAAGTTGCGTTACAAAATGTTAGTTCTCAAAAGCAGCAAGTTGCAGCCAATTTAGAAATGGGAAGAAAACAAATGCAAGAATTAATGCAGAAAACACAGCAATCTAAAAAATAGTATGTTTGATAATCTAAAAAAAGCATTTTCTGATGTATCAAAAGGATTTAGTGAAAAGGAGCTAAATGAAAAAGATATTGAGGATGTATTATTTGAACTAGAAATTAATCTACTTGAATCTGATGTTGCATCTGAGGTAATTGATTCTATTAAACAGTCTCTAAAGGAGAAATTGATTGGAACTAAAGTTGAAAAAAAGTCTATTGCTGATTTTGTAAAAAAAAGTCTAATTTCATTTATTGAGGAAACATTTGATTCTGCAGATACTATTGATTTGATCGCAAGAATAAGATCTAAGAAAGAATCTAATGAACCCTACATTATTGTATTTGTTGGAATTAATGGAACTGGAAAAACTACAACCCTTGCTAAAATAGCTAACATGGTGAAAAATTCAAAACTTTCTGTTGTTATTGCAGCTGCTGATACTTATCGTGCTGGAGCAATTGAACAAATTCGTGAACACGCTAATAGATTAAATTTGAAAATAATAGCCCAAAATTATGGCTCTGATCCTGCAGCAGTAGCTAAAGATGCTGTTTTGTACGCTAAATCACATAATGTTGATTGTGTTTTAGTAGACACAGCTGGTAGAATGCAAACTAGTGCTAATTTGATGGAACAAATAGAAAAAATTACCAAAGTAGTCCAACCTGATTTGAAAGTTTTTGTTGGTGATTCACTTGCAGGTAATGATACTGTAAATCAAGCTAGAGAATTTAATAACCATGTAAAACTAGATGGTTCAATTTTAACCAAAAGTGATGCGGATGCACGTGGTGGTGCAGCATTATCAATTGTTAAAGTTACTAATACACCAGTGATCTATGTAGGAATTGGTCAAGAATATGATGACATAATCACATTTGACAAAAACCTATTTCTAGAAAATGTTTTTGAACAGAATGAAAATCTCCAACCAACACC
>CEOQ01075301.1_pt1 | contig 12897 bp, 11 predicted proteins | sample 361351 | NCBI WGS metagenome assembly CEOQ01 (sample SAMEA2619907, study PRJEB7988) | marine metagenome | biome: marine biome (ENVO:00000447); feature: deep chlorophyll maximum layer (ENVO:xxxxxxxx); material: "saline water (ENVO:00002010), including plankton (ENVO:xxxxxxxx)" | depth 60 m | reverse complement strand
GATCCGCCACTAAAAAATGACCCGATGCCCGATGTTAATAATTCTTCTTCCTTTAATGGGAATTCCTACTGGGCTGAGCTAACAACTCAGTCTTTTGCCTCCATCAATACAGAGTCAACCATTGCCCTGCTTCCCGTTGCCGCAATCGAGCAACACGGACCTCATCTTCCATTGGATACTGATGTACAGATATGTAGAGGCCTAGTTAAGCAACTGATGGCCAACACCGCCACAGAGCATCAACTTATCGCATTGCCATTGATGGAGATTGGTGAAAGCTCAGAGCATAGCGATTTTGCCGGGACTTTGAGTTGCCCACCCGAACACCTAATGTCTATGTGGACGTCCTTGGGGAAACAAGTACACAAGGTTGGAATAAAAAAACTTTTGATTCTTAACACCCATGGCGGACAACCAACTATCGTCGATCTTGTAGCCCAGCGGCTCCGCACAGAGAATCGCATGTTGGCCGTCAGTGTTAATAGTTTCCGTCTTGGGATACCAGATGGCTTGTTTGATCCACAAGAAATTACAAATGGCATCCACGCCGGAGAAATAGAAACCTCCATGATGCTATACCTGAACCCGAGCTCGGTAAGAATGGAACTATCAGAAAACTTTATATCAACCTCACCACTCACAAACGGGAAGCACCCGCATATTGGCCTAAGCGGATTTGCGCGTACCGCCTGGCAGGCTCAAGATTTGACCCTCCATGGTGCTATAGGTAACGCTTCAAACGCGGACCCTGAAAGAGGGGCACTACTTATTGAGCATATGGTAAATAAGATACTCCAGGTTCTATGCGATATGGCTCGTTTCCCATTATCCAGCCTAGAAAATGCGAGAACCTGATTTAATTGATATAGATACTGTATGGCGCGCCTTGCTGAATTGCAGGCTTGGGGTATCCAGCCAAGAAGTAAGATTTAACTCCGATGGAACATACAGAATTTCCGGAGAAATTACTCGCGATGCTCAAGAATTACTAGACCTCTACTGTCCCTTTGCTACAAAAGACCAGCATATTGTTACAGCTCATCTAGGGCAAAGCATGGACGGCTTCATAGCGACGACAAATGGTCAGTCACACTATATAAACGGCCAGAAAAATATTGTTCACCTACACAGAATGCGCGCTCTTACGGATGCGGTATTGGTAGGAAGCAATACTGTACGAAATGATAACCCGCAACTAACCACAAGATTAGTGGATGGCCCAAATCCTGTTCGCGTTGTAATTGATCCAAACCTTCGGCTCAGCTCAAAGCATCATATCTTTGCCCAGCCAGATGCTCCCACCCTAGTTCTTTGTGGAGAGGATATCGGCAACAAGGATCGACATTCTGCTCCCCACGTCGAAATACTCCCTCTCCCTATGGCCGACGGAAAGATGAGGCCAAGCGACTGCTGCCAAATTCTAACCTCAAGGGGGTTGAAAAATTTATTGATTGAGGGTGGTGGCAAAACCGTCTCCCAGTTCGTTAACGCGGGGACCGTACACTACCTCCAAATTGCCCTTGCTCCCATTTTTCTCGGAGAAGGAAAGAGAGGGCTTCAAATCCCAGAAATCTCGGGTCCCAACGCCGCCTCCCGTTTGAAGACACTAAAATATCATATGGGAGACGATGTCCTCTATCACTGGCGACTTACAAATCATCTAACAGAGCGATAGCCCCTCATACAGGTTCGGGAGGCACAACCCAAATATCTTGATGACCCACTTTAAGCTGCGATTTGCCCTCCACAATTACAGCCAAATGAAATTCATTCCATTCCTTAATCTTCCAAGCCGGCCAACTACTCTTTTGGTCCAGTAACTTCACCCATTGAAGCAGAAGAGCCTTCTGCAACTGCCAATCCTTGGAATCCAATACCCAAGGGCTGGATCCCGTCTTAACAACAAAGCCGCTGGAGACAAAAGAATTATTAATTGCCTGAAAAGCGTCTGGCCCTAGAGCAGGTCCCATACCCTTGTCTCGTCGCTGGTCATTATTCAATAATTGCAAAAACTCTCCGTCAAACGAGTGCTTGGGGCTCCACTCGATGAGACCATTATAGGTGAGGCACCCATAAAAGCTCGTTCGTGCTTTTTTACAAAAAGCCACCAACTGCTCGATCCAACTCAAAGAAACTAGATCTATAAATGCGGAAGCAGTTATAAGATCAGCAGAAGGATCAATCGGAAAATCAGGGAAGCCCCTCGCAAAATCCCATATCTCTGTATCTACGCGATACTCCCTTACCATGTTACTTGCATACCATCCCCCCACCTTCGACTGAACAATAAGCTCATGCTGCCCCGCCCATTTCGTCAAACGAGTCTCCGCCTGTTCCAAAAGGCTCGATGAATAATCCACCAGGCGCCAAGTTTGACGGTTCCCCAGCCTTGGAGCCAAATATCGGAAAAGACTCCCCGTTCCAGCCCCAAGATCGATCAAATGAATATCTGCCAATTCATCCACGTAGGCACTCAAGGCGGTTACCACGTCGACATTCCGTGCACGAGCATCAGCTCCTTCGCGTACATCTAACCAACTAGATAAAAATTCATTCATCAAAAACTATTCGCCGTATCTCTCCTACAAAACGCGAAGTTGCAAATTGCCAACTCTTTTGTTTGCTACTTGCTCCACGAGCCCCTGCAAGAAGTTTAGTTCGAACTCTTGGTTCATCCATGAATCTCCCAACCGCACAAGACAACGCGCGTGCATCGCCAGGCCGAACCAGAAGACTAGCTGACCGAGGAACAGTAGACGGGATGGCACCACCAGTAGTAGAAACAACAGGTATACCCCAAGAAATAGCCTCAGACAGGGCCATACCATAACCCTCATAATGAGAGGCTAAGACAAATAAGTTAGCCTTCTGGTAATGTACCTGAAGATGAGAATCGCTGACTTCCCCAACAAAATTTATTCTATCCGTCAATCCGAACTTTATAACCAAATTACGTACCAGGCGTGAGGTCCGTGGGTCACGGTGTAGGTCCCCTATGCAAGTTAAAGCCCATGGTCGATTAGCCAATAGCGACAAGGCCTCGACCAGAATGTTGTGTCCCTTTCTGGGAATCAGAGATGCCACACAAATGAGTCGAATAGCTCCCTTTAGCCGCGGACTGAACACAGAAGCCTTTTCTGCACCAGGCTCTATCACACAAATTTTCTCAGCCTGGACATCATATTTATGGATCAATGTAGAACGAGTTATCTGGCTGGTAACTACAACTGCTCGACAGAACGAAAGTGCCCGCCGCTCAGCCTCTCCAAGTTTCTTGGCTACATCTCTCCTCAAACCCGTTTCATTGGCCAGGGGATGATGGATAAGGCCAACAATTTTTAACCGATGTCGGTGAACCTCTAATATTTCTTGCAAAGGCCCAAGGGCAAGACCATCTATAATTATCACTTGGCCATCTGAAATTTTTTCTGTGGCCTCTGCAGCACTACTCAAACCAGAGCCAGTTGGCAATGGGAACTCTGCCTCCAACAAATGCAGCTTCACGGCTAGACCCTCTTGCTGCAGGCCACCTATCATATGCTTATCATAGATGTAACCACCCGTTAGGGCATTTATGTCACCAGGCACGACGAAATGGACCAAATCAACTTTCACTTTAGAACTCTATGTACTGGCACTCAAACGCTCAACCAATCTTCTCACTTAACCTTGCCTGCTTTATTAGCTAAAGGATACTGAAAAACATTGGCTTCATAATTTGCTTTCATAGCTAGCCCACGCTACATGGGATTCATTTAACTTCACCATCATTGAAGTCAAACCACCAGCCTCGAAACCAAGAGATCCCTCTCTGATTTTATCGGCCATCCGGATAAAAATAATTTTAGCGAGTTTTTCGGTAGTGGTGTTTATCCCCTTAAATTCATCAACTTCGTCTAAATTTTTGTAATTGAGCGCATCTAAAACCGACTTTAGAGCAGTCTGCGCAAGCCCAATATCCACTACCAAACCATGGGAATCCAACTCTTGCCTTGCAAATATAATATCTACCACATAAGTCGCGCCATGAAGGTTTTGTGCCGGGCCAAAAATCTCTCCCTGAAAACTATGTGCAATCATGAAGTGGTCGCGTACTGACAAATTGAACATTTGATTTACTGCCTTATATTTATCCAACATGCGCCCTATTAAGGGTAAATCACCCTATGACATAGACCTGATTTCGGCTGTGACATCAGACATTTCATCGTTTTGGGCAACTCTCTGAAATCGCTTTCTTCTTCGATTAGGCAATCCAACACATCATCAGAGAGAAGCTTCAGTGCCAATGCCAACCGCCTTTCCCGGGTCCACCTAGGACGCTGAAGGACTCCCACAGACCCTACCTGGGAAGACACTAGTCGCAATCTACGGGAATGAAAGGTGGCACCCAGATGCACCATCGAAGGTTTATCACCAAACCAGCTAAGCTCGATTATATTAGCCTCTGCGCCTGCCACAGCAATAGCCGTCTCTAAACCCGATGATCTTCCCGAAGCATGAATAACGAGGTCCATCCGCGAGCTCGACTCATCCACACCAAATTTTATTCCCAACGCCTCAGCGATATCGCGCCTGTCAGCATTTGTATCCACCAAAGTAACTTCCGTACCGAGCACCCTGCTGCATAAGTACGCCGTAAGACACCCAACTACTCCGCCTCCGATCACAGCTATACGAGCTCCTACACAGGGGGCGACGTCCCACAATGCATTAAGAGCAGTTTCCATGTTAGCTGCCAACACGGTGCGCTCCGGAGGCACACCACTTGGGATCCGATAAACCGCACTTTTGGGAATCACATAAGTATCTTGATGCGGGAACAAACTAAACACGATTTTATTGATTAAATCTGGCGGCCCGTCCTCGACAACGCCGCAGCTTGAATAGCCGTATTTAACTGGCCAAGGAAATTCTCCTTCCTGGAATGGTGCCCTCATAGACACATACTCAGTAGCAGGAACCTGACCCCTGAAAACTAGTCGCTCGGTTCCAAGGCTTACGCCGCTATATAAGGTCCGCACTCTGACCTCATCCATACTAGGAACTGGCAACTGGCAGAAGCGGAGCTCACCAGTTTCTGGCCTAGTAATCCAAAATGCTGTAGCTTCTATGAAGGTCTCTGTTTTATCCATAATCACTTAGTTAATACCTGCATCCTAGGATAATTTATTCAGGGTCTTTGTTCGACACCATAATCCATTGAGGCCTCATAATATCATGAGAAACGTCCTGACCTGCACTATGAACATCTGTTTTCTGTCTCCCCCACAAAAAAATACTGCAAAACATTTAATCCTGGGCTTCCCTATATTGGTATTAGTTAGCGCAGTTATTGTTGACAGTTGGGGCCTCCCAATCCGAGCCACCGCGCAGGCCATCAGTTTCTACATCATATCAGCACTTGCAATCATATTCCTTCTGTCTAATAGACAACACCCCCCTCAATTTGGTCTGGCCAACTGCATCACCCTGGCTCGGCTCATTATTACGGCTCTCTTGGCTTCCACCATTGGGTGTCTCCATCTGATAACCGAAACAGGCATTTGGGTTCTCATCGCCTTTGCCGTTTCAGCCGCACTTCTAGATGGGCTGGATGGTATAGTAGCAAGATCCCGATCCGAAACCTCGTTCTTTGGGGCAAAGTTCGACATGGAGGTAGATGCCGCCTTTATTCTTATCTTGGCTTTTCTTGTATGGGAACTTTCAAAAATGGGCCCGTGGGTATTAGCTGCCGGCCTAGTCCGATACATATTTGTCGCCGCTAGCTGGCCTCTTTCTGCGCTGCGAGCCCCATTACCACCAAGTTTTCGACGCAAATTAGCTTGCGTAGCCCAGATTTCTGCTTCAATTTTTGCGCTTTGCCCGCTGGAAAGCTCGACGCTCCAATTTACTTGTCTTGCAGCAGCCACAATTTTTCTATTTGTATCCTTTATTGGTGACACCCTACAATTACTGCTACATACCGCAAAGACCCCAGGAGCCCAACCATGAGACGACGGATACGATTACCCATAGTTGTTGCTACCCTGATTTTCTACTCTGCCTACCTCAATAACAGCAACGGGAATGCTACTCCTTACGAATATGTGATCGACCCGGATCACTTTAGTATAGGATTCCTAGTCGACCATATTGGTTATGCTAAAGTTCTGGGTATGTTTCGCGAGGCTGAAGGAAGCTTTACTTTTGATGAGGAAACCCTCGAACTCACCGAGGTATTGATCACCATTCGTGCCGATAGTATTTTTACTAATCATAAGAAACGTGACGCCCACCTGCGGGGAAGCGATTTCTTAAATAGCCGTGAATTTCCCGAAATAGTTTTTGAAGGCGCGGGAAGCAAGATTCAGGACCAGAAACATGGCTCCGTAGCCGGCACCTTAACTCTGCTGGGAAAACGCCTGCCCATGGTTCTTGATGTGCACTGGAATAAAAGTGGCACATACCCGTTTGGCCATGGAAAATACACTATTGGCGTGTCTATCCGGGGTTCTTTCAATCGAAGTGACTATGATATGTCGTATGCGGTCACAAATGGCTGGGTTGGAGATGAAATTGAACTCATCATAGAGCTAGAGGCAAACCGGAACTGAGGTGATTAAAAGCCTACCCGCACGACGCCTTTTGGACAAAGTTATCCTTAAATTTCTTGCGCTAGTTGGGGCAACGCTGGCACTTAACGCGTGCCTCAGCTTTCATAACATTTGGCCGACACCATGGATTCGATTGCAGCCTGAGGTTTCTATCGAGGCTCTCGTCATAATTTTATTGATAAGCCTCGGGAGCTCACGTAGCCTATTGGAGAAAACGGCCGGACGCCTTACTTTAGTTTCCGTGCTTATTTTTCTCATTATGGGCAGATATATAGACGTCACCGCGCCTTCCTTATACGGCCGCCCTGTGAATCTATATTGGGATTTACAACACATCCCCGACGTCGCTGCCATGGTGATTGCGGATCTGAGCACGGAAATAATTTTACTATTTGGCTTAATTGTTACACTGACACTTATTTCATTATTTTGGTTCGTTTCTGCACTCCTTCGTCTTCTAAACTCTTTTGGGAAAACGGGCCGGCGGTGGTTAAATGTTTCAGTAATTCTTTGCATGCTTGCCTACACTGCTGGCATGGCCAGTGATTCAATACATTTCGAGCGAGGCTTTTCCATACCAGTTTCTTTGATGTATGCGCGGCAAGCACTTTTTCTTTATCAAGTGAGACAAGATAGTCGAGGAACTGAAAATAATTCCGCAGGGCTTCAATACAAGGCTGGCACAATTGAACTAAGCAAAAGAGATTTTCACCTCGTTTTTCTGGAATCCTATGGAACAACAGTATTCAAAACTCCTTCATACTACATGCAAATTGAACCTCACCTAAACCAACTGACCAAGGCCGCCAGAAAACAGGGATGGAACATGGCCACTGGCGTCTATCACACCCCCACATTCGGCGGTGCCTCTTGGTTATCTCACGCCACACTAATGACCGGCCAATGGATTTCCTCAAACATGCAATATCACCAACTTCTAACAACTAAATCGGAAACTCTGGCTAGCTGGTTTCGGAATTCTGGCTATCGCATCACCGCACTGCTGCCGGGCCTAAAACGTCACTGGCCAGAGGGGAGATTTTACAACTATGATAAGGTGTGGGATGCGAGATCCCTCGCCTACCCGGGGCCAAACTTCGGCTGGTGGAGAATTCCCGACCAATTCAGTCTAGCTCGCTTCTACGACGAAGAAGGGAAACAGGACCAACGCGCCCCATTGTTCAACCTTTTTGCGACCATAACCAGCCACATGCCTTTCAATCCTATCCCACCCATAAAGCAAGATTGGAGCACGCTTTTGACGGGCAATCCTTACCCTGAAGCGCGCCAGACCAAAAGTTCCTCTACAATCTTGTATGGCCAAGACCTCCAAAGCTCCTACAGCCAGGCAATTGGCTATGATCTCCAACTTGTCGGTAATTTACTTGCACTGACCTTCCTCCAACATCCTCTCATTATTGTATTAGGAGACCACCAGCCGCCCGCAATTATCTCAGGGCATGGAGCACCTTGGACAGTCCCCGTCCACGTGTTTTCTCATGACAAAACGATACTGCAGAAATTTACTAAAGCGGGCTTTGTAGCTGGTCTGGATCCCGAAGATAAGAGCCTTGGTCGACTTGATGATTTGCATCACCTAATCTTGCGTGCCATCGCCAGTCCACGAAGAATATCCCAAAACCAGAACTAACCACACGATCCGCCAATTGAATCAAAGCAGACCTATATTCACACACTTGATGCATTACTCACACGTCGCTCTTATTCTGGGGCTACCTGCTCTGGGGGGAACGTTGTTTTGGTGGGCAACGGCGCCCGAGAGCCACAGAAATAGCCCAAGCTTCGCTCCGCTTGGTATCGCCTATAGCCCTTTCGGAAAATATGATGGCACCAGCTCTTCCCCATTAGGCATCGCTGATATCGAGCAGGATATGAAGAGGATTAGTCAGATAACTAACCTCATCAGGATTTATTCTTCTGGTGACTTTTTGGGCAGCCTAGCTATTTCCGCACAAAAACATAATCTAGATGTAATCGCTGGAGCATGGATTGGTACAAGCCCTAAACAGAATAAAGCGCAGATCTCTTCTCTCATCGAACAGTCACACAATCATTCAAACATAAGGAAGTTGCTCATCGGTAATGAAGTGTTACTGCGAAGTGAATTGCGCTCATCTCAACTTATTGAACATATTACATTAGCCAAGAACGAGACGACGTTACCCTTGAGCACTGCTGAGCCATGGCATATCTGGCTCGATAATCCAGAGCTAGTCAAAGCAGTTGATTTTATCGCTGTTCATATCCTTCCTTATTGGGAGGGAATTTCAGTGGAAAAATCCCTGACTTATATCGACATGCGCCTGGGTGAACTTAGAGCTTTATACCCGGATAAACCCTTGTTGCTGGCCGAAGTTGGATGGCCCAGCGACGGCCCAAAGCGAAATCACGCCATCCCATCTCCCGAAAACCAAGCTAAGTTTGCGGAAAACTTTGCTAAATACGCTCGCGCAAACGAGATTGACCATATTTGGCTCGAAGCCTATGACCAACCCTGGAAAATGGCACAAGAAGGACCTGTAGGAAGCCACTGGGGAGTTTTCACCGCTGACCGGAAGTCCAAATGGGGCTTTGTCGTTAAAAGCTCTTATTGGCTACTTTGGACCTTCTTTTCCGTAGGAGCGGGATCTATTATTTTAGCCATCTATATCCGCACCTGGAAAACGTTGCGATCTGTCAAGCTCATATGCATTGGCACCTGTTTTCAAATTATTTTCGCGGGGATGTTGCTCCCATTCATCCTGGCGCCAGAGTACTATCTTGGGCCCTTAGGAAAACCGATTTGGCTCCTGCTAAGTTTTGCCCAGATACCTCTGTGGCTGCTCTTTATGTTGGATCTTATCGAGCTAAGCAATGTTAGCTGGAAAAAACAAATCCGTCTCATAGATGTAAACCACGTGTTTGTGGCGCCACAAGAACTTCCCCGCATTTCTATTCACTTGCCTTTCAGCAACGAACCTCCAGAGATAGTGCTCGAATGCCTAACTTCGTTGTCACAACTAGATTATCCCAATTTTGAAGTCATAGTAATAAGTAATAATTGCACTGACAGAGAACGATGGCTGCCCATCGAGAAAACTTGCATCGCTCTGGGACCAAATTTTTCTTTTTCCCACACTGATCATTGTCCAGGTTTTAAGGCAGGGGCCCTCAATATGGCCCGAAAACTTACCTCGCCTTTGACAGAGATAATCGCAATAATTGATAGCGACTATATCGTAGAAAAAAATTGGCTGCGGACCCTCGCTCCCTTTTTTGAACAAGAAAACGTCGGCATTGTTCAAGCGCCACAAGATCATCATTCGACCCTATCCAATGGCTTTCAAAGCGGATGTTTTTGGGAATACGCTGGTTTCTTTCAGATTGGCATGGTTCAGCGCAACGAAGCCAACGCCATTATCCAACACGGCACCATGACTTTAGTCCGATTACAAGCCCTGGATGAAGTAGGAGGTTGGAGTGAATGGTGTCTAACCGAAGACACTGAACTCGGACTACGGATTCTGGAACAAGGTTGGGATGCCATGTACACTAGAGAGTCTCTAGGGAAAGGCCTCTTGCCGCCAGATTTATGCGCATACAGAAATCAACGCTTTCGGTGGGTATATGGCGGAATGCAGATATTGCGACACCATTTTCGTTATCTCACTGGCCTACGAAAGAGCTCTCTTACCTGGTCTCAAAGATACCATTTTTTAGCCGGATGGTTACCCTGGATAACGGACTTTCTAGCTTTGATATTCAGTGTTGCTGCATTATTCTGGACAGCCGCAATGTCTGTTTATCCAGAAATCTTACCACCCCCTTCGCCCCTGTTCCTTGTCCCAGTCCTTGGATTTCTCCTCCTTCGACAAATTAGAAATAACCTTCTCTACAGGATACGCGTGAACTGCTCGGAAAGGGCTAGGTGGCGTGCCACTATTGCAGGCCTATCTTTGAGCTGCACTATCGCCCGGGCCGTGTTTTTTGGACTATTTACACTAAAAAAAGTCCCCTTCATACAAACCCCAAGAATAGCAAGAGAGACGCCTATTGGGGCAAAACTTAAAGACATAAGGGCTGAACTTTGTCTTTTATTACTTAGCCTTGCTCTCATAGTTATATTTTGCCTGCGTACAGGTATCGATGATAAGCTGGAAGCACTGTGGACGTTAATATTAGTCGGGCAAGTAGCCCCTTATTTTTGCACACTTTTTATGGCACTGGGCACAGTTAATCATGTCAACACCAAAAACGATACTATGATGGGAAAGACCATCCCAGCAACAAACCCAGATGAATCGCTGTGAAGGCATTAGCTTCCTTTGCTCAACTCTTCGAAACGGCACTAAAATGAGAATCAACGGGCAACCCTATCGTACCATCTTCCTCGACAAAGACGGCTGGACAGTCCGCATCATTGACCAGACAAAATTACCTCATAAATTCGAGATTGTATCGCTCCAAACAGTTGATGATGTTGCATTAGCAATAAAAACTATGATGGTGCGCGGAGCGCCCTTGATAGGTGCAACCGGAGCTTACGGCATGTGTTTAGCCATGCGACATAATCCAGATGATACAAACCTTAACTCCGCATACAGAGCCCTAATCGATTCACGTCCAACCGCAGTAAACCTCCGTTGGGCACTTAATCAAATGCGGAAAATGCTCCAAGAAGCCCCCCAAAATGATCGTGCGCTTCTAGCTTACAAGATGGCGTTTAGTATCTGTGCAGAGGACGTAAAAACAAATCGCGAAATAGGAGAACATGGAAGAAAACTCATTATTGACCTAGCCAAAACAAAGCCTCAAGGATCAGAAATTAATATTCTGACCCACTGTAATGCTGGGTGGCTTGCAACCGTGGATTGGGGGACAGCCACTGCCCCTATTTATGCCGCCCATGACGCCGGCATTCCAATCCATGTTTGGGTGGATGAAACGCGCCCCCGTAATCAAGGGGCCGCATTAACAGCATTTGAGCTAGGCCAACACGGCGTTCCCCATACGGTGATCGCCGACAATACTGGCGGGCACCTCATGCAAACTGGACAAGTTGACGCTTGCATAGTTGGAACGGATCGTACGACAGCAAGTGGCGTGGTAATAAACAAAATAGGAACGTATCTAAAAGCCCTTGCGGCGAAGGATAACCGCATACCATTTTATGTTGCTCTTCCATCCTCTACTATAGACTGGGAAATTTCTGATAATGAAGTGGGCGAAATTATAGAGGAACGTTCGCCTACTGAAGTTACTCATATCCAGGGAATGACTGAAGATGGCCACATTGTGCGTGTGCAGCTAACTCCTGATTCCACCACTGCGGCCAACTATGCATTTGATGTGACTCCAGCCAACCTTGTGACCGGATTGATTACCGAGCGGGGAATTGCAGAACCTTCTGTAGCTGCCTTAGCAAGCATGTTTCCAGAACAAGAACACCCAACTACTAGGAACCCGTGAGATCCCAATACAATACATAGGGCCAAAGAAGTTACTATTAAGATCCAATATTCTGGAAACCACTTTGTTTCTCGAGAGCACCTATATTGCGCGGCCTATCAAATGGTTCTGGCGGAGCCTCCTTTATGTTACGTACACGACCTATCTGCTGAAAGAATGTTTCTAAGCCGGAGGGTGATATCACCCACAACATTACGAGATCATCATCGGAATTATTAATAATCTCATGGGCTGTATCGGGGCCCAACAAACAAGTCGTTCCTGGCGACAAAGGATGACACTGGCCGCCCACAACCACTTCTCCAGTGCCACGGAAACAGATTTGTAACTCAACCTGATTCTGATGAGAATGTGGACGCACTCGTCCCCCAGCAGCAATTGTTTGGAAACCCGTTGAAATATCCGATCCTCCATTGTTTCCTGGATGGACAATTATGCTGCTATAGCCATTTGCCGGCAATGGCTGCCAATAGGATGGGCCCTGGTCCGGTTGAATTACAACACTATGTCCGCGAACTGCCTCAATATTCATACCCCCACTCCTCAAAGGCTAAGTTAAAACGGCGACTAGCCAAGTCTCCCCGCTCTAGGTAGGCCAGATGCCTTGTTTTCCCGTACCTGGCCAGGCTGCCGGCCCACCAGACTCTTCGGCCGCCACAGCTGCGTCTTTATTAGGATCCCAAAATACCCCTACGAAACGGCGCCCAGTAATGGAATCAGAGTCAGCGGAAAGCAACCATTTCAAAGGCGCCTGCATAACTTCTGGCTGAATCATACCACTGCGAGAAAAGGGTAATTTCGCCAACATGGGCGTGTCAGTTGCTCCTCCTGG
>CEOQ01267611.1_pt1 | contig 12917 bp, 12 predicted proteins | sample 361351 | NCBI WGS metagenome assembly CEOQ01 (sample SAMEA2619907, study PRJEB7988) | marine metagenome | biome: marine biome (ENVO:00000447); feature: deep chlorophyll maximum layer (ENVO:xxxxxxxx); material: "saline water (ENVO:00002010), including plankton (ENVO:xxxxxxxx)" | depth 60 m | reverse complement strand
TGCAACTGAGGCAGAGGATGAATATCTGGAACAGATTTCGGGAATCCCTGTGAACTACTCAAATGCCACAGTCATCGACATCGACATGTCATCATCGTGGCTAGTAGCTGTGGTCGATATCGGGCCCGTGAACAGAACGGTTCTGGTGGATATTCTAAGCGGTGAACAGAGGATGTTGTCCGATCCCTTATGGCAGTCTTCTTCTCCAAGTGTTGGTGAAGATAGAGTAGCTTTCCTGCAGATACCATTCTGGGACCCTACCGACAATATTGTTGGAACAAATGATGTCTACTTACATGAGATAGAAAGCAATACGACACTGGCAATAACACGAGATGATGATGTCAATCAGATGGAGCCTCAGGTGCTGCTTGAGGAGGTAGCATGGATAGAGGTGGACGCTGATGGAGAGTCGGTACTGAAGGTATACTCAGGCGAGACTTTCCAGCCCTATTCCTCTGTGATTCTACAGTCTGCGATTGTCATGCTGATACCACTGCTGTTCCTCTGGGCCTACCAAGCCGCATCGGAGAGATGACTACTCAGCCAGACGGAACATCTCATCGAGACAGCGTCCTGCTCGCTCAATCACTGATGGATCCAATTCAATGACTTGGTCGGGAGAAGGATTTCGCAGCGCCTGCAGGATGTCCTCCAATTGAGTAGTCTTCATGTGACGGCACATCACGCATGCCCCAACGAGATTGAGATCCTCCTCAGACTCAGCCAGAACTCTGTCTGTGGTGCCGCACTCGGTAATCAGCATCAGGTCCTTCTTACCAATCGAAGCCAGCCTGATGGCCTCTTCCATCAACACCTCGCTGCTACCGACGAAGTCGCTCTCCTCCAACACATCGGCGTCACACTCGGGATGACTTAGTACCTGCAAATCCATTCCCGCCTCACTGGCGCGCTTTCTCCATGTTCGGATCTTCTCTCCAGTGAAAGCGGCGTGAACCTCGCATTCACCATCGAATATGATTACATCCTTCTTGGCCCCAAGGTGGTTCTGCAGATGCTTGCCCATGAATCGGTCAGGCACGAAGATGAGGCCGTCTCCTGGAAGCCTCTCGCAAATTCTGAGATAGTTGCTGCTGGTGACACAGACATCGCACTCCGCCTTTACCTCGGCACTGGTGTTGATGTAGCAGACCACCGGTAGCTCAGGATACTTCGCTCTGATATTCCTGACATCTTGGGCAGTAATCGCATCACTCAGCGAGCATCCTGCCTCGGGAGAGGGGTGTAGGACTGTCTTATGGGGGCTCACAATCTTGGCCGTCTCAGCCATGAACCTGACACTGGAGAACAGAATAGTCTGCTGAGGGGCGTCTCTTGCCTCCTTTGATAGTGCATAGCTGTCAGCTACCGAATCTGCGACCCCGTAGGTGATATCGGGGGTCTGATAGGAGTGCGCGATTAAGAACACGTCATTCTCCTGCTTGAGCTTGTTTATCTCAAGAGTCAGGGGTGCAATCGACCTACAGGTCTCAAGGCTCCATCTAAATGGCTGCTTGATGGCGTCTCTGAGTCTCTTGGCCTCCCTCTCGACTTCGAATTCGGTAAATGCCGCGTGGCTCACTATACCGCGCTGGAGAGGAGGCGGGGGCAACTCTATGGCCATACAGTATCCTCGTTGTGTGCAACCGCTTTGAAGTCATCTAATGTCGGGTATGCATGGCGGGAGCGGCAATCCCCATGTGGAGCCCCATTGAACTACTTCACGAAGGTGCTGAGGCGACTGTCACAGCAGGGAAATGGATGGGGAAGCCAGCGGTCCTGAAGATGAGGAGGCCGAGGGGGTACCGACACCCAGATTTGGATCGTAGACTGACTCGCAGTCGCCTTTCTGTGGAGGTCAGAGTGCTTGGCAAATTGCAACTGGCCGGGTTTCCTTCACCCTCCCTTTACGACTGTGATATCGAAGAGTCTTGGATACTGATTTCTCACATCGATGGTAGACCATTGCATGATGCCATCGCTGATGGTTCGGCCGGAGAGGATACGATGGAACATGTAGGGGCATTGATTCACAGGCTTCACGAGGAAGGGATATCTCACGGAGATATGACTACTCACAACATTCTGATTGACGATTCGGGTCAGCTTTCGATGATTGATTTCGGATTGGCTCGAGTCTCACCGGAATTGGAGCAAATGGGACTAGACCTACAGGTGCTCAATGAATGCCTCACAGCCAGCCATTCAGAGCTTGATGGGGCAGTCGATTCGGTAGTCAGAGGTTACCTTGAGTCCGGGACTGGACAAGCCGCGGATGTGGTATCTAGATTCGATGCCATCCGAGGAAGGGTGAGATATCACGGATAGGTTGACATGAGGATACTATTCGCTACAAGCAACGAAAACAAGGTCGCCGAGGCGAGATTGTTACTAGCAGAATCCGGGCACACTGTAGAACAGTTGCTGATAGGCGGATTAGCCCCGCAGTTCGATGAGCCCAAAGAATTGGGAATAGAAGCGGTGGCCAAATCCAAGATGGTTCAGGCGCTCCATATGCTTGCCCATGAGGGTATCGAGGATGTCTCGGTGATGGTTGAGGACTCCGGCGTCTTCCTCGATGCCTTCGATGAATGGCCAGGTGCTCAGTCGGCGGATGTCGAGGCAGAAATCGGTCTTGAGGGAGTTCTCTCGCTGCTGGGTGAAGGTATGGCTCGGGGTGCAGAGTACAGAGCAGTGGCTATGGTCTCAGACGGGAAATCAATCTGGAACGCACAGGGAATCTGCAGGGGCGAGATTGCAGAATCGGCGAAAGGAGATGGTGGTTTTGGATACGACCCGATATTCATTCCTGATGAGGGAGACGGGCGTACCTTCGGAGAGTGGGAAGAGGGGAAATACACCGGAATCACGCACAGAGCAAAGGCGATGAACAGTCTAGCGGAACTCCTCAAGGTCCCGTCAAGGTGAAGGCTGAGGACGCTTCGTGCGGGTCGGGAATATGGTTTCGCTGACTCGGTTGGCCCTCTGGGCAGCAGTTCTTCTGGGGATTCCTCTCTTCTTGGTGCTACAGGGTGATGCGGGCCTCCTAACTAGGGTGGCAGGAGGTATCGTCCTGCTGGCCTTGGTCTCGATTCTGCTGTTCTCCGGTCGCTCTCCGGTCCCCAAGCCTCCCAAGGTAGTGGTGGAACCTGAGGTGAAGATGGAGCCGAAGGTAGAGATTGACCTCCCTGAGCCAGTTCTTGAGGTCGAAGGAGCCAGCCAGCGAAGAGAAGGCAAAATAAAGCGCAGTCGCGGTAGGTCTGTAGAGCCAGAGATGCCTTCTCCAACTCCTCCACCGATGCCGATGCCCCCAGCAATGGCTGCAGATGGTGAATCCGCACCCCCAACACCCATGCCCGTGATGCCCGATGACGATAGCAGCGTGGCAGCGAGGTACGTGGCTGAGTCCAACCCACAGAGCGATTTTGAGGCCGAGGTCGAGGAATTCGTAGGTCAGAGGCGGGTGAAGAGGGCTCAGATTAGATCCCGCATCGAAAGGAAGCGTCGAATGAAACTGGCAGAGAGGCGGGCTGCGAAGGCTAGGATGTGGTCCGCCGTAGAGGACGGGGAGAACTTAGCCGAACTGCTCAAGCAGCCCGACCACGGGATGACTGTTCTCGACGAGCCTGAATCACCAGATCCGAGTCGTCCACAGGGAGTGTCGTATGTAAGAATCGACGAAGCGCGTATTCTACGACTCAGGATGCCGCTGGAAGTCACAACCAGAGAGTCTTCTCGAAGCCCCAAGCAGCAAGAGGTTACAGCTCCGGCGGATGCCCCGGATGATATGCCTCCTATGCCGCCTCCGCCTGGAATGCCCCCGATGCCGCCTCCTCCGGGCATGCCGCCCATCCCTCCACCTGTGAAACCCGACGAGGGTTGACCAACTGAACGTTCAAGCCAACAGACTCTGTGCGAGTGGTATGTCAGAGGGAGTCCTGCTGGTAGAAGATATCCCAGTTGAAGGCTGTAGTCCTCCCGGCGGAGTCATCAGCGTCTGGACCCTGAATCGCCCGAGCAAACTGAATGCACTGAATCGAGACTCTCATGCCGCAATCAAGGAGCAGTGTGTGCGAGTAGAGTCGGAAGATTCTATTCGGGCTGTGGTAATCAAAGGAGCATCCCCTCCTCCAGTAGAAGATGGCAGTAGGCCCAAGCCAGCTGCCTTCGCTGCTGGAGCGGATATCTCGGAGTTCGCTGGAAAGTCATCCGATGATGTACGTGATTTCTTCGGAGATAACGCCTGGGAAGCAGTATGGGACATTTCGAAGCCCACGATTGCCATGGTTGACGGATTCGCACTGGGTGGAGGTACAGAACTGGCACTCGCTTGCGACATCAGAATTGCATCGAGTCGCGCGAAATTCGGTCAGCCTGAGATAAATCTCGGCTTAATCCCAGGAGGAGGGGGGACCCAGCGGCTGTGTAGGCTTCTGGGCTATGGCAAGGCGATGGAGATGACTCTGACCGGTGAGATGGTCGGAGCAGAAGATGCTCTTCGTCTAGGACTTGTGAACAAGGTTGTCGAGCCAGAGCATTTGGAATCTGAGGCGATGCAGATGGCCGATGTCATCGCAAGGAAGTCGCCCTATACGGTCAAAGTCGCCAAGCGGGCTGTCCGAGCAGCCCTCGACTTGTCTTTCAGTGAGGGAGTGCTTGCAGAGCGTTCCGAGTTCATTGCCCTGTTCGACACAAAGGACAAGGAGATTGGAGTCAAGGCCTTCCTTGAGCGAGACGATGCCGAATGGGTTGGTCGATAGACCCCAACCAGCAATCGTCATGTCCCGAACCTGCATCGAAGCGATGTGACTGGTCGAGTCTTGGTGCTGTGCGGCCCTCCTGGCTCGGGTAAGGGCGTGATATCGAAACGCGCTGTAGCGAGGGGAATGGTGGTGCTTTCTCTGGGAGATGTGGTTCGCTCTGAGGTAGCGGCGAGAGGGCTTGAGGAATCGCCTGAGAATGTGGGTAAAACAGCTCTCTCGATGCGTGAGAAACAAGGTGAAGATATCGTTGTCGTCAGGTTGCTTGACACAATCGAGGAGGCTCTGGAAGAAGCAGATGTCTTGATTGACGGGATGAGGCAGCCGGAAGAGATGGAGAGTCTCAAGCAGCACATTCCGAATGTCACGGTATTAGCAGTCTCAGCGTCTGAGGATTCACGCTCCGGCTGGCTCTCTTCAAGAGGCAGGGGTGAGGATGGAGACATCGGTGATTTCTCCGATAGGGAGAGACGTGAGTGGGCGTGGGGACTCGATGTCCTGATGGCACAAGCTGACGCTGTGATTGTGAACGACGGTTCCTTGGAGCAACTCTCGGCTCGCAGTGATGAGGTTCTCGAGAGTCTGGGCTTCTGACTTATTCGAAGGTGTGCTCAATCATACCAACCGGGTCATCATCGACGCTAGCATCGAGACTCAGCCAGCCAGAATCCTCGGCTTCACTCACCATGTTGTCCTGAATCTCCCTGATTCGATCGAGATTACTCAGATAATGGGAAACTCCCTCGCTGTTGTGCTTCTCTCTGAATCTAATGAAACTCTGGTGGGTTTTCTCATCATCAACTCGTAGAACAACTCCGCTAGCCAGTCCTCCCGAATTCCTCCATTCCTCCAGCATCTCCTCTCCGGGGACGATATGGACTCCTTCTAGAACGAGATCGGATGACTTGGCTGCGGCTCGGCGGACTACTGCTCGAACGGCTTGAGCCAGGACTGCTACCGTTTGGTGCCAGTCCTCGATTACCCCGGAGCCGGCCGGTTCAAACGAGGACCTGTGCAGAGCCGGGCTCTGTTCTCGATCAAACTGGGTCCTCAGTGTCTCCCTGATGGTGTCTGTGGATACGATTTTCGGGAAGTCCAGAGACGAAGCTACTCTAGCTGAGAGAGTTGACTTACCGACCCCACTGGTACCTGTGATGACCAGCAGTCTGTGGGAACTCATGTAGACCCTCAGCGCTGAATGGCCTTGATCTCGAGGAACTCCTCAAGACCGTGCACTCCCAACTCTCGGCCATTGCCTGAGAGTTTGTACCCTCCGAACGGGGCTGAGATGTTGAACGGGCCGCCGTTGATGCTGACTTGACCTGTGCGCATGGCTCTAGCCACCCGCATAGCCCTGTCCTCATCGCTCGACCAGACCCCACCTGAGAGTCCGTACTCTGAGTCGTTGGCCAGTTGGATGGCTTCCTCTTCACTGGAGTAAGTCGTAATCGCGAGTACGGGTCCGAAGATCTCCTCCTGGAATATGGTCATCTCGGGAGTCACATCGGAGAACACTGTCGGCCTGACGAAGAATCCCTTGTCCAGACCATCGGGCATCCCCAGTCCTCCGGCTACCACATTAGCACCCTCTTCGATTCCTGCAGCGATGTACGAGGAGACGCTATCCTGCTGTCTGGCAGATACCATAGGGCCGCAGCGCATCGATTCGTCCATCGGATCTCCGACTGTGTACTTGGCTAACTTAGCAGATATTACGTCGATTACCTCCTGCTTCTTCGACTCTGGAACAAGCAATCGAGTAAGGGCTGAACACTCCTGTCCGGAGTTTCCGAAGCAAGCGTGAATCGACGCTGATGAGGCTCTCGCAATGTCCGCGTCATCGAGTATGATGTTGGCGCTCTTTCCTCCCAGTTCCAGAGTCACCCTCTTGACGCCGGGAGCGGCCAACTCGCTGACTCTGATACCGGCTCCGGTGGAGCCGGTGAAACTGACCATGTCGACATCAGGGTGGCTGCTCAGTACCTCGCCAATCTCCCTGCCGTGTCCTGAAACCAGATTGAACACACCGGCAGGCAGCCCGATTTCATCGATGATGTCGGCCAGAATGAAGGAGTTCAGTGGTGCTTCCTTAGATGGCTTCACGACCATCGTGCATCCGGCGGCTATGGCTGGAGCGACCTTGCCGATTATCTGGTGAAGAGGATAGTTCCATGGAGTAATCATGCCAACTACGCCGATTGGCTCCTTGACTACGAGTGAATTTCTGACCTCCTCCTCCCAGTCATAGTTCTCGAGAATCTTGGCGTACGAGCGTGAGACGACTCTGGGAGTTCCAACCATAGCACCCCTACAGTAGTTGATTGGAGTCCCTACCTCTGAGGTAATCAGTTCAGTTAGCTCTTCGGTACGGTCCTTGATGGCCTGAGAGAGCATGTTCAGGTAGTCGACTCTGTCTTCCACCGAGGTCTTGGACCACTCTGGGAACGCAGCCTTGGCTGCTGCTACCGCTGCTTCTACGTCTGCGGGGGAACCGACTGGAACTGAGCCGATGGTCTCCTCATTAGCAGGGTTGATGACTTCTATCGCCCCTTCGCCTGTGGGCTCGACCCAATTTCCATCGATGTACAGGTGCTCGCGCGTGTGCATGCACAGCCCACCACGCGGCGTCTTATGAGATTCATGCAATTCAAGAACAGGTGTGATATCTGCGAGATATGGCGACCAGGCTGGTAGTGATGCGTCATGCCAACAGCAGCAGGAGCTATCCCGGTCTAGCAGACCACGACAGGCCACTGGACGCCAGAGGTCAGCATGATGCGTCTCAGATGGCGCAGGCACTGGCAGATCGCGGATGGCTACCCGAACTCGTATTGGTCAGCAGTTCAAGGAGGACGATTGAGACCTTGGAGGGGATGTCCCCGCTAATCGACCATGCGAGTATTGAGGTTCGTTCCCAGATCTACCACGCTGGATTGAGCAGTCTGTCCGAGCAGTTGGAGGATGCGCTAGATGATGGTACTACGATGATTCTGGGTCACAACCCCGGATCAGAAGTACTGGTCAACCATCTCACAGGAGATTGGGAGGTTATGCCGACGGCTGCTGCAGCACTGATTGAGAAGGCGGGGGAGAGGTGGGAGTTGATTGAGGTCCTTAGGCCGAAGGAGATTATCTAGTCTCACCATTCAGTGTCCGAATTGCGCATCGAGATTACCACCGCAGTTACTCCGATTAGTAGCAGTAGCACAAGAGCGACGGCAATCAGAGTCATCGAATTGTCAGCAATCCAGTTTCCTCCACTACCTCCTGAACTCAACTTCTCGAGTTCGATAATCTGCTGCTGCTCGTTGAGTGGAGTTGTGGACAGATAGGTGTCCGTGGCTCTAACCTCAATGGTCATGTTGCCCCCGGGCAGAGTGGAACGGACATCGAACATCAGAGTGAATACACCATCTCCTGCTACTCTGTCCCCGCCTGTCCCGTCATCCACCATCAAAAGCCAGGCCTCGGAGCTTCCTATTGGTGCCAATCTGCCTATCTTGGCTTGCGCCGAAGAGACTCCATCGGGGTCCTCAACTCTGACCTCAAGGAGATGGGAAATCGGGTCGCCGCTCGAAGGTACATGGACGGTGTCAGCTGCTTCGCCATCCCTGAGTATTGTCAGATTGGAAATACTCGGAGCCTCGTTCTCAATTGTGAGTCGTGGCGCGTCCACGGGAAATCCGGCTGCATGAGTGTGCACCGCAATCACGGTCTCTCCCTCGCCGTCGGTGATTCTGACAGGAATCGCCCTCTCGCCCGGAGACATGCCGGATGGGACGGTGAACTGGCCAACCCATTCACCGTCGGTCTCGGCCAGTTGGCTGAGCTCTCCGCCGACTCCTAGCAGGTCGACGGCTGCTGAAACTACGCCGTGCCCATCGACTGCAGTGACTGTGATGGCGACAGATTCGCCGCGAACGACCGAGTCGGGAGAGAATTGCAGTGACATCATTCTTGGAGCGGCATTGGTAATCTCGATAATGGCATCCTCCTCGACTGATACCCAGAAATCCTCGATAGTGACTGTAGTTTGTATAACCCCGTGCTGCAGCCCATCGTAGACCAATAGTGCAGTCCAGATGTCATCGTGAATGGTGTGGTCGCCCTGGAGTCCCGAGTCAGAGAGCTCGACTATCCCGAGGCCAATCTCAGTGAGATCTACAGCCACCGCGGTGACATCGGTATCGAAGTCGTAGACTAGGACCTCAAGGTGGGCTGAATCTCCTTCAGTCAGCAATCTGCCTTCGCGGAAACCAATAGAGAGCAGGGCCGGGGGTGTGTTTTCCTCCTCAGTGATGACTGAGGGCGAGAGCACCCTATCTACCAACTGATGCTCAACGAAGGCGAGGCTCTCGGACGAACCGTTCTCGCCCAACGAAATCTCAATCCAGCGGTGAACCTCATTCAGCAGTCCGGCGAGAGGTCCCTCGTTGACCACACTTCCGGATGCATAAGCATCACCACCATAGTCTCCAATCCACTCTGCGAGAGTGACGTTATGCCCGTCCATCTCGCCTTCAACAATCGACATAACCTCGACTGAGAGAATGATTGCTTCGTTTCCGACTAGTGAGAAACTGTCGCCGGGCACTAGAATCTCTGGGGCAGCGCCGGTCTCCCTAGAGATGTGGTTCTCAAAAATGCGGTCCGCCTCTGGCTGCTGTGGTTGCCTTATGATTGGCGAGGACTCTGGGTACTCGTTTGTCGTGGTCCCGTTGTCCTCGATGTACTGCAATCTGATAGTGCGGTTCCACCAGTCAGTCTGCGGTACCCTGTACTCGTAGGTCAGGTTGTGCTCAGCCTCCCACTCCTCGTTAATCGGGCCGATTGGGGTCGCAGATACATTGAACCAGAACTCATTTTCGATCTTGTCGGCCTCAAACAGTATGCCGGTGTCGTTCTCCTGAGTCCCTGAGTCGACGATTCGCCTAATCAGCCCGAAGCTTCCCTCGGCATCGCCGTCATAGGTCCCATCGACCCTGATGGTCTCGGCTATCGTCTCGCCGCCTTCACTCTCAAAGTGGATTACAGGGATGGTGCCGTTGACCTCGACTTCAAAGAAGTCATCATCTATCAGGAACCCGAACTCGCCTCCTCCGAGCACTAGGAAGTGCTGCTCCTCCCTTGTTGCGTCCTCCCAGCGTTCGAGGATTCTGAATTCATCGAGATCGAATGAGAAGTAGTCGCCGCTTCCTCCATCGAGACGAAGTGTTGCATTAGCCTCTAATTGGAGATTCTGCAGTCTCCTGCGGTCGTCCTCGTCCCAGGTCTCCCAGTAGAACGAGGATAGTTGGCCGAAACCGCCTCCGCTGCTGTCGTTATCTCCTCCATTGAACGAAAGCCAACCGGTTCCGTCGATTTTGAAGCGCTCGGTAGAACTGCCCTCGGACCAAGAGCGCAGCACGAACACCTCATGCACATCCACGTCGACTGAGAACCCGCTGCTCCCATCCGCGCCCTCTTCGGTAGTGTTCAGGAAGAGTGAGCCATTTCCTCGCATCTCAAAGTCCTGAGTCAAGAGTTCGACCCCGTCGTAGGTCTCATTGAGCCAGATTGTCTCAAGATTGAGTGCCAGCATGAGTCCTTGTGTCCCGTTCATCGAGTCGAACAACAGCGTGCCGTTACCGAGCTCGTTGGACTCTAGGATGTCACCAGTCCGCTTCTGCCAGCCCCTGCCTTCGAAGTCAATGCTGTCGCCCGGTTCAGCCCCCTCCATGCTCCAAGTTGTCTCTCGAGTAATCTCATGGTCCGCCATGGGCTGATTCCAATGCGTTATAGCGAGTTCGCGAGAGCAGGATGCCTGCGCAGTGGTGACTGAGATTTGCACTGTGTCTGCGAACTCAGGCTCGGTATCCAGAATTATGTCAATCTCGCCTCCGGCACTGACGAAGGAGGCGTTTGAGTCGTCAGCAATCTGCACATCATCCCTGTGCTGCTCGACCGAGACGGTGACTGAAGTGGGAGTATCGCCGCCGGTGAATGGCGGATCGAAAACGACCAGATAGCGATGCAGGACGTCGTAAGAGATGTTCCAACCGCCGTCCCAGTGCTCCTCGACGTCCCAATCGACGAGTACCGTGCAAATGGTCTGTTCCTCTTCCTCGGCTAGGACCAACGAGGCCTGGCTAGAAATGAGCAATGTGACGAGGATTACGAGGGCTTGTCTCGCGCGAGGCACGGTACGTGCCTCGGACCACAGGATATGAACCGATTCCCGTCCCGATACTAGAACAACGGCTCTTCGTAATCGTCGTCTTCCCCGGAGCGTTCCTTCCACAGCGAGGCTGGGACATCATCATAGACGCCGGCGTATGGGTCTTCGTCGTCCTTGTTGGTGCTGCCTTGCGCAGACAATCTTGCGAGTTCCTCTGCATTGGACTTGAACTTCCAATAGTGGATTCTCCACTCGCGACCGTCCCACAAGGTAGTCTCCTCGGACTCAGTGGTCAGCAGGTCGTAGTCCTGCAACTGGTAGAACAGGTTGCGATCGGTGGGCTCGAGCGCGTTGTCGATTATGCGATTGGAGAAGCCGAAGAAACCGAGCGCGTGCTCAGCAATCGTCTCGGCCACCGCGGTCTCCATATCGACGTCGACCTTGTGCCGTATGGCCTCGGTCAACTGTGCTAGTGTCAATCCCATCGCATCCCTCCGCGGTGAGTATAGATGGGAGGCCGCGCTATTTCAACAGTCCTTCCCTACGCCTCGAAATTGGTCATTTCCTTTCCGAAGTGGTTAATCTGCCTGCTACTTTCGCGGCCCCGTGGAAGAGCATCAGAAAGTTACCTTTCTCGGCCTCGACGAGGCCGAAGACGGCCCTTGGGACATCGTGGTGTTGCCGATTCCGTACGAGATGACTACAAGTTGGGGAGAGGGTACCGAGAACGGTCCCGAGGCCTGCATTCTAGCTAGTTCACAAGTCGAGTTGTACGATCCTCTGCTGCCTGAAGAGATACCTTGCGGTCTGAGGATGCACACCGCCTCATCATGGTCGTCTCAGGCCGGGACTCTGATGGAACAATTGGATTCAATCAGAGACTACGCTGTTGAGTGGCTGAACGGAGAGCAGTTTCCGTTGTTCCTAGGTGGTGAGCACGGGATACTTCCGCCTCTGATGCAGGCGGCGGCAGGACACCCGTCCATAGACGGGGATTTGAGCCGCCTGACTCTGGTTCAGATTGATGCTCATGCTGACCTGAGGGATGAGCTCGGAGGTGAGCGGTTCTCGCACGGAACCGCTATGAGGAGATCTCTCGATGAGGGTGTTGGCAAGGTCATACAGATTGGCACGCGTGCGCTTTCTAGAGGAGAGGCTGAATTCTCTCATAACGATGAGAGGGTCGAGACATGGTTCGCTCGCGACTTCATGGGCGTGTGCGACGGGCAAGCCGGCTGGAATGCACTCATTGAGCGGATTGGTCGCATTGAGGGTCCCGTATGGCTGACCTTCGATGTAGACGGTCTCGACGGGTCGCTTGTACCCGACACAGGTACCCCGGTCCCAGGAGGATTGAGTCATTGGGCCGCTGTTGAGATTATCGAGGGACTATTCGCAAGCGCTGAGGTCATCGGCGCCGATGTGAACGAAATCGTACCTGGTGAGGACCGTCTGACCCAATTCAATGCAGCACTGATCGCCACCAAGATACTGGCCGCACATATCGCAAGTCGCAACTAGTGAACAATGGATTCACAGGGAGTGCCAATGATTGTAGATGAATACCCCCTCAGCGGCGCATGCGCCGCTGGGCAGCAATCGTCCTCGCATCCCTGATGCTCACTGTGCCGATTGCGCCTGCTGCATCAGCACAGATTGGTCAGCCGGACATTATTCAGGAGCACTGGTATCATTCCTATGCAACGCTGACCTTGGATGTCAACGCATGGGCCGATGACTATCCAGAAATCGTTAATTTGTCCGTTGTGGGACAAACGGAAATGGGCAGAAACCTCTGGATGCTACAGATTTCCGATTGGAGTCAGGAAACCAAGTCCGATGGGACTGCTAAGGAGGTGGTTTACATCGACGGTGGCCACCATGGCAATGAGCATCTGGGAACGGAACTTGCCTTCCTAGTTGCAGAGTACTACATCGAGGGCTGGGGTAATGGAGATCAAGAGGTACTCGATGTATTGGCGACCACTGAACTGCATATT
>CEOQ01260470.1_pt1 | contig 12938 bp, 9 predicted proteins | sample 361351 | NCBI WGS metagenome assembly CEOQ01 (sample SAMEA2619907, study PRJEB7988) | marine metagenome | biome: marine biome (ENVO:00000447); feature: deep chlorophyll maximum layer (ENVO:xxxxxxxx); material: "saline water (ENVO:00002010), including plankton (ENVO:xxxxxxxx)" | depth 60 m | reverse complement strand
GAACTCGCCACCCAGATCTTTTACGAACGAGCCCACACCGGGTTCACTCGCGAGATCACCGTGACGCGAGCCGACGTTGAACGATTGTTCACCGAGCTGACCTCGGCCTCTCGCTGATGGCTGATCAGGTCGAGATCAACGGCATCCGCTTGCACCTCTCGTCGGCCGATCCGTCGCGTGGCGAGTGGATCGGACAGGGCGAGGTGCTCCGGCAACTGCTGGCCTGCTGGTTGACTGTCGACGACCAGGACCTGCCATTGGCCCCTCGCCTGACAGGCCCACCGGGAATCGGCAAGACGACGCTGGCCATGGCCGCCGCTCGCACCCGCGAGCAGGACCTCTATGTCTACCAGTGCACGTCCGACACGCGGCCCGAGGACCTGTTGGTCACCCCGGTATTGGCCGAATCGGGGTCCATCCAGTACCACGCCAGCCCACTGGTCACCGCGATGGTCACCGGTTCGGTCTGCGTTTTGGACGAGGGCAACCGGATGAACGAAAAATCCTGGGCCAGCCTCGCCCCGCTGCTGGACCACCGACGCTATGTCGAGTCAATCGTCGCGGGAATCACCATCTCGGCACACGACGACTTCCGCTGCGTCGTGACGATGAATGAGGATGAATCGACCTTCGAGGTCCCCGATTACATCCTCAGCCGACTCCAGCCCACCCTCGTTCTCGACCACCCCTCACGAGAAGACGAACGCGCCATTCTCGAGTACCACCTGCCGTTCGCCAACGCCGAGATGTTGAACCTCACAGTCGAGTTCCTGCAGCAGGCGCACGAGCTGAAACTGGATTTTTCTACCCGAGACGGTATCAACGTTCTCCGCTACTCGTTGAAACGACTCGCGTCCGACCCCGACCATCCACTCTCCTCTGATCAGGCGTGGGCCGAATCGGTGACCGCCTGCCTGGGCGACGATGCCCTCGATCTCCAGGCACTTGCCTCCCGCCGACAACACTCACTGGGTGGCAACATCATGCCGCTGGGACTGGGAGACTTTTTCTTCACCGGTGACGACCCCCTGCACCCCGATGCCGACGACGAGGACGAACCCGGAGGTGACGGGATCGACTCATGATCACCGGACCCCTGGCCATCAGCGACAAGACGTTGGCCGTGCCCGTGATCCACGGCAGCGGTGATTTTGCGATCGCCGTTCGCCGCGTCATGCTCGAACACGACTTCGACTGCCTGGCCGTGCCGCTGCCGCCCTCGTTCCAGGCCGACACCGAGGCCGCCCTGGCCCATCTGCCCGGCGCCACCGTCGTGCTGCAACACGAAGCGACGGATTTTGATGTCCAGGACTGGGCACCCGGTCAACATGACGACGACCCGTCCACGACATCACGACGGGCCAGCTACGTCCCGATCGACCCCTGTCAACCGGTGATCGCGGCCCTGCGAACCGCGATGGGCGAACACCTTGTCCGCGCGTTCATCGATCCGGAGACAAATCCCTGGGAACCACTCGCCGCAGTGCTGCCCGATTCCTACGCGCTCAAACAAGTGTCGTTGCCCCAGTTTGCTTCGGCGATTCTGCCGGCACTGCCACGGCCACCCGAAGGACAACCGGCCGATCGCGTGAATCACATCGCCGCCCGGATCCACGAACTCGAAGCACAACACGAGTCGATCCTGCTGGTCTGTAGCCTGCTCGATTGGCCATGGATCCGTGAGGCCTACGGCACCGGAGGCCAGTTGGCCGAAGAAATTGACGTGACAGACACCCTGCCGCTGGCCGTCGATCCCCGGACCCTGGCATTCGTTCTGGGTGAACTGCCTTTCATCACCGGGCTTTATGAAACCGCCCGATCCCGACTCGACGACGACGAGAATCTCTCCGTCGACGGACTCAAGGAACTGCTGCTGGAAACCCGCGACCGTTACCAGTCGGAGTGGAAGTCACGGGCCCGGCAGGTGACACCACAACTGCTCTCGACGTTCTTCCGTTACGTGCGCAACCTGTCACTGATCGAACGACGACTGACGCCCGACCTGTACACTCTGGTCACCGCAGCCAAGCAGGTCGCCGGCGACGAGTTCGCGATCACCCTGGCCGAAACCGCCCGCGACTATCCCTACGCACAACCACTGCCGCTGGACGAAATCCGAATCGGCGTCGGACGAGGCCAACTGCCCGGAGGAGACCAGGTCGATCTGGTCAGCCGCCTCCCGGGTCCACCTCTCAGCTGGCGGACCGTCCGGCTGAAACCGAGACCACCCCAGCCACAGCAGGACCAGTGGCAGTTGCAGTGGGATCCACACCGCCAGTGCAGCTGGCCTCCCGAGGACAACGCGATCGAGCGTTTCCGCACACACGTCAAGGACTCGGCATTGTCGATGCTCGGAGCCGACCTGGCACGTTCCGAGAAATTCACCACCAGTCTCCGCGACGGCCTGGATATTCGTGAAACGCTCAGGAACTGGCACACCGGAGACCTGTTCGTCAAGGTGCTTCCCCCCACCCGGGGCAATCTCGATTGCGTCCTGATGTTTTTTGATTCACCGGCAGATCCACGTGATTACCCGTGGCGGATCACCTGGATGGCCGAACACAACGACGAATCGACACTGGCACTGTTTGCAACGGATTTCCAGAACGAACTTGCCGGGCCGGGTATCGGAGTGGCCAACTACGGCGGCGCCATGTTCCTGTTCCCTCCCCGGCCTGTTCCCGAGGTCTGGGCCGACCCGCGATTCGACTGGGCCGATACGCTCGAAGAACGACTGCTGGCCGCAGCATGTCATTACAGCCGCGAACGCCACGTTGCCATTCTCAGCGAATCACCGCCGGGTGCCGCCTGGCGTCGGATCGCCCGCCAACACGGCCGGAAACTGATCCACGTGCCACTGGGCCGGTTCAGCCAGGAAACCGTCTCCAGGCTGCGGCAGGTCCATGTGCTCAACGGTCAGGAAGTCCGCAGTTACGCCGCTCACTTCATTCGCAAGGCCTAGTTGTCGCCACGCGGCGCAACATCAGCAACCGAAACTCCATCGCCTGCGACCCGGGAATTTGTGTCGCTCGCAACACCAGGTCACTGCGACCCCGCGACAAGTCGATCGCTCCCACCCGCATCGGCCGGAAGTCCTTGACGTACGACTCCTGGCGCGGCACGCGGTCGTGCTCGCCACCCCGAGGCGGCACCTCGTGCGGCCGATTGATCGTCGTCGCCACCCGCGATGACCCGCTGCTCAACTCGATCGTGGCACCCACGTCCGCCTTCGACACGGCGTAGTAGAGAGTCACTTCGAACCGACCATCCGACAACACGTCGATTGGCCAGGTGACCCGGTCACCGACCTCCGTCCAGTTGGTGAAGTACGAGCAATTGGGAAAACGATTGGACCTCCTGATCGTGCCGGCAGGCCGGCCATCCCTGGCGGGCAACTGTGTCCACTCGGCACCCGGATCACCCACCGGAAAGGGTCGCACTCGTTTCGAATCCAACTCGCCCAGCACCTCGTGTTTCCACTTCGCCACGTCAACTCGCAATCGAGCAGCCAATTGTGGCCGGGCCCGGCTGAGATCTCGACGCTGTCCAGGATCCGACCCGATATCGTAAAGCCGTCCCTGGTGGTCCAGCCGATGAGTCTGTGTTCGCACGCTGACACGTCCGCGCCAGTGCGAGAAGATCGAGCGATCCGGCCACTCCACCCTGGCGGCTTTTGGACTGTCCACCAGCAGTGGCTTCAGGCTGCGACCGTCCAGCGGTTTCCCGGCAGCCGGCGGAATCGGTATTCCAGAACAATCGGCCAGCGTGGGCAACAGGTCGATTGCGCCGGCGATGCGATCGACAACCCGTCCACGCGGAATCCTGGCCGGCCACCGCACCAGCAGGGGCGAACGCACACCACCCTCGTCGGTTGACCCCTTGCGGCCCCGCATGTCTCCGTTCCAACGCACTCCATTGGGGCCGTTGTCATGAAAATACACCACGATCGTGTCGTCGGCCAATTTCAACCGTTCGAGGGCCGCCAGCAGTCGACCCACATTCCAGTCGATGTTCTCGCACATCGCCAACGCACAACGGATGTGCCCGATGTTTTCACGCTGTCTCGACTTCAACCCCGGCCGCCCGGCGTCACGATGATGCATCGACAGTTGCTTCTCACGAAACCCATCCCACCAGCGACCAGGGACCTGCATCGGTGAATGGGGCGTGTTGAAAGGCAGGTAAACAAAGAACGGCTTGTTGTCGCGACTGGCCGTCTCGATGAGACGGATGGCTCGGTCGGTGAAGTCGTCGACACAAAATCCATTTCCGCGAACCAGGCGGCCATTGTGTTCCAGTGGCGGACTGAAATAGTTGCCCCAGTGACCCGAGCAGAACCCGTAGAACTCGGCGAACCCCCGGCTGTTGGGGTGGTAAGGTGGCTGCATCCCGTTGTGCCACTTGCCGAATGCCGCCGTGGCATAGCCGGCCCGGGCGAACACGTCACCGATGGTCCGCTCGTCCAGGTCCAGTCTCTCGCCACCGGCAGACGTGCTGTAGACACCGCCTCGCGGATGATACCGCCCGGTCAGGAACTCCGCCCGGGTCGGAGAACAAACCGGGCAAACATAAAATCGTTGGAAACGGGCCCCCTCACGGGCCAGCGAATCGATGTGCGGGGTGCTGAGATTGCGGTTCCCGTTGAGACTCAGATCGCCCCAGCCCTGGTCGTCGGTCAGGATGACCAGGACATTGGGACGGTTCGCCGCAGAGAGTGTCACCGGCAACAACGCCAGGACGGCGGCCAGCAACAGCCGGCTCACGGCTTGGCCTTCTTGCCGGTCAATTCACCAAAGACGTGCTCGATGTTCTCTTCACGGGTTTTCACATCCACCCCGGTCCATTTCTTGTACCACGGAAGATCGATGGCCGTTTTGATCTGTTCCAGGGTCTTGCCGTCATCGACCGCCTTCTGAATGGCCTGCCGCAACTCGACAAAATACCGTTTCTGGGTGGCGATCAACGCTTTGCTTGAGGTCTCGCCGTGGCCGGGAGCAATTGTCTTGATCGGCAACTTGGCCAACTGCGTCAGGACGCCAATCCAACTCGCGGTATTGCTGTCACCGGTGTAGTTGAAAGCCCCGTTGACACACGAATCTCCGGTGAAGGCAATCCGCTGCTTGGGCAGCCAGGCGATGGCATCGCCGGCGGTGTGCGCGTGGCCAAAGGTGATCAACTCGACCCGCATTGTCCCGTCGTCGATGACCAGTTTCTTGGGGAAGTACAACGAGGGTTTGTCATAGGGCACCGGTCCGTATTCCTCTTTTTTCTCCTTCTGGGACTTCTGGAATCCTGCAATCCCCTTGGTGTCAAACAGTGCCCGGCTGCTTTCCGAAGCAATCGCCACCGCACCCAACTTGGTGTACTTCGCGTTTCCGTCGGCGTGGTCACCGTGATAATGCGTGTCGAAGACATACCGGATTGGCTTGTTGGTCGTCTTGCGGATCAGCTTGATGACCTCGTCGGCCTGGTTTGGAAAATTGGCATCGATCACCAGGACAAAGTCCCGAAACACCACCCAGCCCTGGTTGCAGCCAATGAACTCCGGCTTGGTCTGCGTCTTGCGGAAGAAGACCCCTGGAGCCAACTCGGTGACCGTCGTTTCAGTCGGGATAAACCAGCCGGAAGCCCAGCCCGAGAGTCCCAGCAGCAGAGCGACAGAGAGGGTGCCAATTCCAAGTCGTTTTGCGGATGTCATGTCTAGCGCCTCGACAGAATGTTTCAATTGATTCGTTTGAACCGTACAGGCTCCTGGCTGCTTCCACGCTCCGATGATCACTGCCAGCCATCTCACTCGTCAAGCAACCCGGCAGAATCCCCGGTCTCGCCATGATCTGGTGACGGCACGGCGTCCTCGGTGTCCCCCCAGATCCGACGCAACTCCTGCAGCTTGGCCTCCTCGCCAAGATGCTCGTAGCACTGGGACAGAGGATAGTACGCGGGGGCGTAGTTGACGCAATCGGTGAAAACCAGTTCCAGCGCGTCGGCGGCTCGTTGAATTTCGTTTTGCTGGAGAAGAGCCATCGCGAGGTTGTACTTGACCCCGGCGGAAAAGGGGACCTGGTCAAGAACCTTCTGGTACCCCTGCAACGCCGCCAGCATATCGCCCTTGCGGGCCTTGAGATTGGCGGCGTCCAATTCGCCCATCACGCTGCCAGTGATCTTCCCACCGTAGCAACGAAACAGTTGTACAATCGCCACCGGAATACCCAGCAGAAACAGAAGGTTCCCCAGCAGCATCTTCCAGGCCGTGCCGCGCATACAGGCCGGACAACGGTGAGTCACGCGCGACGTGAACCCCCAGACAACAACCAGGAAGTAGAAATAGAAGATCGTGAACCGCCGGGGCTTGGAGAACATCCCGCATTCCTCGCACAACCCGAGTTCGTGTTCGTCGGGCATTCCACCCGGGCCGGTGGTCATCAGCGAACTGCAGAAAACGCAATACACCTGGGGAGTGTCGGGCATGTCCGAGAGGTCGATGGTCGCATTGCACTGCGGGCAGATTTCTGTCCGAAACGCGTCTCCACGCCCCTCGCCAACCATCCTCTCACGAGTGATCTCAGCCCAGGCAGCACTGCGAACCGCATCGATGGCCCGTTTCAAATCGGCAGCCGGTACCTTGTAGATGTGAAACATCTTGGAGTCGGCCACGTCGCCATCAACAAATGCCACGGCCAGGCGTTCCTCGTGGATTTCCAGCGAGATGATGTTGGCCACCGACAGCGTCAAATCGTCCAGGACCAATTCCTGGCCATCGAAGACCCCCTTTTTGCTCCGGAAGAGACCGGTGACGTTTCCCTGCTCATCGAGCCAGCGGAACTTGAATCGGATCGGAAGCTCGCGCATCAAACTGCCTTTGCGTCAGGTCTGCGACAACGGAATGGGGCGATTTGGTGTCACGCAATTGCCTGCGTCTGTCCTGTCTCCTGGGCCCGGTAAAGTCCGTAGACCATCTGCAATGCGCGGAGACTGTCGAGCGAGGAGATCGGTGCATCAGCCAGGCCAGCGGCGGCCTTGACGGCAGCCTGGACAAACGGCGTGTACCCACGGGGCTCGTCCCGGCCCTCCCAGGTCTGCACGCCCGTCTTGGCTCCCGGCTTCCAGCTCTGCCAGGTCAATGTCTTGCCACCCCAGCGTTCCAACTGCAACCAGCCATGAGAGCCCCAGATCTTGATGTGCGTGTGATACGACCGGTCGAGGTAATACCCGGACGTGAGGGTCCCCAGCGTGCCGTTGGCATACCGCAGGGCCACCGCCGCCGAATCTTCGACATCAAGCGGCTGCCCTCCCACGTTGGCTGCAAACCCGGTGATATGAGTCGCGTGCGTTTCGGTGAGATACGTCGCGAGATCCAGCCAGTGGATGCCCAGCCAGGCCAGGTGGCCACCACCGGCTCGATCTTTTTTCGCGTACCATTTCTTCTGGTACGCGGGAGTCTTCAACCGTGTCTGGTCGGCAATGATGTGCAGTTCGGTGCCGTACACCTTGCCAATCTTTCCGCCGGAGACCAATTTCCGGGCCGCCTGCGTTTCAGGATTGGTCCGATTCGCCAACGCCAGCATCAAGTGCAGATGCTTGGCGTCTGCCAGCTTGACCAACTCACCAAAATCTTCCGGTTTCACACAAGCCGGTTTTTCGGCAAACACGTGGCAACCCGCTTCCAGTGCCTGGCGGATCAACGGGGGGGCCGAACGCGACTCCAGCGACACCAGTGCCAACGAGGGCTTCTCGACCTTCAACAATTCCGCATGGCTCCGGTAGACCTTGGCCAACTTGTCGCCCAGCGCCCGCCGGGCCCCGGCAACAGCCTGCCCACTGGGGTCCGCCAGCACGATTCGTCCCGCCTCGGGACTGGCCGCCAGCGCCGTGAAGTAGGCTCCCAGGTGGGCGCCGGTTTCGTTGGTTAATACCGCCGCAGTGATCGTCTTGTTGGACATCAAATCGCTCGTCGGACCATGAGAATCGCACCAGGACTAGGGCAAGGATACCCGGACCCAAGGGTGAATCAAACAGCCACGAGCTCCCGTGACTATTCGAGGTTGGCATGCCGCGCGAACATGGTTTCGGGGCTTTCGTCGCGCCGCTGCATCAAGGCCAACACCACCGCGTCGAGTACCACGAGCAGGCTCTGTTCAAACAACGATCCCATCGGCTGGATCGACTCGGCTTCATCTGGCCCATCGAGCTTCGGAGTTGGTGCAGGCACGAAGAGTTCGACATCGGCCAACTCACCAATTGCCGAACCGGCTCGAATGGTCACCAGTGCCACTCGGCCTCCTGTCTCGACCGCTCGTCGAGCAATCGGGATCAACGATCCCGTGGAGCCTGAACCCGATCCGACCAGCAGCAGGTCACCGGGTTGCAGCGCCGGTGTCGTCGTCTCGCCGACGACAAAGGCCGACACGCCCAGGTGCAACAACCGGATGGCGAACGATTCAATCGATCGCAATGACCGCCCGGCCCCGACCACGAAAACCCGTTTGGCCTCGTCCAGCGCGGCCACCAGCGCCTCGGCACGGTCGTCGTCCACTCGACCCACCGTCCTGGACACCTCCCCGGCAATCTGAACCGCCTGGTCACGAACACTCACCGCACCTGCTCCCCGGTCAACAACTCGCGCATCTCGGCGGCCGCCTCGCGGGGCTGGCTGTGACAGGCCAGGTACCCCCCGACAACAACGATTTCCGGGGCCAACTCGGCAACTGCCGGCAACGTCTCGGGACGAATCCCACCGGCCACCGCGGCCCGCTCGTTCGGGGTCACCTCGAGAAGCTCTGACAGTTCCTCGAGCGGATCCACTCCTGCTTCCTGGCAATCGAAGGCCGTATGAACGCACAGCATGTTCGCACCCAGCCTCAACAATTCGGCCGCACGCATCGGGATATCCGGACAGCCAATCAGGTCCACCAACACCCGGCCCCCGGAGTCACTGGCCGCCTCGAGCACTCCACGCACCGTGGCATCGGCGGCCACGCCCAGGACACTGACCCAGTCGGCACCGGCCCGGAAAGCCAGGGCCGCCTCGAGCCGTCCGGCATCCATCACCTTCAGGTCCGCCAGCACCTCAACTCCAGGACAGGCCTCTCGGATCCGCCGGACCGATTCCATCCCGTACTCGATCACCAGCGGTGTCCCCACCTCGATGATCTCCACCAGGTCGATCAATTCGCGTCCGCGAGCCACCGAGACCTCGAGATCCGGTTCATCCAGTGCCAATTGCAAGCGGGTCATCGCAATCTCGCCAACCGGGTCCGGTGCGCCACGTGAATTCCAACCAGCCGATCATTCTGGACCGCGACTCAGGTCAAAGTAAAGGGGCAGCCACTTCGGACACGATTCCCATCTCCGTGGGCCCCGGATAAGGTGAGTCCTGTTCCGGCCACCTCCCAACTCCCTCACGGGGACCGTTGCCCAATGTCGCGGTTGTTTGCCAAGGACCGCATTGTCGCCGGCCCCGGTTTCAACCGCTGGCTGGTACCGCCCGCCTCGGTGGCCATTCATTTGTGCATCGGATCGGTCTACGCTTGGAGCATCTTCAACCCGCCCCTGGAACGAGTCCGCGGCGTGATGGCTCCCTCGGCCGAGGACTGGTCGCTGGGCAACGTGGTCTGGATTTTCACCGTCGCGATCGTGTTCCTGGGCCTCTCGGCCGCGCTGGCGGGCAAGTGGCTGGAACGGGTCGGCCCCCGCCTGGTCGGCACCGTGGCGGCAACCTGCTGGGGAGGGGGATTCCTGGTCGGTGCCGTTGGCATCTGGACCCACCAGCTCTGGCTCGTCTACCTCGGCTACGGAGCCCTCGGCGGATGCGGCCTCGGGCTCGGCTATGTCTCGCCGGTGAGCACGTTGATCCGCTGGTTTCCCGACCGACGTGGCATGGCGGCCGGGATGGCGATCATGGGGTTTGGGGGCGGAGCGATGATCGGAGCCCCTTTGAAGAAATGGCTGCTGGGACTCTTCCACGTCAATCCTCAGAAACTCAACGGAGCCATCGAACTGGTCACCCGGGGTGGACGACGGATGGCCGAGGTGGCCGGAGAACTCCGCGAGGTGATTGTCGTGGACGAGAATGGCATCGACGCCGTTTACGTCGTTGGCACCGGAAGCGTCGGTGTGGCCGAGACATTTTTGGTGCTGGGTATCGGTTACTTCCTGGTGATGCTTGTCGCCTCGTTCTGCTACCGGATTCCCGCCGAGGGCTGGGTGCCGGAGGGATGGACTCCACCTGCAGAAGATGCCGCGCAGAAAAAGATGATCAGCCAGTTCGACGTCGGCATCGACCAGGCCATCAAGACACCCCAGTTCTACCTCGTCTGGATCGTGCTCTGCTTCAACGTCACCGCCGGCATCGGCGTGCTGGGAGTGGCCAAAACCATGATGACCGAGATATTTGGTACCACCCTGCCGGACCTGGTCGACGAGGGCTTCGCCACCACTTACGTGCTGATGATCAGCGTCTTCAACATGCTCGGCCGTTTTTTCTGGGCCAGCGTCTCGGATCTCATCGGACGCAAGACCACCTACACGCTGTTCTTCGTGCTGGGGATCGCGTTGTACGTTTCCATTCCCTTCACCGCTGCCGGTGTCAGCGCCAGCCCGACCGCCACCTGGCTGGTCTATTTCTACGCCGCCACGATGATCATCTTCACGATGTACGGAGGCGGCTTCGCCACGATTCCCGCCTACCTGGCCGACCTGTTCGGCAGCCGCTTTGTCGGTGGCATTCACGGGCGATTGCTGACGGCCTGGAGCACCGCGGGAGTGCTCGGACCGCTGGCAATCACCTCGCTTCGCGAGAACCAGCGACTCGCCGCCATCGGTGACCTGGCCGCAAAGGTTGACGCGACGGCGTTCCGCGAGAAGTTTGATGCGGGCAAGGATCAACTCGATGCCCTGGTCGAGGCCAAGACCGTCGACATCGGCAACCTCCTGGCATTATTGCCCGAAGGCACTCTCGACCCGCGGGCCACGCTGTACAACTCGACCATGCACCTGATGGCTGTCCTGCTGGGAGTGGCCCTGGTCGCCAACTGGCTCATTCGCCCCGTCGACGCGCGACACCATCTCGACACAGGCTCCGGCACGGACACGCAACCTACCGCAACCACTTCTCGCCAAGCAGGCGCCTGATCAATCCGATCTGGCCGGCATGCAGCATCTCGTGCCACGCACTCCACTCCAGAGCACCACCCTTGGTGTCAAAAACAGGATGCGGGCGGCTGGAGGGTTCGTCGAGAATGCTGTCGTCCATGCCGCCGATCTCCCGGATCACTGCACGGTGCACGGCATCGTAGGCATTTCGGATTTCCTCCACCCCGGCATTCGCCGCCGGATCGGGATCGGGAATCGAATCCTTGCCATAGGTTTCCAGCACCCGGGCACCGATCAACTCGTCGTCGCCGGGCTGCACACCCCGCACCAGGTCCAACGCCAACCGATACTGGGCCATTGCCATGTGGCCGACCTGCCAGGCGACATGAGTCACCCCCTCGGCCGGCTGACGGAACCAGTCCGACTCGGGCACAGCATCGACCAATCCGGCGGTGTAATCCCGAACCGACTGGATTCGGTCAATCACTTCGCTGATTCGTGACATCTTGTCTTGCTCCTGTTGCTCACCGGCCCAATCAGTTTGTCCTGCCAGGCTACCGGTCGTCAGAACCTTCGCCTTATCGGTCGAGGTAGCCTAGCATGGGTCCATGTTCACTGCATCAACTCACCCACGCCCGCCACGGCTGTTTCACATTGCCATTGTCCTGTCGGTCCTGGTCATCTCGACGGCAGCCGGTCGCGCCGCCGAAAAACCACCGACCAAGGCTGGCCTCGCTTTCTTCGAACAGAAAATTCGCCCTGTTCTGGTCAAGCAGTGTTACGGATGCCACTCGGGACGGGCCAAGAAGATCCAGGGCAAGTTCCGACTCGACAGCCGGCAATTGATCCGCAAGGGAGGTCCCACCGGACCGGCCATCGTTCCGGGAAAACCGGCGGCCAGCCTGCTCCTGGAAGCCATCCGCTACGAGTCACTCGAGATGCCACCCGGTGGCCGGTTGCCGAAACAGGTTGTTGCCGATTTTGAAACATGGGTCCGGATCGGAGCCCCCGATCCGAGGGACAAGGTCCGCACCGACAAGGTTGAAAAACAACAGGGCATGAGTTTTGAAACGGCACGCCGCTGGTGGTCGTTTCAACCGGTCGCCACCGGCCCACTTCCGCAAACCAAGCGGAAAAACTGGGCCCAGAAGCGACTGGATCATTTTGTCCTGGCCCAGTTGGAAACACATCAACTGGAACCGTCACCCCGGACCGATCGACGCACGCTACTGCGGCGGCTGAAACTCGACCTGCTCGGACTGCCACCCACCCAGGCGGAGATTTCCGAATTCGAAAATGACCGACGACCCGACTCAACGTCTCACCTGGTCGACCGGCTACTGGCCAGCCGACACTATGGGGAACGCTGGGGCCGGCACTGGCTCGACGTGGCCCGCTGGGCCGAGGACAACCCGACGAGCGAGGCCACCAATCGGCCGCATCCTGATGGCTGGCGGTACCGCGATTGGGTGATCGAGGCGATCAACGCCGACCTGCCATACGACCGGTTTCTGGTCATGCAGTTGGCCGCCGACCTGTTGCCAGATTTCCAGCGCAGCGATCTCAGGGCGCTGGGCTACCTCGGCACCGCGCCGACGTACCACAAGGATCCCCGGTTGTCCAAGTCGGTGATTGAAACCATTGCCACCGACGACTGGGACGAACGCGTCGATGCCCTCAGCCGTGGACTGCTGGGACTGACTGTTGCCTGTGCACGGTGTCATCGGCACAAGTTCGACGCCATCACCCAGCAGGACTACTACTCGCTGGCCGGCGTGTTCGCCAGCAACTGGAAGGTCAAGCGACCACTGGTCGAATTGACCCGGGAGGAGGAGCGACGCGTGATC
>CEOQ01080755.1_pt1 | contig 12963 bp, 14 predicted proteins | sample 361351 | NCBI WGS metagenome assembly CEOQ01 (sample SAMEA2619907, study PRJEB7988) | marine metagenome | biome: marine biome (ENVO:00000447); feature: deep chlorophyll maximum layer (ENVO:xxxxxxxx); material: "saline water (ENVO:00002010), including plankton (ENVO:xxxxxxxx)" | depth 60 m | reverse complement strand
CTAAACCTAATAGCATGGCTGGATATGAATTACATGGTGGATTAGATGCAGAGGGAAATTACATATCGCCTAGAACCTATAAAAGATGGGAAGCCGTTAATACTTGGGCAACGAATTTAGAAAATCAAGGTCATGAACTATTAGATTGTTCGGTCGAAATTCTTAAACACGATAATTTTCCAAACTTAAAGCAAGCAGAGATGCTTCTTAATCTTGGTGAGGGAAAGTTTTTTTGGGATTCGTTAACTATAACGGGAATTATTGAAGCTAGAGGAAGGGCCTTAGCAGAAGTTATAGCTCCAGATTTTCAAGATATTATTGAAGAGGATATATCTGGCACTTGTTTAGGTCATATGAATGAGGGTTTGTTTGTAGCACATGGTTATGATGAAGGCGGAGACCCTGAAAGTAAGCTAGGTGCGCATGATCAAATGTGGTTTGCAGCAAGAGACCTTTTATTTGGGAAAAATGCATTTCCTATTCCGGAAGTCCCAGAATCTATAGGTAGGCCAGCTGATGAAAGAGATATGCCGCAGATTCCTCTAGAGTATGAAGGAATACTTCAACTAATAACCAATGTATTAATGATTGAAATAAGAGCAGAGTCCTTTTTTTCTTTTTCTATGGAATTGGCAAAAGCAAAACAAACTTTTCTAGATAATAAAGACGAAGCCATTAAAGCAGCAGAGATGATTGCCAGAATAAGACAGGATGAGGCTATCCATGTAGCTTATTTAAATTTAATGGTATCTGAGTTCAGGACCTTAACAATAAAGACAGTAGATGGAAAAACTATTAAAGGAAAAGAAATTATTGATCCTTTTTGGGAGAAGATAGTTCGCTGGCATGGAGAAGAAGTGCATAAAGAGAGCGTTGACCTTCGAACTAAAGACTTTAAGGCAATATTTAATAGGATTGAAGATGGAGAAAACTTAATCAAAGATTTTAATCGACTATCTTCTGATCCTGCTCTTTATGCAATAAGTTAAGTTTTGCTAGATAGATTAGACCATTTAGTAATTACAGTATCTGATCTTCAGTCAGCAATAGAAGATTACACAAAGTTCTTTGGCTTCAAACCTACTTGGATAGGTGAACATGCCGATCTAGGAACTATCAATGCACTATTTCCACTAGAAAATACTTATCTAGAATTATTGGCTGCAAAAGGAAATGGCATTGGAGCAGAGATGATTAACAAAAACCTAAAAGATAAAGGGGAAGGACTATCAGGTCTTGTTTTAGGAACAGACGATATTGAAGAATTTAGAGAAAAATTAATAAGTAATGGAATTGATGCCAATGAACTTATCCTAGGAGCAGGAGATGATTTTGAAACTAATCAAAGAAGAACGTGGAAAAATCTATTTTTACCTTTTACTTTAACAAGAGGTCTTTTTGTTTTCATTATTCAACATCTAACAGGGGCTTTGCCTGGTGTTAAAAAAGACAACTCTCAAATTGATAGACTAGATCATGTTGTAGTAAACACAAATGACACACATGGTTTTATTGATTTGTATAAAGATATTTTTGGAATCAGATTAAGTCTAGATCAGTTCGTAGAAAAATGGGGAGGAAGAATGCTCTTTTTTAGACTCAATAAAACCACTATCGAGGTAATTGGAAAAGATAACCAAGATGATGAAGATCCTGAAGATTCATTATGGGGATTAGCATGGACAGTGAAAGATTTAGATAAAGCTCATAAACGTTTAATTTCTGAGGGTGTTGAAGTAACGCCTATCAAAAAAGGTAGAAAACCTGGAACTTTAGTATGCACAGTAAAATCACATACAAGAAATGTTCCTACTCTGCTGATTCAGCACCTTTAGTAAAACCACCGTCTTTAATCCAGTAAGGTATATAGAGTAGAAAAAACATAACTATACCTAAAGCCATCACAAGAGGTATATGTAATGGTGGATCAGGAAAGAAATCTAGAATTGAAGCCCCTTCAGGTCTCGCACCAAGATACCAGTAGTTTGCTGGCGGACCCAGAATTGTATTAATCAAATACATGATAGGTAAAACTATCAATGATAAGCCCAGCACTTTCAGTAGAGAGTGGTGCGTTGGTCTTTGATTCATAACGAAAGTGGCTATGGCGATACCCAAAAATAATCCGCCATGACCAAAAAAGAAAGCTATAAATTGAAGGTCTGGGAAACCCCGCGGAGTATCGGGCTGAAGCAAGGCCATAATTCCTCCTCCAATACCCCAGAAGTATGCAATTTCATATAGGAATTTTTTTTCAGTTAATAAAAATAAACTTATACACATTGTAGATAGTGAGCACATATGTATAGGAAGATTTCTAGGATAGGGATATCCAAATATTGATAAATAGTAGGGCTTACACATTAAATCGATAAGTAGCAGAGCTGCAAGAATATATCCAAACCTTTTAGTCGTTTCACCAGAAGAACGATTTAAATATTTAGGAATACCTAAGCAAAGAAATAAAATGATTAATAAGGTTACAATATGAACCTGTCCAAAAAGAATAAATGGTTGAGCTTGCAACTTAATTGACCTATTTCTTGATAACATTATGCCTAAATAATTATCCTTTTTAAAAAAAATGAATGAATTTGCTAATAGATTATTTAGTTCAATAGATAGCGATAACTTTTTACCTTTATTAAAAAGTTTTTCTCTTTTCTTTTTTGTCTTAGCTTCTTGGTATGCAATAAGACCAGTAAGAAATGAATTTGCTGTGCAAGTTGGCGCTTATGACTTATCCAGCCTTCTAGGTGTTGTTCTGATAGTTATGATTATCCTTATACCTGTTTATTCTTGGATTATTTCTAGATTGAGTGCTAAAAACGTTCTAACAGTAATCTACTCTTTCTTAATATTAAATTTATTACTGTTTATTTCAGCTTGGTATTTCATTGAATCTAAGAGCTTAATAGCTAAGGTATTTTATGTTTGGTGCAATGTATATTCATTCTTTGTTGTATCTATATTTTGGGTTGAAATGCTTAGTATTTTTAAAAGTGAAGAAGCAAAGAAATATTTCGGAATAATAAGCGCTGGCGGTTCTTCTGGTGCTTTCTTTGGTTCAAGTTTTGCATCTTATTTCTCAACAGAGATTTGTGGAAAAGGTTCATTATCAGAATTGGGTCCTTTAAGTTTAATTTTCTTCTCAATTCTCTGTTTAATGATAGCAATTGTTATTTCTAGAAGTTTATCTAAAACAAATTCTCAAAGTCGAAACACACAAGTAGGTGGGTCTAGTCTTGATGCCTTTAAAAGCTTATTTAAAGATTCATTAGTTACTAAAATGACCATCTATACTGCTATTTGGACAGGATTAATGACAGTTGGATGGCTTATCTCTCTTGGAATAATAAATGATTGGTCATCAGATTCTTGTGAAAGAACTGCATTTTTTGCACGAATTGAACAATTCGTCACTCCTTTGACTCTTTTAATGCAATTATTTGTAACATCATTTGTTTTACGAAATATAGGACCTGCAGTGGTTTTAATTACCTATGGTGTTTTGTTGGCAATAATCTTTATAAGTTATGCAACCTATCCAGTAATAAGTACCGTTATGATTTTGACCATAGGTATAAGGGTATTTGAGTATGGCATTTGTAAACCCACTAGAGAAACAATTTACACGGGACTAAATTCTCAAGGTAGATTTAAGTCTACTGTGATGATTGATACAGCAGTCTCAAGAGGTGGAGATTGGGTAGGGGGTATGGCGGTTAGATCATTAATGAGTATTGGAATAGTAGGGCCTGCAATAGCATGGGCAGCAGTCCCTATTGCAGGAGTTTTATCGTTTGTTGGATATAAGGCTGCTAAAGAATCAAAAATATAGATGAATAATTTACCCTTCCAAGAAGTATATGACTTAACGGATATAGAAAAAAATCAATCTGTATCAGTAAATCTGAATGGAGAAAGGGTAATTATTTGTCATACAGAAGAAGGCTTCTTTGCTATTGAGGACCGCTGTTCTCATGCCAATATTCCTCTTTGCGGAGGATTTATAAAAGGAACAATGATTAGCTGCCCTTTGCATGGTGCTGTTTTTGATTTAAAAACGGGTGCTGTATTAGCACCTCCCGCATCAGAAGATTTGAAATCTTATGAAGTAAAGATAGAAGGTACAACTATAAGTCTTAAGGCTAAATCATCTAATGAAGAAACTTAGTATTCCTTTTTTACTCTTTATGCTTAGTTGCAGTGAAAATCAGCCAATAGAAGGAGCAACCTGGAAAGGAACATCAGATTTTATGTTTATTACGGATAAAAGTATGCAAATGCATTACGCTTCTTCTATTTTATCTAAAGAAGTTTATCTAAATAGAACCTATAGGATTTTAAAAGATAACTCTAATGAAGTTATCAATTCATTAACCGTAGTTGACATAGAATTCATTGATCATACGGACGGATCTAAATTATGCAGAATTTGGGGGAAAGTAGATAACAGTAAACATCTAAGCTATTTACTAGCCAGGGATTGCATTCCAAATTAATTTAAAAACCTTAGTATTTTTTAGATTTAAAAGGTAGGATAAACTAAAATTTTTTAGGAGGAGAAATGTTCGATTTAACAGGTAAATCAGCAATTATTACCGGTTCATCAAAAGGGATAGGTAAATCAATTGCGATGCAAATGGCTCTTCATGGAGCAAAAGTAGTAGTTTCTAGTAGAAAAGCTGACGTGTGCCAAGAAACAGCCGACGAAATAAACGAGGCTTGTAAAGATACAGATGGAGAAGCCATTGTAATACCTTGTAATATTTCAGATAAAACTGCTCTACAAATGTTGGTTGATGAGACCAGAAATCAATTTGGGCAGATAGATATATTGGTATGTAATGCTGCGACCAATCCTTTCTTTGGATCCATGATGGATATTCCTGATGATGCTTTTGATAAAGTGATGAACAACAACATCAAAAGTAATCATTCTCTTTGTCAGATGGTAATTCCTGAAATGAGAGAAAGAAAAGATGGAAGTATTATCGTGGTATCGTCTATAGGCGGCTTACAAGCTAGTACAGTAATTGGCACTTACAATATCTCAAAAGCAGCCGATATTATGTTAGTCAAGAATTTAGCTGCAGAATTTGGTCCAGATAATGTAAGAACTAATGCAATAGCACCAGGTTTATTTAGAACAGATTTTGCTAGAGCACTATGGGAAAATCCTGAAATATTAAAACAATCGACAGCCAGTTGTCCTTTAAGAAGAATAGGAGAACCCGATGAGATAGGAGGCGCAGCAGTATTTTTAGCATCAAGTGCGGGAAGTTTCGTTAATGGACATACATTAGTAATTGATGGTGGATCAACAGCTTAAGAAGGAGAAATTATGAGTAATGAAGCAGTATTACTAGAAAAACAAGACGGTGTAGCTATCGTAACAATGAACAGGCCGGACAGATTAAATTCTGTAACTGATGAGATAAGAACAGGCTTAAGAGAGAGACTTGATGATGCCTGTAAGGATGATGAAGTTAAAGTTATTGTATTAACGGGAGCTGGTAGAGGATTTTGTGCTGGAGCAGATATGGATGGTCTGGCAGCTACAAGCAAAGGTGAGAGCAGTGCCTCATCGGGACCTGAAGAAAGAGATTATGCAAAAAATGAAGTTGAAGGTTTTGATGGTGGTTTTAGTTATTTTCCAACGCTTCCTAAACCTGTTATCGCTGCAATCAATGGCCCAGCAGCAGGAGTAGGTTTCATTATGGCTCTTTACTGTGATATTAGATTTGCAAAAGAAAGTGCGATTTTTACGAGTGCTTTTTCTAAAAGAGGTTTAATCGCAGAATGGGGAGTGGGCTGGATACTCCCAAGATTAGTGGGTATAGCAAGAGCAAATGATATTCTTTTTTCGGCAAGAAGAATATCTGCTAAAGAAGCAGAAAATATGGGGATAGTGAACAAAACCTTTTCAGATGAAGAGTTTATGGATGAAGTGCTTGCATATGCTAAAGATCTAGCAAAATCTGTTTCTCCTAGATCTGTAAGAATTATGAAACAACAAATTTATAATGCCCAAGGAGAAACTATCTCCGAGAATTTAGAGAGCTCTATGAAATCAATGTTGGAAAGCTTTGGTTCTGATGATTTCAAAGAGGGAGTTGCACACTATATGGAAAAAAGAGAACCAAATTTTACAGGGAAATAAATATGAAATTAGCAGAATTTTTAACTATAGAGGGTAGAGAGTCTCTTGCAAAAGAATTAACTAAGGAAGGCTTATTTGAGTTAGAAAAAGTTAATGTTAGAGGAAACGAATACAATACTTTCAAGAGTGCCCCAAAAACTTTAGGTGAATATTTTCAATTTGCCTTAATACACGGTGAGTGGGATTTCTTAGCTTATGAAGATGAAACCTATACTTATCAGGAGACATTAAATAAAGCTGCAGGCCTTTCTCATGCTCTTATTGACCAGTTTGGAATAAAGAAAGGAGATGCAGTTGCATTTTCAATGAGAAATTATCCAGAGTGGATCTTTAGTTATATGGCCGTCACTTCAATAGGCGCTATAGCTGTACCCCTAAATTCTTGGTGGCAAGGAGAGGAATTGGAATATGGTATTCAGCATAGTGAAGCCAAACTAGTTATTGCTGATGATGAAAGGTTATCAAGAATGGAAGGTTATGTTGAAGATATACCAAGAATAGCAGTTAGATGCGATGCAGGAAGCTATACCAATGCCGTTAACTTTGTAGACGTAGTTCAAGATAATGAAGCATTTCCTGCAGTAGAAGTAGATCCAGAAGATGATGCAAGCATCATGTACACTTCAGGAAGCACAGGTTATCCTAAAGGTGTTGTAGCAACACATAGGTCAATAATAAATACTCCTGTTGCTTGGGCTTTCTTAGCTCAACTAGCCGGTCAAATTGAAACCGATGATGATTCACCCACTTTCCCTCAACCTGAATCGCCATGTACTTTAGCAGCTGTCCCTTTATTCCATGTTACAGGTTCACACTCTAATTTCTTACTATCACTTTTATCAGCTACTAGAATTGTTCTTATGTATAAATGGGATCCTCTTAAAGCCATACAGCTCATTGAAGAGTACAAAGTAACAAGTTTTTCTGGAGTTCCAACAATGAATCAAGAGATTCTGATAACCAGTGAGAATAATCCAGACATAGATGTTTCAAGTATAGCTATGTTAAGCGGAGGAGGGGCTGCAAGACCACCTGAACAAGTTAAAGCACAAGAAAAGAATCATCCAACTAAAGCAGCCGGAGTAGGTTATGGGTTAACGGAAACCAACGCAGCAGGTACAAATGCTAGTGGAAAACTTCTCTATTCAAAACCAGATACAGCAGGATTCCCAACACCATTGGTGCATGAAATAAAAATCATAGACGAGGAAGGAAAAGAAGTTGAACAAGGAGGGTTAGGTGAAGTTTGTATTAAGTCTGCATCTAACTTTAGGTGTTACTTGAAGAATGAAGAAGCAACTAATGAAGCACTTGATTCAGAGGGTTGGTTTAGAACAGGTGATGTAGGTTGTATAGATGAACATGGATTCTTATTTATCAAGGACAGAATAAAAGACATCGTTATTAGAGGCGGAGAAAATATAGCTTGTCTCGAAATAGAAGGAGTTTTAGCAGAACATCCCGCAGTAGCTGAGGCCTCTGTTTTTGGTGTACCCGATGAAAGATTAGGAGAACAACTAGCTACAAGAATTGCTTTAAAGCCAGGTATGGAAACAAATGAAGCTGAAATATCAGAATTTTTAGCTGGAAAATTAGCTAAATTTAAAATACCCGTATATATGTGGTTCCAGGCAGAAGCTTTACCAAGAATTGCAACCGGAAAAACTGCCAAAAAAATAATGAGAGAAGAAGCTATAGAGGAGTTAGGTTTAGGTTAATGGATATTAAAGATAAAAGAGTAGTAGTTACTGGAGCAGCCAGCGGTATAGGTAAGGCTTTAGCTAATGCGTTCTGTGATGCAGGAGTAAAATCTGTTGTATCCGTAGACATGAACTTAGAAGGCGCTGAAGAAACAGCGAAAGAGACTGGTGGTATAGCAGTACAAGCTAATGTAGGCAAAGAAGAAGACATCATTAAGGTTATAGAAAAGGCCAATGATTTATCAGGAGGCATTGATATATTTTGTTCAAATGCCGGTATTGGCGGAGTACATGGTTTTTTAGAGGTTCAAACTGAGGATTGGCAAAATATTTGGGAAGTAAATGTGATGTCACATATTTATGCAGCAAGAAATGTTCTTCCTCAAATGCTGGATAGAGGTGAAGGATATATTATGAGTACTGCTTCGGCAGCAGGGTTATTAACCCAAATAGGTTCTGCTGGATATACCGTCACTAAAGCTGCTGCGGTTAGCTTTGCTGAATGGATAAAAATAACGTATGGCTCAAAAGGTATAGGTGTATCTTGTCTTTGCCCTCAAGCTGTAAGAACTGCGATGACAGCAGGTGGTCCAGGAGTTGCAGGCGTAGATGGAATGATTGAGCCTGAGGTTGCAGCTGAAGATGTTTTAGATGCTATAACCAAAGATAGATTCTTAGTTACACCACACCCTGAAGTTTTAGAATACATAAACAGAAAGGGTGCTGATAGAGATAGATGGATTTCTGGAATGCAACGTTTACAAGAAAGATACGAAGACTGGATGCCAGAAAAGATAGATTAAATATTATTTAATCTTTATATATCTTTATTTCTTTATTCTGTTTATTAGTTTTATAAGCTCTAAGCATCGCTTTTGTATTAAATGGCATAGAGACGTTTGCTTTTGAGTCTATGGTGATTATTCCTCCGGCACCTCCTAATTTTGTCAGCTTATCAATTGACTCATAAGAGGCCTCCTTCAAAGAAAGTCCTTTATATTCCATCAATTTACACACATCAGCTGCTGTAAGTTGACGCATAAAAAATTCACCATGTCCGGTACTAGAGACAGCACAAATATCATTTTGCGCCCAAGTTCCTGCACCTAGTATTGGAGAATCTCCAACTCTTCCAGGCATCTTCCCAGTTCTACCTCCTGTTGATGTTGCTGCGGCTAGATTTCCATTTTTATCTAATGCTACAGCTCCAACTGTTCCCATTTTTTCATCTTCCTTCATCTTTCTTACTCTTTTTAAATTTTGTTCTGAGTAAAAATAAGAGGGGTCAACTATCTCAATACCATTAGCCTTAGCAAAATCTTCAGCACCAGAACCTGAGAGCATGACATGATCTGTTTTTTCCATTACAGCTCGAGCTAAGTTAATTGGATTTTTAATAATACTGACTCCAGAAACCGCTCCTGCTAAACCATCAGCTCCATTCATAATGGATGCATCCATTTCCTGCTTTTCTTCTAAAGTGTATACAGAACCTTTGCCAGCATTAAATAAAGGTAGATCTTCTAATATTCTTACAGAAACCTCTACTGCATCTAAACTAGAGCCTCCATTGAGTAGGACTTCATAACCAGCTTCAACAGCTTTATCAATACCTGATAAATATTTAGATTTTTTTTCTTCTGATATATTAGAAAAAGATCCAGCTCCTCCATGAACTACAATTCCAAAATTCTTTTCATTAGAATTTATAACCATAGAGCAGAGTATAAAAAATATACCTAGTAAGTATTTTATTTGCCTTTCCAATTTGGTGCTCTTTTTTCAGCAAATGCTTTAGGCCCTTCAATAAAGTCTTCACTTTTAACTAAATCAACCACAGCGGAATAATTTCCTTGTAAAGATTTTTCTAGACTAGCTTCACTAAGACTCTCGTAAGCAACTTGTTTTGTAGCTCTTATAGACATAGGAGAGCATAGTTCTATTTGTTTTGCCCAATCCATAGCCGTTGCCATTAAATCTTCTTGAGATACAACTTGATTAACAATTCCTAATTCTTTAGCTTCATCTGCTCCAACATGTCTACCAGTTAGCATCATACCCATCGCATTCTTCATACCAATTTGTCTAGGCAATCTCTGCATCCCTCCAGCTAAAGCAGCTAGTCCAACTTTTGGTTCAGGTAAGGCAAATCTTGCATTATCAGAAGCTATAATTAAGTCACACGCTAAAGCAATTTCCATACCTCCGCCCATTGCAACTCCATTAACTGCTGCTATAACAGGTTTATTTAGATCAAATCTATTTGTTAAACCTGCAAAACCGGTTGCAGGCATTCCAGATCTATCACCTCCTGAAGCTTGGTATTTAAGATCATTCCCTGCTGAAAAAGCACGATCTCCTTCTCCGGTGATTATTGCAATCCAAAGATCTTCATTATTATTAAATTCTTCCCATACTTCATGAAATTCCTGATGTGATGGTGGATGAAGTGAATTCATAACATCAGGTCTATTGATAGTTACTATAAGGATGTGTCCTTCAGTATCTGTTTTTAAAAATTCGTATTCTTTAGTCATTTTTTCCTCCAAAAATTAAAGAATATCAGTCTATTAGTTTATAGTCATGTTTTCTTAAATGAGAATGTAATGAAAATAGGTATCTTACTCACAGATCATGTAATAGATAAATTAATACCTAAGCATGGAGATCAAGATTCTTTTTATTTAAATCTATTACCTAAGCTAAACAATAAAGTATCTTTAGAAATTTACGACATTGAAAAGGGCGAATATCCAGATGACATAAACAAATGTGACGGTTATATCATTACAGGAAGTAAGGTTAGTACGTATGATAATCTCCCTTGGATTAGAGAATTAGAAAATTTTATACAACTACTCCATGAGAAACGAAAATCATTAATTGGAGTGTGCTTTGGACATCAACTTATAGCTCAGGCTTTAGGAGGCAAGGTTGAGAAAGTAGGTTGGACTGTAGGCACACACAAATATAAGTATCTACAAAGAAATTTAAATTTTAATCTCCCTGAAAATCTAAGACTTATACATTCTCATCAAGATCAAGTTACACAATTACCAGAAAATGCTTTGTTAATTGCAAGCACAGAAACAGTACCTAACGCGTTCTTTACAGTCGACAATCATATTCTCTCAATACAAGGGCATCCGGAATTTACGCCTAAATATGCAGCAGATGTAGCTTCAACTAGAAAAGAGCTATTGGGTAAAGAAAAATATGAATACGCACTAAATACTCTTAGTAATGATCTTTCTGATAACAAGGAAGGAGCGATTATGTGGCTAAACTTTTTTGAATCTAATCTTTAACTCGGCCTCAGAGTATCATCTATAGTAATTCTTTCCATTTTTCGATGTTGAGGCCAATAATCATTATCAGGTTTATGAAGAATAGATCGATTATCCCAAAACGCAATAAAGTCCTTCTCCCATTCAAATTTCATTAAAAATTCATCTTTTTTGATATGTTCAAAGAGAAAGCTTAATATTTCTTTTGATTCTTCTTCGTTAACCTCATTAATATGACTGGTAAAAAGTTTATTAACAAAAATACTTTTTCTGCCAGTAATTGGATGAGTTCTTATAACCGGGTGAGTAACTGGAGGATTATCTATTAAAGCTTGTTTTAATCTTTCTCTGCCTCCAGGTTCAGCTAAACTTTCTTTAAAGCCATATTCAAAACTATGAACAGCAGATAAAGACCCAAGTTTAAGTTTCATTTTTTCTGGTAAAGATTCATATGCCTTAGAAAGGCTTCCAAATAAAGTAGCTCCTACTTTAGGAGGAACGATTCTTCCAATTAAAATACTTCCTAGAGGTGGAATTTCTCTAAAGGTCATATCGGTATGCCATTCTTCTATTTTTGAAGGATTATCACGATCATTTTCTAATATGGTTATTTCGGGATAACCATCCACTGTTGGATAAGCTGGGTGTGTTTGTAAACTACCAAAATTTAGAGCAAATTCCCTGTGCTCACTTGGCTCTATTCTTTGATTTTTAAAAAAGATTACTTCATATTCAGCAAGTGAGTTAGAAATAAAGCTAACTTCTTTATCAGACAGAGGTTTCGTAAGATCTATGCCCTCTATAGAAGCACCTAAACAAGAATTTTCTTTTATGGCTCTCATTTTATTTTCCAATATATTTTAAGTTAAATTCTTTAAATACTTTAATCATATTAAGCTTTAAAATACATCTACAAATATTTTTGTAACTTGATTGTCATAAAAATAGATCATAATTATTGGATAATGTAACTAATGAGCAAACATATCCTTATTGTTGAAGATGAAAAAGATCTATCGGATACCCTTGAATATAACTTCAAGAACGCAGGTTATAAAGTTTCCATGTCCTTAGAAGGTAATAAAGCAATAAGTCTTGCTACAGGTAAGAATAATCCAGATCTAGTCATTTTAGATTTAATGCTACCTGATATTTCTGGTTTAGACGTTTGCAAGGAAATAAGAAGCAACCCTGTGAGTAAAAATACACCTATATTGATGTTAACTGCTAAAGGAGAAGAGGTAGACCGTATACTTGGATTTGAACTAGGGGCTGATGATTATCTAGTAAAACCTTTCAGTCTCAGAGAATTAACTCTCAGAGTAGCTGCGTTACTCAAGAGAAATGTACCCGTAGAATCAGATGAGAATATTATATTAGGTGATTTAAATATTGATTTAGCCGCGCATAGAGTATTTCTAGAAACTAATGAAGTTTCATTAACGGCAAAAGAATTTGATTTATTAGTGCATTTAGCCAGACACAATGGCCGCGTTCAAACAAGAGACTATTTACTAGAACAAATTTGGGGATATTCTAGCGACGTAACCACAAGAACCGTTGACACACACATAAAAAGACTTAGATCTAAAATAGGATCTTTTGGAAATTTAATCGAAACAGTTCGATCAATTGGATATCGATTAAACTATAATTCGGATACATGAGTTTCCTAGATTTTTTTAAAAAGAAAGAAACATCTTCTCAACAGTCAGAACCCACTAATAATAGCTCGGCAAGAGATTTATCCGGAGTTTTAAACTCGGTTGGAGTGGGTTTAATAGTCATAGATGAAAATGACTGTTTATTA
>CEOQ01051522.1_pt1 | contig 12974 bp, 9 predicted proteins | sample 361351 | NCBI WGS metagenome assembly CEOQ01 (sample SAMEA2619907, study PRJEB7988) | marine metagenome | biome: marine biome (ENVO:00000447); feature: deep chlorophyll maximum layer (ENVO:xxxxxxxx); material: "saline water (ENVO:00002010), including plankton (ENVO:xxxxxxxx)" | depth 60 m | reverse complement strand
TCAGATTCAAGAACTATCTCCATGAGACGGTCTTCATCGTGATCATTTTTAGGAATTAATATGAGTCCTTTTTTTTCAAAATTCCAAGCTACTGCATTAGGTTCTGCCATGTTCCCAGAGCTTTTGGTCAATAAATGGCGGATCTCAGAACCAGTTCTATTTTTATTGTCGGTAAGGACATTGATTAAAATCGCAACACCTCCGGGACCGTATCCTTCGTAAGAAAGTTCTTCGTAGGAAACTCCATCTAAATCTCCGGTTCCCTTTGCAATTGCTCGGGTTATATTATCTTGAGGCATATTGGCAGATTTTGCTGCTTGTACAGCAGTCCTTAATCTAGGGTTTCCATCTATATCCCCGCCACCAATTCTTGCAGCTACAGTTATTTCTTTAATTAGTTTTGTGAATATTTTTCCTCTCTTTGCATCCACAGCACCTTTTTTACGTTTTATTGTACTCCACTTCGAGTGACCCGACATATCTTTCAGTCTCCCTTAATTACAGATTCTCTATTTATCGTAACTCATTAATTTTTAGCATGTGGCTTAAAGATAGTAAAGAAGTTTTCTAATCATGAATTTAAATAACTTAATGATTATTTTTTTTGTATAGACTTGGATTCCATGTAATGGTATTTAAGACACTTGGATATCTTTGTCTATATAAGGAAAGAATGATGGATCCTCTCGAAAGAGGTAGAAAAACTATAGATATAGAAATTAATGCATTACAAAATCTCCCAGATCGTATGGGTAAAGATTTTGTTCATGCAGTTGAATTAATTATTGCATGTAATGGGCATGTAGTTGTCACTGGGATAGGGAAAAGTGGACTTATAGCGCAAAAAATTTCTGCTACTCTCGCTAGTACAGGTACTCCATCTTTTTTCATTCATCCCGTAGAGGGAGTGCATGGCGATTTGGGAATGGTGAAAGATGGCGATGTAGTTTTAGCCTTATCCTTTAGTGGTGAAACTGAAGAATTATTGAGAGTTTTACCAGTATTCGCGAGACTTGGGATGGATCTAATTGCAATAACTGGAAATAAAAACTCTACGCTGGCTAAACAAGCGGTTTCTATTTTAGATGTTTCTGTTGATCAAGAAGCTTGTCCTATTAATCTTGCTCCTACCGCAAGTACAACAGCTACACTGGCGATGGGAGATGCTCTTGCAATGTCTGTTTTAGAAGGGAAAGGATTTCGTCCAGAAGATTTCGCGCAATTTCATCCAGGTGGAGTTTTAGGAAGAAGTCTTATTAGAGTGGAAGAGATTATGACAACAGGTCTAGATATTCCTTTCGTCGATGAAAAAGTTCTAATTGAAGAAGTTGTGAAAGAAATAGGTCTTAAAAGGTTAGGAATGACATGTGTCGTTGATCAATCAAAACGCTTAGTTGGTATTATCACTGATGGTGATCTTCGAAGATCTTTAGAGAAGAAAATTGATTGGTCATCCGCTTGTGCGAATGAATTAATGTCTAATGTTCCTCATCGAATTAATCCAAAAGAAATGGCTGCTGTAGCATTACATCGTATGGAATCATCCTCAATTACTTCTCTCGTTGTCTGTGAAGAAGGTTCCAATGAGGTTGTTGGAGTCATCCATCTTCACCAAATTCTCAAGAAGGGAATTGCTTAAAAGTTTTAGATTTCTATAACAAGAAGAATTGCAGAAACAATCATAATAAGAATTGCAGTTCCATAAATTATTTTATTCCCCAAAAACTTTATTAAAATTCTCCCCACGCAAAAACCTACTATTGCTGGAAGTATTCCAATCAAAGATTCTGTAATAATCTCCTTGTTAAATTGGCCCATTCCACTTAGTGCTCCTACTTGGACTATGGAAAAGAACAGAGTTGTAATGTATAAGATTTTGATGAGTTCTGTTTTTTTGATTTCTAAGCTGTCAAGAAACATGACGCATAAAGCACTTCCTGTATAAGAAATACCACTAAACCATCCACCAAAAAATCCTGCAAAGTAGGTGAAAAAAATCTCATCTCTCATGTCTAGATGTATCCGAAGTTTTGAAATGCTATGAATGGCGAGAAGAAGAACGATCAAAGCAACGAAATATTTGATAAATGTATCGGGAAATGCAACAAAGGAAATTACTCCAAGTATAGTTCCTAAACTTCCTGCACCTATAAATGGAAGGTATCTCTTGACTGACATTAGAGATATTCCAACATATGTAGAACGAAGCAACATGAGTGCTAGATTTGGAATTGCAAGGTAGATAATTGATTTCTTGATTCCTATAAACGCTCCGAGGGTTGGAACGGCAAGAAGAGCAAAATCAAACCCGATTGCACCTTCGAAAACCGAAGAAAGAAAGATTATGAGAGTTTTTTCCCATTCGATTGTTAGCATGACTATTTTTTCTATCAGAAAAATTTATAGGTTAAGAATTGTTTGGGCATTTCTGTGAGTAATATTTTCATATTCTTCATTACTTAGCCCTGCATTTTCTAGTGTTTTCACTATTTGCTCATCTGTCATATCATACGGTAAATCAGTTCCAAGCATGATTCTATCATCTCCTATAAGATCTACGAGAAATCGAACTACAGGTGAGTGAAATAATAAACAGTCGAAGAAAAAATTCGATTTCATATATTCAAGAGGAGATTTTTGTATGTTTTGACATTCTTTTCTTACCTTCCAGCCATGCATAAACCTTCCAGCAAGATACGGTGCGGTTCCACCACCATGCAAAAAGATAAATTTTAAATCAGGTAGACGATCAAAAATCCCTGAAAAAATAAGTCTTCCAATACTATTTGCACTTTCTGTTGTAAAACCAACTAAATTGAACAAATAATAATCTTTCATCTCTGACATCCCTGCTGGGTTTGCAGGGTGAACAATGATCGGAACCTTCAAAGATGCAGCCTTTTCGTATATAGGGAAAAAACATTCATGATCTAAATACCTACCGTTTACATTTGTCCCTAAAAAACCACCTTTTAAACCAAGTTCTTTCACACTCCGTTCGAGCTCTGCAGATGAAAGATTTCCATCTTGGGCAGGAAGAGCGGCAAACCCTGCAAATTTATCGGGTCTTTCCTTGATAATTTTTGCATAGGCATTATTGGATACTTTGCATAACTCATTTGCTAGTTCGGAGTCAGCCCAATATACGCCTGGATTTGAGGAAAAAGACAGGATATTCATATCTAGCCCCATTTCTTGCATTTTTTCTAGTCTCAGATCAACATCTGTAAAATTTTGTAGATTCCCAAAATTCAGCCCTTTGACATTTATTTGTCTTTCTCCAGAACTGTTTTCTTTGACTTCTACTCCAAAACGTGGCCCTTCTTTTTCAATTAAATTGACATATTCATTAGGATAGATATGACAGTGAATATCTATATGCATTGTAGCTTCTCCAATTAAGGAATGATTCATCATAGGGTCTAAACATTTTGTCTAGACATTTTTTATAATTATAATGTTTTTGAGAAATTAAGTAACTGTGCATTTTATTTATCGATCATTTCTTTTCTATGCAATCAAGTTGTAAAATAGATAAGGATTTACTAGGAGAATTCTTGAGTACTAAAGAGCAAAAGAAAATTTTCTTAATAGATGGTTCGGGATATATGTTTCGAGCCTATTACGCTATGATGCGTCAGAACTTAAGAAATTCTAAAGGTAATCCCACTGGTGCCGTTCTTGCCTTTACCCGAATGCTTTTGAAAGTTATTCGAGACAAAAAACCTGATTATGCTGCTATTGCTTTTGATAGACCTGAACCTACCCATAGACATTCTATTTTCCCTGAATACAAAGCAAACCGTGATGCTGCACCTGAAGATCTAGTTTCACAAATTCCGCTAATTCATCGAGTTGTTGAAATCCTTAATATTCCTCTTCTTGTAGAGGCAGGTTTAGAAGCGGATGATCTTTTAGGTTCGCTCGCGCACGAAGCTTTGAAGGAAAAATTTGAAGTTCTTCTTATAACTGGAGATAAAGATTTTGCACAGTTAGTGAGTGAGAACATTCGTATATGGGATCCAATGAAGGATGAAGAATATGGTCCGACAGAGATAGAACAAAAATGGGGAGTTGCTCCCGATAAATTCATAGACATTCAGGCACTTATGGGTGATTCAACAGATAATATTCCTGGCGCGCCAGGTATAGGAGAGAAAACAGCAGTTTCGCTGATTCAAGAATTTGGAAGTCTGGATAATCTATTGAATTCAATTACAAAAGTGAAAAGACCTAAGCAAAAACAAATCCTAGAGGAAAATAAAAATTTAATTTTACTTTCAAGGGATCTTTGTAGAATCAAGTGTGATGCCGAACAGAAAAATTCTTTGGATAATTATAGGCTAAAAGATGCAAATATTGAGTTGGGAAGAAAGCTTTTTATAGAAGAACTTGAGTTTAAAAATATTTTAGAACAACTTCCTGGTTATAAATCGAGTGATTCGAAAAAAACAGAAGATACAGAACCTTTTATCCAGAAAAATGAAAAGTACAGGAAAATTATATCAAAATCTGATTTAGAAAGACTTGTTAAAATCTTGGAAAAGAGTACGTCTTTTTCAATAGATCTTGAAACAACGTCTTTAGATCCAAAAGAAGCTGAAATTGTTGGTATAAGTCTGAGTGTTAGTACAGGGGAAGCGTTCTATATTCCTGTTGGACACAAAAATGAACCTAAAAGTGCACAACTTTCTCTGAAATTAGTTATGAAGAATCTTTCTTCTTTCCTTCTTTCTGATGAAAAGGAGAAAATTGGTCAAAATATAAAGTATGATATTTCCGTTTTTAGAGAAAATGGATATGAAGTTAAAGGTAACATTTTTGATACAATGTTAGCTTCTTATCTTATCTTTTCTAACCGTACGAGTCATGGATTAGATCATCTCGCAGAAGAATATTTTGGTATTTCCACGATTAAATATGTGGATATTTGTGGCAAAGGTGCTAAACAGATTTCTTTTTCAGAAGTTTCTATAGAAGATGCAACACAATATGCCTGTCAGGATGCGGATATTACCTTCCGTTTAGCAGAAAAAATGAAAGAACAATTGAAGGAAGATAAACTAAACGAATTATTCTCAGATTTAGAAATTCCTTTGTTAGAAATTTTGTTAGATATGGAGACAACGGGAATAAGATTAAATGTAGACCTCTTGGATAAAATGAGTTTGAAGTTAGAAGTGCAACTAGAAGAGATGACCCAAAAAATATATGAATTAGCCGAAGAAGAATTCAATATTAATTCCACAGTACAACTACGTCGCATCCTTTTTGAGAATCTTAATCTTCCAGTAATGAAAAAAACAAAGACAGGAGCATCTACAGATATTGATACACTGGAAAGGTTATCTCATCTTCATGAATTGCCCAATATCATTCTTCAATATAGACAACTTACGAAACTAAAAAACACGTATGTCGATGCACTTCCAAGGCTTGTATATAAGAAAACAGGTAGAATTCACACACATTTTAATCAAACGATTACTGCAACCGGTCGCTTAAGTAGCTCTGATCCAAATTTGCAAAATATCCCAATTAGAACCGATCTTGGAAAAGAAATTCGTTCTGCATTTATTCCAAGAGATGGGTGGTCTATTTTTGCGTGTGATTATAGTCAAATTGAACTTCGAGTCTTGGCGCACTTTACACTCGATCCAAGTTTAGTGGATGCATTTTCTAAAGGAGAGGATGTTCATTCTACTACTGCTTCGGCTGTATTTGGTGTTTCCCTTGAAGAGGTAACATCGGAAATGCGCCGAATCGCAAAAGCTGTGAATTTTGGTATAATTTATGGACAGGGAGCATTCGGTTTATCTAAAACACTTGGAATTCCCCAGAGTGAAGCCCGTTCTTTTATTGAAAAATATTTCGAACGTTTTTCAAGTGTTCCTGCATTTGTCGATAAGGTAGTCGAAGAAGCTAAAGAAAAGGGATATATTTCTACTTTACTAGGGAGAAGAAGGTATATTCCTGACATAGAAAGTAGAAATCAGAATTTAAGAAGAGCTTCAGAGAGAACAGCGGTGAATTCAGTTATTCAAGGAAGTGCAGCAGATATAATCAAGAAAGCAATGGTTGATATTTTTACCAAATTAGAAATTGAAAAAAAACAAACGAAAATGTTAGTTCAAGTACATGATGAATTGCTGTTCGAATCGCCTCCAAAGGAACTAGAATCCTCGATGGAATTTGCTTCAAGCGAGATGGAAAATGCAATTTCGTTAGAAGTTCCAGTGGTGGTTGAAGTACATACTGGAAAGAATTGGGGAGAGTTAAAATAGTATTTTCCTGCATGTATACCTACCGATTTTTAGTATACGCCTCTTTATTTGTCTTTTATGGAAAGTTGTATGAGTAATTTATATGCCATAGGTGATATACATGGACATGTATCAATTTTAGAAGAATTGTTTGTTTCTGTCTCTTTTCAACAAACAGATAGGATTATTTTTGTTGGAGATTATATTGATCGAGGACCTGATTCTTCAGGAGTTGTAGATTTTTTAATAGACAAAAAAAAAGAATTTCCTGAAATGATTTTTCTTAGAGGAAATCACGAAGACATGTTTATTGATTTTTTTGAAGACACGTATCGGTACCAAAAAAATTTTTTTGAGGAAAAGGTCGGAATAGAAACTTTGAGAAGTTATGGTCATGTTCCTGGCACACCTTTCTCTTTGTCTCTAGAACATCAGAAATTTTATAAAGAATTGCTGTTTTTTTACGAGACTGAAGATTTTTTATTTGTGCATGCAGGTTTTCGACCCGGTATTCCGATTTCTGAACAAGAAAAAAGTGATATGGTTTGGATTCGAGAAGATTTTATTGGTGCAAGGTACGATTTTGGCAAACCAGTTGTTTTTGGTCATTCTCCTATGTATGAAATTCTTGATGAACTCCCTATTTTATTAGGTATTGATACAGGTCTTGTTTTCGGAGGAAAACTCACCTGTGTGAAATTAAAAAAACAAAAGATAGTAGAAATTTTTCAAATAGGACAAGAAAATATTGAGTAAATCTTTTGTAGAATTTTGTTTTGAAATTTTGAGGCCCTAATGAAATTTTCGATTCCTTTCAAAGAACAGGAAATCCTTTCTTTTTTTTCCGAAAAACATTCTCCAGTTTTGTTTCGAGAAGTTGTTTCTGCTCTTGGAATTTCTTCCGATGATAGAGGTATTTTTCGAAAAAAGCTTCGCTCTTTGGTAGAGGAAGGAAAGCTTGTCAGGTCGCGGAGAAAGTACTCCATTCCCAAAAATATGCCTGCCGTTCGAGGAATATACAGAGGAAATAAACAAGGATTTGGTTTTGTTATTCCAGATAAAGATGGGATTCAATCTGAGGAAGATTTGTTCGTAGGTCCTCGTTCTTTCCTGAATGCGATAGATGGAGATTTGGTTCTTGCTAGGCAGGAAAAAAAAGATCCAGATGGGAGACGTGCAGGAAGAATTGTAGAAATAATTGAACGCGGTAGAACCCATATCATAGGAAGACTCGTATTTTCCGGAAAACGTGCTTGGGTTGAACCACAAGAAGATAAATTGCCTTTTAAAATTACAGTTAATACAAAGAAAATCAAAAAAGATAATGTGGGAGAATGGGTAGAGACTGAAATCACTTCTTATCCAAATTCAAAGGAAGATGGAAAGGGAGAGATAACAAAATTTTTTGGGTCTCCTGGAGATCCAAAAACAGAGGAAAAAATTATATGCGAAAAATTTGGTTTGTTTCAAGAATTTTCTAAGTCTGCACTGCAAGAATCTGAAGCATGTTCTCCTATAGACGAGAAAAAGAAAATTCCTGAAGAAGTGGAAGATTGTAGGGGGCTTGAAACTTTTGCAATTGATCCTATCGACGCTAGAGATAGAGACGATGCCGTATCTATCGAATCATTGCCGAAAGGAGGATGGCGTTTAGGTGTACATATCGCAGATGTGAGTTATTTCGTCAAAGAAGGTTCTCTTGTTGATATGGAAGCGATGCAAAGGGCTAATAGTGTGTATTTCCCGCATAAAGTGTTTCCGATGTTGCCAAAAAAAATTACAAATCAGATTTGTTCATTAGACGAAAATAAAGTTCGGAGAACGATGAGCGTTTTTTTAGATTTTAATGCATCTGGAAATCAGAAAGGATTTCGAGTCGCACAAACATACATTAAATCTTTTGCTTCTTTAGATTATGAAAGTGTCGGAGAATTTTTAAACGGAGAACCTGTTACTAATCCTGAACAGTCATTGAAAATAAAAGAATTAGAAAAGTCTCTCCTGCAGTTGTCGAGTCTCACTCAAAAAATGCGTTCAAAAAGATTTCAAAATGGAAGTTTAGATTTTGATCTACCAGAAGCAAAAGTTTCTATAGATAAAAAAGGATATCCGACAGGCATTAAACGTTCTGATAGGAATCAAGCACATATGCTTATCGAAGAGTGCATGCTCGCCGCAAATACCGCCGTTGCAGAGTTTCTTGGTACAGTTCGATCAGAGAGTATATACCGCATTCATGAATGTCCTTCCGAAGATAAGGCGAATTCTTTTCGAAATCTTGTTTCAAGGCTAGGGTATCCCGCTCCATCGACAGAGATGCTTCTTAAACCCAATGGATTCCAAGAAATATTGAATTTATTCCGAGGAAAAAAAGAAGAAAGATTTATGAGTCTAGTAGCACTTCGAAGTATGAAATACGCTCGATACCATCCTAACCCAGGACTGCATTTTGGTCTTGGAATAGAAAAATATACCCATTTTACCTCTCCTATACGCAGATATGCAGATCTAGTGGTGCACCGAATTTTGAAAACAAGATTGTTTGAGAAAAAACAAAGACAAAAGAAAGCGAGTTTTTTATCTCTATGCGACAACATATCTGAGCAAGGACGAAAGACAGAAGAAGCAGAGAGAGAAATGATCAATTTCTACAAAACCCTGTTTATGAAAAAATATGTTGGAAAGGTATTTCAGGGACATATATCCGGAACGACATCCTTCGGTATTTTTGCAGAATTGGATGATTTTTTTGTAGAAGGGTTAATTCCATTAGAGTCTATTAAGGATGATTATTATGAATTTTTTCCTGATGATTATTCAGTTATTGGAAAACGAACAAATAAACGTTATCGATTAGGTGATCCAGTTGAAGTCCTTGTAGAAGATGTGGATTTAGATTTAAGAAGGATTTCTTTTGTGTTATCTGATTTCGTAAAAAAAGCAAAGAAACCAAAGAAAAAGGGAAAAATAACGAAAGCACGCATGAAAGTTAGAAAACGAAAAGCAATTGGAAAAAGAAGGAGAAGATAAAAATAGTAGCCAAATTATAAAGAATCGATTATATTTAGTTTCCGATCGAAGGAGCCGGTGGGTTTTCTTCGATTTTTTTTAAATTGTGAAGAGAGGAACTCATGAGCGGAGTTAAAATTATATCCGTGAATAAAAAAGCCAGAATGGAGTTTGCTGTGGAAGATACCTACGAAGCAGGGATGGTATTGACTGGTACAGAAGTGAAATCCATTCGAGATGGACACGTGAGCCTTAAAGAAAGTTTTGGTGACGTGAGGGACGGTGAAGTATGGCTTGTAGATTGTCATATTAACCCATATGGACACGGGAATGTGCATAACCACGAAACCACAAGACTTAGAAAGCTCCTCTTACATAAAAACGAAATTCGACGTTTGATAGGAAAGATTAACGAAAGAGGATATGCGTTAGTTCCGTTAAAAATGTATTTTAAGGCCGGAAAGGTGAAACTCGAAATAGGTCTCGGAAAAGGGAAGAAATTGCATGATAGGCGTGAGGATTTAAAAAAACGCGATGCCAACCGTGAAATTGAACGCGCTCTTCGTGACCGAAATAAAGGAAGATAGTTTTACAGGAGTTCTACGAATGAATATTTTTACTGATTATACGCTTAGCTGGTGGCAAATGGGTTTGGTAAAATATTCCTCTTTTGCTTTGGGACTGATGATAGGTTCGATATGGCCTCTTTTTTTTAAGAGATATCGTCTATTTTTTTGGATGTTTATCATAGGTTCCTGGATTTATCTTATTCCGTTAGGAATAAAATTAATGTTTTCTTAATCTTCTTTTTTTGTAATGATGGTCTTTTACATAAATTTACCTTGTGTTATATCGCATTTCCACAAAAATTTTGGTCGTCTTTTTGTGGAGAATGTTCATGTATGGGGGCGATCTGGTTTCGACGGGAGGATTTGAAGTCTGAGCTGCGTGTCGGGGACGCCACTTGGCCCCGTTATCAATGTGGCAAAACTATACCAGCAGATAACGAGCTGGCTCTCGCAGCCTAGATTGCGAGCGTCTCTCCTTTTTTAGTCCGTGAGATTGGAAGAGACGACGTTAGCGGACTAGTTTGAATTTTCTTCTGTTCGTAGGGAATTTGAGCGAAATTTAATCGAACTAGCTAGGGTGACTGCACTCTGGCGAGCGCTAACCCCGGCGAATCTTTAATCGCCAGATACACACGTAGACGCTCACGGCTGAAACCTTGCGGACGCGGGTTCGATTCCCGCCGCCTCCACCAAAAAGGGTGATTTTTAAAGGAGTTTTGTATGGATGTTCTTGGAAAAAGCTATGCAAGACAAGATGGAAAAGATATGGTTCTTGGAGAATCTGAATTTGTGGATGATCTTGAACCAAAAAATGTTTTATATGGTGCCGTAGTACGTTCTGGACGGCCTCATGCCCGAATCCTCAAAATTAATACAAAAAAAGCCCTTGCACACCCTGGTGTTGCATGTGTTCTGACATCAGATGATGTTCCAAATAATGCATATGGTCCTTCAATACCAGACCAGGTCATTTTATGTTCAGATAAAGTTCGCTACGAGGGAGATCCAGTTGTTGCTTTATGTGCAGAAAGTTGGGAGGTAGCAGAAGAAGCAGCGAGATTAGTTGAAATAGATTACGAAGATTTGCCACCAGTTTTTAGCCCTGAAGAAGCTTTAGACAATAATAGTTTTCCTATTCACGAATCCCACCCAACAGGGAACTTAGTTACAGAAGGAAAGGTAGTTAAGGGGGATGCAGAGTTGGGCTTCAAAGAAGCAGATTTCATTGTTGAAGCTCGGTATAAAACCCAGGCGCAGGAACATGCTTCTATTGAAACTCATATTTGTATGGCAGAAGTTGATACAAACGGTCATTTGACAGTTCATGTTTCATCTCAAACTCCTTTTCGTATTCGTGCAGACTTAGCGATTATTTTAGGTGTTTCTTTTTCCCAGATTCGTGTTCTTAGCAGTACGGCTGGAGGTGCTTTTGGGGGTAAACATGAGATTATGTTGGAATCTCTAGCTGCGCTTTGTGCCCTTCAAACCAGAAGACCCGTAAAATTTAGGATGTCCCGTGAAGAAGAATTTACGGCTTCCACGGTTCGCCATCCTATGACCATGGATTATAAGACTGGTGTGACGAAAGATGGAAAAATTACCGCAGTGCAAATAAAGTTACTGTTAGATGGAGGGGCTTATGCATCCGTGGGTGGCGGTGTTGCTGCGAAAGCTGCCTTGATGGGGGCTGGGCCTTACAAAGTAGATAACGTAAGGGCAGACTTTGCTGTTACTTATACAAATAATGGTTTTTCAGGGGCTGTTCGAGGTTTTGGCGCAACACAGACAACCTATGCATGTGAACGTCATATGGATTTAATAGCAAAAAAATTAAAAATAGATCCCCTTGAACTAAGAAGACGAAATGCGATGCAGACAGGGGACTCAGCCCATAGTGGAGACCCTGTTACGAGTTGCGGATTAGAAGAAACCATGGACAAGGCTACAGGCGCCATTAAATGGCATTCTATTGGGAAAGGACAAAAATCGAATTGTGGCACAAAAAGAAGAGGTAGAGGGATGGCCGCGATGATCTATCCGGTAGCAGGGTTTGGAAAAGCTACACCAAGTGCTGCTTTTGCACGTGTTAACGAGGATGCGACCTTAACCGTAATAACAGGGATTGTTGATGTTGGTCAGGGAGCAGATATCATTCTAAGGCAAGTAGCAGCAGAAGAACTTGGTATTCCTTTAGATCACGTTAGTCTTATTAATGGAGACACGAGTGTTTCACCTTATGATCCAGGTTCCACGGGAAGTAGGATAGCCCATTTGGGTGGCAAGGCTGTTAAAATAGCTGTTGGTAAGGTTAAAGAACAGCTTTTAGAAAAAGCTGCCGGTATGATTGAAGCATCTCCTGAAGATCTTAGGATTCGTAAGGGGGAAGTTTTTGTTGAAGGAACACCAGATAGAAAGCTTTCTTTAAAAGAAGTTGCCATGGCCTGTCATAAATCTTCAGAATTGGTTGTTAGTGAAGGGACACATGTTTCTAAAGATATAGGTGTGGATAAAGAGACTCATCAAGGAAAAGGTTTCGAATGCTATGTTTTTGCTACTCAATGTGCTGAAGTGGAAGTAGATATGGAAACTGGAGAGTACCGTGTTATTCACTTTGTAGCTGCACATGATGTTGGTACAGCGATTAATCCTATGAATGTAGAGGGACAAATTGAAGGTGGTTCAAGTATGGGGTATGGACTAGGTCTGATGGAAGACATTCAAATGAAAAAAGGCAATGTTCAGAATCCACATTTTGGTGATTACCATCTTCCTGCACCCTTAGATATGCCTGAAAAGTTTACATCGATTATTGTTCAGACTATCGAACCAAGAGGTCCTTATGGTGTGAAAGGGGTTGCCGAGCCGTCTGTTAATCCCACAGCACCTGCACTAGTTAACGCTATTTGTGATGCGATTGGAACGGAAATTACAGACCTTCCTGCTACGCCCGAAACTGTTCTCATGGCAATAGAATCAAAAAAATAGAAACTTAAGTTTAAAAATCGATTATTCTATTCGCATGCCTTCTATTTAAAACCGTTGTATAGGTTTGATTCCTACTTGGAAATCCGCATTTTCTGATTGTCTGTTTTTTTATTTTGGTTTTTATTCAGAATCATAGGCGATATTGGGT
>CEOQ01067309.1_pt1 | contig 13000 bp, 11 predicted proteins | sample 361351 | NCBI WGS metagenome assembly CEOQ01 (sample SAMEA2619907, study PRJEB7988) | marine metagenome | biome: marine biome (ENVO:00000447); feature: deep chlorophyll maximum layer (ENVO:xxxxxxxx); material: "saline water (ENVO:00002010), including plankton (ENVO:xxxxxxxx)" | depth 60 m | reverse complement strand
AATCTGCATAAGCTGTAAATAATCCACCACTATCATTCCGAGTTGACCGTTTTCTCTAATAATACGTCTTGCGCGGGCCCGCATTTCCATAGGACTGACACCCGCACTATCGTCGATAAAGAGTGGGCGGTCTTTCAGCTTAGCAACAGCATTATTAAATCCTGGCCAGTCTTCCTCGGCTAACTGCCCAGTGCGCAGTTTAGTTTGATCAATGCGACCGATAGAAGAAAGCATACGAAAGATGAGGCTTTCCGCCGGCATCTCCAAGCTGAAAACTAATACAGGTTTATCTTCGTTTAGAATGGAATGCTCGACCAGGTTCATAGCAAAAGCAGTTTTACCCATAGATGGTCGACCAGCAACGATAACTAAATCTGACTTTTGCCAGCCGGAAGTCATGCTGTCCAGATCTTTATAGCCACTGGCTAATCCGGTAAGGCTACCATCAGATCCCGCCAATTCGTCGATACGATCGACGGCCTTAGTAAGCAATGGATTTATAGGCACTGGACCCTGGTCTTGAGGTCGTTCATCGGCAATATTGAAAACCTGTTGTTCTGCTTCATCGAGAATTTCTGCTGCTTTCTTGCCGCCAGTGTTGTAGCCAGTATCAGCAATATTATTGGCCACAGAGATAAGGCGCCTGAGAATGGCTCGCTCTCTAATAATGTCTGCATAGGCCTGAATATTGGCTGTTCCGCGGGCATTGCCTGCAAGCTCACTCAAATAATCTAATCCTCCGGCATTTTCTAATTCGTTGAGACTATTGAGAGCTTCAACCAGTGTCACCACATCGATGGGACTATTGGCTTCGCTCTGCTTGGTCATGATCTTAAAGATCAAATGATGTTCAGTACGATAGAAATCTTCAGGCAGGATGACATCGGCAACATTGTCCCACTCTGTGTTGTCGATCATTAGCCCGCCCAATACCGCCTGTTCAGCTTCAACCGAGTGCGGCGGTACTTTCAATGCAGTCAGATTAGAGGGATTTCTATCCGGAATAGATGGGCTTGGCTCAGAAGTTTCAGACATTGATAGAATTCGGTAAAAAAAGTACCACCCGAGTTTACCGAATGGTACTTAATTTAGAAAGTTGGCTCTCGAATAGTTTGAGAACCTAGCTTATTCGGGTGGTTTTTCTTCCTCAGCCTCTTCTGCTGCGGCCTCTTCCCCTTGAACTTCTGCCGATTCTTCAACTGCCGCTTCGGCTGCTTCTACTGCTTCAGCTTCTTCAATCTCTTCGATTATGCTGCCATCATCAGTAACACTTGCGGCGGATTGCAAGCCAACTACTGCTACCGATATATTGGCATGAACGTCGTAACCGAGATCTAATGCAATTTCATAGTCACCAAGATCACGAATAACGCCGTGAGGCATTAAAACTTCTGCCTTACTGATATCGCTACCAACTTTTGCATTTACAGCGTCGGCAATATCTCGAGTGCCAACTGATCCAAAAAGTTTGCCTTCTTCGCTGGCATTAACTTCAATGGAAATATTAATTTCATTAACCTTGCTCGCACGCTCCTGAGCCTGGCCAATTTTCTCATTGTGAGCCGCCATCAGTTCAGCTTTTCGCTGTTCGAACTCAGCAAGATTTGCCTTAGTTGCAGGAATCGCTTTGCCCTGTGGGAAAAGGTAATTACGTGCATAACCGGATTTAACGTTGGCTGTGTCACCAATTTCGCCAAGTTTTCCGATTTTCTCTAACAAGATTACGTCCATTCTAATTTCTCCACGTAGTCTTTAAATTCATTATCATCGAACGCACGAGCGGCTCGATGTATTCTTATTGCTCAAACTCTACTTCTAAAGTCATACCAACTATCGATTAACGCCAGCAGCACGACCAATTGCACAATTAGCGGCAGCAGCAGCATCAAATAAAATGCAAACAGCACCATCCCTGAAAGATGCCGCTTTGCGACAACGGCATGCACTAACCCAACGCCTGAAAAAACCAGTGGCAACATGAAATATAAAATCCAAGATGACGGGATAATGATTCCAAAGCTTGCCAACAACATAAAACCGAGTAGCCCGATCGCTATTTTCTGTTCTATGCGTAACTGATGAATCTCTTGTTTGAATCCACCAGGATTAAACAATGCTGCCTGCATCCAGCGGGATAGCATCGTTAAAACAATTGCGAGAAACATATAAACCGCCCCAATTATACTGGTCAGCGTTTCCCTTAATTGAACTTCTTCTATTCCTTGAATATTGTTCAGCTGTAAATACGGTTGTAATTGAATAAACACCGGATCTAATACAACTGGTTGCATCCGTAAATAAACCTCAACCGCTAACCCTATTAATATTGCCGCTAACAGAGTGAATTCCCAAGACCCTGTTTCACGCAATAATAAGGCCAGACCGCTGATGCCGAATAACATGATTAAAGGGACAAAATCCCCAACCAGTGCCCAGGCCCCTAAGGGTAAAATACCCCAAGCAAAAACAAAGGCAGCTTCCTTAATACCTTTGCGCAACATAATTAGCCCAACTACTACCGGACTAAGTAAGTTAATTACCGGAATCAGACCAATCAAGCCTACCGCTAGTATGGCCTGCTTTTTTCCGGTCATTACGAATTCAGCAAGGCCTCGCATTTGTTATCTTTTAAACCTGGTGACTATCCGTATAAGGAATTAATGACAGATATCTTGCTCTCTTAATCGCAGTAGCAAGCTGTCGTTGATAGCGAGCTTTTGTTCCAGTGATGCGGCTAGGAACAATTTTTCCGGTTTCGGAAACGTATGCCCTCAACGTTTCTAAATCTTTGTAGTCGATTTCTTTAGTGCCTTCTGCGGTGAATTTGCAGAATTTACGTCGACGAAAATAACGAGCCATAATTTTTCCCTCTATTAATTAATGGAAGAATTACTCTTCTTCGGTTTCTGCATCTTCATCCACTGCAGGCGTTTCATCTGTATCTTCATCCACTGCAGGCGCTTCATCTGTATCTTCTCCCGAATTATCGGCATCTTCGATTGGCGCTGTGGCCTCTTCGATATCAGCGGACTCTTCTGAAGAAGCTGGATCAAGATCGACATCATCTGTGCCGCCCTCTTCCGCTGCCACAGCAGCCGCTTCTTCTTCCATCTTACGCTTCTGTTCGGCACGGGCCTTGCGTTCTTTGCTTTCTCGCTCACCCTTTAGAATCATAGATTCTTCAGTAATCGCATCTTTACATTTGATAATGAGATTACGCAAAACTGCGTCGTTATAGCGGAACAGAGTTGTTAACTCTTCTAGAGTCTCACCACCACACTCTACATTCATTAATACGTAATGTGCTTTGTGAATTTTGTTAATTGGATAGGCTAATTGTCGCCTGCCCCAATCTTCCATACGGTGAACTTTACCGCCGTTATCAGTCATCAACTGAGTATAGCGATCAACCATCCCTGGGACCTGTTCAGACTGGTCCGGATGCACCAGAAATACTACTTCATAGTGTCTCATAGAGACTCCTCTTGATTTAGGTCCCCCAACAAACGCTAGCGCGCGTGGTGAGACAAGGAGTTATGTGGGGCTGAAAAAATGACTCCAGCCGGTAAAGAGCCGGAAGTCTAGAGAGTTTGGTAGCGGTATGCAACCGAAAATCGCCTATTTCTGACTATCTCCTCGTTGTCTAACGGCTTCAAAAAGTGCCACTCCAGCGGCTACGGAAACATTGAGACTACTGATTTCCCCCGCCATTGGAATAGACACCAAAAAATCGCATTTTTCCCTGGTTAAGCGCCGCAAACCCTTGCCTTCCGAGCCCATGACGATGGCAAGGGATCCTGTCAGTTCCTGCTGGAATATGCTGCTAGTTGTTCCATCATCTGTGCCAACTATCCAGACTCCAAGTGCCTTTAATTTTTCCAGTGCTCGGGCTAGATTCGTTACAGTAACAAGGGGTATCGATTCCGCCGCCCCACTCGCAACCTTTCTTACCGTTGGATTCAGTCCTGCTGATTTATCTTTTGGGATTATTACTGCATTTACTCCAGCAGCCTCAGCTGTGCGCAAACAGGCACCAAGATTATGTGGATCGGTAACACCATCGAGCACTAAAAATAATGGAGCATCTATCTGACTTAAATGATCATAGAGCTGCTGTTCGCTCATTAAGTTGTCGCTCTCAGTCACATTACTTTTTACAATCGCAACTACTCCCTGATGTTTGCCACTTACTAAGTTATCAATTTCCTTTTTGTCGACTGGAGATAAAGATATGCCTTGTCGCTCTGACAAAGAAACGATTTCATGCATACGCCCATCTGTTCTGCCAGACAGCACAAATACTTCTTCAACATCAGAAGCGCGATGTTTAAGTAATTGTTTGACTGCATGAATTCCATAGGTGGCTTGCTTGTTCATTTTTAATTCTTAACGACGCCTTCTATTTTCTCTTCCACTCACTTTGCGTTTCACCTTTTTCTTTTTGTCACTACTACCTTTATTTCTGCGAAGCTTACTCTTTATGACTTTGGGCTTGGATTTGGATTTCTTGTCTTTTAATTTCTTCTTTACTTTGACATTCCCTTTCTTACTTTTGTTCGCCTTAAAATTTTTACCTCTGCTTTTCTTAACTTGCAGATCTATTTTCTTTTCTTCAAGGTCTACTCGCACGACTTTTACTTCCAATCGATCACCTAATCTGTAGGCTTGCTTGCTACGTTCACCTTCGAGACTATACCGGGCAGGATCGAAATGATAATAATCATTACTCAATTCTGAGACATGGACCAATCCTTCGATATAAATATCATCCAATTCAACAAAAAGCCCAAAGCTTGTTACCGATGTAATCGTTCCCAGAAAATCATCGCCTACATGTGCGAGCATGTACTCACACTTCAACCAATCGATTACACTGTAACTGGCAGCATCGGCGCGCCGCTCCGCCGCTGAACAAGTCACACCAAACCTATCCATTTCTGCTCCACCATAGGGATAGATTGTTTTCTTGCTTAGTTTTCTTGCTTCCGGTTTCTTCTGTAGATGGGCGCCTGGTTTGTTGCGAATAAGATAGCGAATGGCGCGGTGAACTAGCAGATCGGGATAGCGTCGAATTGGTGAAGTGAAATGCGTGTACGCCGGAAAACCCAATCCGAAGTGACCGATGTTATCCGTCTGATAGACTGCCTGCATCATGGATCGTATCAACATGGTTTGCAGCACGTGTCGATCAGGTCTTGAGGCAACTGCTCTGAGTAGTTGCGAATAGTCCCAGGGTGATGGTTTTTCACCGCCACCTAAATACAAATCAAGCTCGCTTAGAAATTCTCTAATATTTTCTAGTTTCTCCAGATTTGGACCTTCATGAATTCTATATAAAGCTGGCGTTTCAGATTCCTCCAGCAATTGCGCTGCAGCTATATTTGCACACAACATACATTCTTCAATTAGACGATGTGCGTCATTTCTTTCCACTGGAATAATTTCTTTTATCTTCTTATCTTCGCCGAACACAATTCGAGTCTCTCTAGACTCAAAATCCATGGCTCCATCACTTTCCCGTGTGGTTCGCAGTGCTTTATATAAGGAATAAAGATCATCAAGATGTTTGGTTAGACGTTTGTAATTGTTTGCTGCTCTTTTTTGTACTTTTTCCTCGGTTGCATTGGAAGGGTGTAGCAAAATGTTCGCAACTTCGGTGTAGGTCATGCGCGCATGTGAATGGATTACCCCCTCATAGAAGCTGAAATCCGCAAGGTGACCCTGAGCGGAAATTTCCATTTCGCAGATCATGGCCAAACGATCTACCTTGGGTTTTAATGAGCATAGCCCGTTAGATAACTCTTCCGGAAGCATAGGAATAACATGCCCAGGGAAATAAACCGAAGTGCCGCGGTTTATAGCTTCTTCATCTAAGGCACTGCCGATTTTTGCATAGTGGGAAACGTCGGCTATCGCAACATAAAGGGTCCAGTTGCCTCTTTGATGACGATGGGCAAAGACTGCATCATCGAAATCTTTGGCATCTTCACCATCGATAGTTACGAATGGAACATCTCTCAGATCGAAGCGGTCCTCAGCGTCTCTGGGCCCAACTTGTTTGGGAATACGGGCAACTTCTTTCTCTACATTTTTGGGCCATATATGAGACAAACCATGACTGCGAATAGCTACTTCAATTTCTAATCCCGGCGTCGAATGATCACCCAGTACTTCCAATATTCTACCGATAGCCTTGCGGCGGCGACTTGGATATTCGGAAATTTCAACAACAACGAATTCGCCATCCTTGGCCTTACCTAAGCTTTTCTCCGGAATCAAAATTTCATGACCGATTCGTTTATTATGAGCGACCACAACTCCAAAACCTGAATCGATAAACAGGCGCCCGACTATTTCTGTGTAACGTCGATTTAATATTTCTACGACTTTGCCTTCTCTACGGCCACGGCTATCAAAACCATCGAAGCTAACTAATACTTCGTCGCCATCAAACAATTTTTCCATTTCCCTGAGACTGAGAAATAAATCTTCTCCTCCGTCGTCGGGAATTAAGTAACCAACTCCATCTTTTGTTCCTTGAACAATTCCTTTTATTAAATCCATATGTGCTGCTAGTCCATAGACTCCTTTTCTATTAGTTATTATCTGCCCGTCACGACTCATGGCTATGAGGCGACGTCTTAGTCCTTCTATTCTTTCCTCGCTGCCTAATTCCAACTGTTCACAAAGACTTGAGAATGAAGCGGGCGCACCTAAGCCTTCCAGGTGTTCTAAAATGAATTCTCGACTTGGGATTGGATTCGCGTAATTCTCCGATTCGCGAGCTGCGAAAGGATCGGCCGACTTACGGGATCTAGGCATTAAAGGGAGAAGGAATGGACATTCGGGCGCAAGTATACATGGAGATTTGTGTATTGTCTGTGACAATTCAGTGCAGTTGACAGGTTTTTCGACTCGCTATAGAGTTTCGCGTCCTTATAAAACTCTATTTGCAATCGCCCAGATGACGGAATTGGTAGACGCGCTAGCTTCAGGTGCTAGTGGCCTAACGGTCGTGGGAGTTCAAGTCTCCCTCTGGGCACCATAGGTACTTCTAGGTCTTTTTAATCCCGGGTATTTCTTGGCTTTTACATCAATATAGACAGAAATCCTTTTCTTTAATTGGCTTAAGATTCAGTGTAAAACTAGAGACAATAAAGGGAAAAGATATTCCACATGCTAGAAAGCAACAAAAGTTGGGTCCATCGCCACACTGCAAATGCGCGCATTTGCCATTGGATAATGGCGATTTCCTTCTTCTATTTGCTCTATAGCGGAATCATGATCTTTCTGCATTTCCCTGAGCTCTATTGGGGCAAAGTTGGATTCCAAGGTTATCCAGCAATCTTCAAATTAGAAGAGTGGGGAATCTCTTGGGAAAGGGCAGAAGAGTTAGGTGATCGCCGCTGGGGTCGCAATTATCACTATACGTTTGCGTGGGTGTTTGTCATAAATGGATTGATTTACTTATTCTGGAATGGCTGGCAGAAAAAATTCTATAGGAAGATGCTTCCTACAAGTCAGGAACTTTCGATTCCCCATCTAAAATCTGAAGCTAAAAGACATATGAAGTTTCGCGCCCCAAAAGGATCGGCTGCGGCTAAATACAATGTATTACAAAAGTTAACCTATATAATTGTTCTGTTTATATTGTTTCCTTTTATGATTATTAGTGGCTTCGCACAGATGCCTGCCTTTACAGCAATCTCCCCCGAACTAATCGATTTTTTTGGCGGTCGTCAAACCGCGCGCACACTACACGTGGTTTGTTCACTACTACTTGTGTTATTTGTTGTAGTGCATCTGTTGCAAATGTTTGTTACTGGCACGCTAAATCAATTGCGCGGAATGATAATAGGGAAATACCAAATTACTCAGGAATCAAATGAGGTTGCTCAATGAGTAAAATCAGTAAGCATGAAAAACCCGAAGAATTTACCTTAACGCGCAGAAAACTCATTTCTCGATTTGGCGCGCTGGGTGGCATCTTGTTAACAGGGTGCGATACCCAATTTTACAAACCGCCGATTAGTCGCGGTGGCTTAATTGGAATGGCAGACACATTGACTATGGCGAGTCAGCGCATGCTTATGTCCAATCAGCAGTTAGTGCAGGAACATGACGTTAGTGAAATTACTGAAAACTTTCCAGTGTGGAATCAAAGTGATCCAGATGACGAAGAGTATCAACGCTTAAAAGCAGGAAACTATGTTGATTGGCGATTACCTATTACCGGGCTAGTGAACAATCCAATATCGCTATCTCTTGAAGACTTAAAACACATGCCTAAACGCACCCAGACTACCATGCATATCTGTGAGCAAGGGTGGTCGGCCATAGCGCAATGGACTGGCGCACCTCTATTATCAGTCTTACAGGCCGCCGGCGGCATTAAGCCAGAAGCGAAGTACATAATGATTGATGCCTATGGCGGCTGGTATGAGGGTTATGACATGTTCGATGTCGTGCATCCACAAACTATTCTTGCCTACGGTATGAATGGCAAGGACTTACCTCTAGGTAATGGCGCGCCAGTTAGATTAAGAGTCGAACGCCACTGTGGTTACAAACAACTAAAGTTTATTAAATCGATTCAGGTAGTTTCTTCGGTAGAAGGCTTCGGTCGCGGCACCGGCGGACTTAATTCTGACTTCGGCTTTCATTGGTATGCAGGCGCATAGAATCTGTTATGGAAAAGTTGTCCACACTAAGTCGATCAATTGAAGGCAAAATTGTTTTTATTACTGGTGCTGGCAATGGCATGGGAAGAGCTACTGCAAAACTTTTTGCGGAATATGGAGCTAAAGTTGCAGCCTCAGATTTGCATGAAGATTCGGTCAACAAAACTGTTGAAGAAATTACAAATGCAGACTACGACGCTCGCGCCTGGCAATTAGATGTCACTGATAAAGAAGCTATTCATGCAACGATTCAGTCTGCAGCTGAGCACTATGGTGGTCTAGATGTCTTAGTAAACAATGCTGGTGTTTCCCTGCGCACAGCCATCGACGATGAAGATTATGAAGAAAGATTTGCCAAAAGCGTGAGCATACTTCTTACCTCCCACACGAGAACCATTCGAGCAGCGCTACCTTATTTAAGAGAATCTGGTTCACCTCGAATCATTAATATAGCTTCAACTGAAGGGCTAGGAGCGATTCCAGGTAACAGTCCATACACTTCTTCAAAGCATGGTGTAGTCGGGCTAACTCGTTCGCTAGCTACTGAACTAGGAAAAGAGGGCATTACCGTAAATGCAATTTGTCCTGGCCCTATTCTCACAGCGATGACAGATTGGATTCCTGAAGAGGATAGAGAAATTTACTCTCGCCGCAGAATTGCGTTGCGAAGATATGGCGACCCCGAGGAGGTTGCCCACATCACCCTAAGCCTCGCTCTACCCGCTGCTTCTTATATTACCGGTGCAGCGATTCCCGTTGATGGTGGATTAACAATACGCCGAGGATAACTGCGGCATATTAGGAATTAATGTATTATAAGAAGTGCTTTTTTAATGTTTCTATAGTTGTTCTTGAATATTCTCCTCTTATTCACTTTATACGCATACCCACTAGGAAAAATTTAAACCACGAATAATTTAGTATCGATACAGATGTTAGTGTATTGCTCGACTAAATGTTGCGCATACCAAAATAGTAAAAACAAACACACTGATTAAGCAATACAGGTAAATAATGCATTCATCAAATATCAGGCTGTTGGCAGTAGTAGTATCAGCCTTTTACTTTGCGCCAGCTGTTTCCGGTCAAACAGATTCTAGTCCTCTACAAGAAATTGTTGTTACGTCGAGCCTCGTACCAATTCCGCTAAGGCAGATTGGAACTTCAGTTTCCGTAATTACAGAGGACGAGATAAATGCTCATGGAAACATATCGTTAGTAGATATTCTCAGACAGCAACCAGCTATAGGTTCTAGTAATAATGGTGGCGCAGGTAAAACAACAGCACTAAGAATTCGGGGTGAAGAAGGGTTCAGAACCTTAACTGTCTTCGATGGCATACGCTTGTTGGATCCCAGCGGCACTCAAATGGGATCGGCAATCGAACATATTCTTAGTGACGGTATCGCCCGGATGGAAATTTTACGAGGACCGCAAGGACTAGCCTATGGGGCAGACGCGGGTGGCGTTGTGAATATAAGTACCCGTCCTTTAGAAGATAGTATGTCCGCAAACATGGATGCACAAATGGGAGAATTTGGTACAGAACAATTCGCTGGAAACATCAGTGGAAAGAGCGACACACTAGGTTATTTCTTTTCAGCAACAAATTATGAAACCGATGGTTACAACACGCGCAAATCAGACACTTTACTAGCCGACAACGATGGCTATGAGAACACCACTCTTCACGGAAGGATTGAATTTCAGCTAAATGATAATTGGCGAATTGACTTTGTGCATCGCGACGTCGATGGTGACAGTGAATTCGATGGCTGTTTTAGTGGAACCACCGTAGACGACTGTTCTTCGAGATTTGAGCTTTCTGCTAACCGCGGAAGCGTCGAATACAACTCTGTAAATTTCAATCACTCTTTCGCTGTTTCTAATACCGAAACTGATCGGAAAAACTTTGCATTGGGAGTTTCTTCCTTTACGGCAAACGGTGAACTTGAGCGAATGGAGTATGTGGGTAGTGCTACCAATCTCCCTGGTTTCGATTTGGTTTGGGGGATTGATCACGAAGAAGCGAGTAATAATGGAGTATCTCGAGACAATGAAGGTTACTTCATCGAATACCTAAGTGAATTTTCGGATAACTTTTTCTTAACTGCTGGTTTACGTCATGATGAAAATGACGACTTTGGTACAAATACGAGCCATAGAATAAGCGCAGCGTATTTAGTCGATTGGTCTAATAATGCTGTGCTGAAATTTAAAGGGGCCTTAGGAACAGGATTCAGAGCGCCAAGCCCTTTTGAAATTGCTTATAACTCCGGATCTTTCGCATTCCCACCTGCTTCACTGATATCGCTCTCTCAGGAAGAGAGTGACGGATGGGAATTGGGATTGGAATACGTGCTTGGAAATCGCGTTCATTTAGAAGCAGTATATTTTGATCAGGAAATCAAGGACGTTATCTTTTTTGATCTTTCCGGTTTCTCAGGCTACTTGCAAGATACGGGCATGAGCACGTCCAAAGGAGTTGAGGTAACTGCAGATATTCAACTATCTGACAATCTACACCTTGTTTCAAATTACACCTTTAATGAAACTGAACGACCAAACGGATTGCAGAGACTGCGACGGCCAGAAAAACTTCTAAATCTGGGTTTGAAATACAGTAGTATGGATGGTCGATTGAACATTAATAGCTACTATCGTATGTCTCGAGATTCAATCGACGAAATTTTAGGAAGTGATATTATTAGTCTGGATGATTTTAACGTATTTGATCTTTCAGTTAATTACAATATGTCGGATTCAGTTTCACTTTATGCCCGTCTGGAGAATGCATTTGATGAAGATTATGAAGAAATCACTGGATTCTATTCGCCCGAACGCGCGTTTTATATCGGGGTAAGGCTTCACCTCTTTGCACACTGATCGCTCCTAAGTTGTAAAGGAAAGATTTGTAGTTCTTTCATACTCTATCGCCCATTGCTTTTCGACTTTTAGCCCGGGGTGCATAAAAATAAAACGTAAGTGATGGCTAATTATGAGGGAAGTAGCGGGGAAGTGAGCAGTAAATCTGATCACTTTTAATTACATCGAACGGCGCCTAGTACTCGTCTCTCTGCTTCTTAACCTGAGATAGTTCCTTGGCGAACTCATCCAGTTTAATTCTGATTTCGTCTTCCTTTTTCTTTTTCAGGTAAAGTTGATCGCCGTCGAATTGTGGTTCCTTCAGCTTTTCGTTTGCAGTTTCACCGATTACTACTTGAGCGGGTTTACTCATTCGATAGTGCTCCAGCTTTTACAAAATTAATTGCTAACAACAAAGTGTGATTGTTATAAAATGCATTTGTGTTGTTTTTCTATTTTCTAGAAAAAACGCACAACTATCTTCCCTTCCTAGAGTGCTGCTTTTTTACACTATTTTTTACTTCAAATTTTCAGGTTTCTTCGCCTCTAGTTCTGAAACCTCAATAATTTTTAGCGTACTTAGCGGGGCAACATATAGTGCTAGTCGGTCAAAGTCAAACAATATCTAGTAGTTTGTACGGATTTTATAAACATTCTACATAGAGAAATAAAGTGTTGTACCAGTCCCTTCTGAGGCTCGATCAGGCCTGTTTACTAATAATCCATTTGTTTTCTGATAGTTACGAATAAGTCGCTAGATAAATTCATAACAATTATAGGACACCCAATTATATTTATAGGACACCCATTTATATTTATCTTGCTAATAAAATTTACAAAGTATTGGTAAAAATCTAATCAAAGATGCTTTTTAAGCATCTTTCGTTTTGATTTTTAATCAATAACAAGGAGGAAACTAATAACTAGAGATTTTAGGTGAGAGGAACTTAGTAGGAATCTTGGATAATTAAGGTTTATGTTGAAGAGCTTAATTAAGTGCCATATAACAATCGGGAAAAACTTACGCCCCTTATCCATTTATGGGGATACTTAAGATCCACGCCTGCTTTAATTCGTCTGTTATGAAAATTGATAAGTGAAGATTCGGTACCAACAGCAATTCCATAATGGCGATGGAAGTGGCTAACAGCATTTATCCAAGTTTGGATAGGAATTCCCACAGATTGCAGCACTGATTGCTTCTCTTCTAAAAAGTGAATGGCTTTGGCTGGTTCACGATCAACGAGGCTCAAAGCCTTGCGGGTGGTTTCCAACAGTTCGAAATAACTTTGCTGTGAAAACGAGATTCTGTCTTCGTCGATTCCGGACATCTCAGTTAAAGGTTTAAGTGCTGACCTTTTCCTGGAAGCTCGCCCGGCCAACAGATGCCTAGCGCCACGGCGCTTTAGCAATCGGTGTTGGCGATAACTGCGGTTTTTTACTTTCTTAGCGCG
>CEOQ01051969.1_pt1 | contig 13010 bp, 13 predicted proteins | sample 361351 | NCBI WGS metagenome assembly CEOQ01 (sample SAMEA2619907, study PRJEB7988) | marine metagenome | biome: marine biome (ENVO:00000447); feature: deep chlorophyll maximum layer (ENVO:xxxxxxxx); material: "saline water (ENVO:00002010), including plankton (ENVO:xxxxxxxx)" | depth 60 m | reverse complement strand
GGTTGCGAGGGTCATCTTCATCAAGCCCAGCCTCCACTTTGCCGACTAGATCAGCCCCGACGTCAGCGGCCTTCGTGTAAATTCCACCTCCTACTCGAGCGAAAAGTGCAATCGAAGACGCTCCAAAACCGAAACCAGCAATTACATTCGGGTTTTCAAAAATTATCCATAGGACGGATACGCCGATAATTCCAATACCTACCACAGTCAATCCCATTACAGCACCGGTACTAAATGCGACTTGTAACGCTTTGTTTAAACCTGATTGGGCAGCGGTGGCGGTTCGGGTGTTGCCTCTAACGGCGATGTTCATGCCTACGAAGCCTGCAAGTCCGGAACCAATTGCTCCAATTACATATGCGATCGCAGTCCATGGGCCATTCGCTGTTACTGCACCTCCCTGAGCAAGAGAGTTGACCATGTCATTGTTTAAAACGTTGTAATCAATGAATGCGGCCAGAATCACAAAAATTGCCAAAACAAATAATGCAAGAATTGAATATTCCTTGCGCAGGAAAGCAGAAGAACCTTCCTGAATAAGTGCACCTATATCTCTAACTTCATCGTCGCCTTGTGGCTGTTTTAGAACCCGCATGGCTAGTAGGGCTGCAGCAATAATGCCGATGCCTCCTGCTGCGATTGCTAGCAAGATCGTATCCATTTACATATCTCCGCGAAAAAGCCTTCCACTATCAGGCAGCGTTAAAGCCTTGTGAAGGTCCAGAATAAGAAATTGGGTAAAAACGCGTAAATCACATTTCGAAAACCAAACACGATTTACTCCCCCAACTTCTGTTTGACCAATGAACGCTAGCATCGGGCTAAGATCCAGTCAACGAAACGAGCTACGTATTATGGCAAATGCACCCTTCTCTCACGGATGGCAGGATATGTTTGCCCGTTCGAGAATCTATGGCAGGCTTTTTGAGAACGAAGTGTTGCTTAGGTCTTGGATTTGGATATTGCTGAATGGTTGAAAAGGTTGACTAAACTACGAGCAGCTGCTTCCACGTCTTCGGCTTTGGTGATCGCACTCGCAATGCAAATCGAATCCGCTCCAGCCCTCAAGACTGCATTAAGGTTGGACTCTTTGATCCCACCGATTGCTACGATATGAGCCGACGTAGTAGCTCGAATTTCTCTTAATGTTTCCAAGCCGGCCAGCCGGGTACCGATTTTGGTATTTGTGGGAAACATAGCACCAACTGCGAGGTAGTCTGCTCCGATTCTTTCGGATTCCTCGGCCTCTGTCACCAGGGCATTCGAAGTTCCTACTATCTGTCTGTCATCTAGAACAACTCTAGAGTCTTCTACGGAGATATCCTTCTGGCCTAGATGTAGCCCATCAGAGGCAACTATACGAGCTATATCAGCGTGGTCATTCATAATAAATAATCTTCCCGTGTCATTTGCGAGCTTCTGAATTTCCGTCGCTGTTTCGACAATATTTCTTTTAGGTGAAACCTTATCGCGTAGCTGTACTGTTGAGGCTCCACCACTAAAAGCGGCCTCTGCGACCTCTATTACATTTCGATTGTTGGTGTGTTCAGGGTCGACGATGACATAGATGCCTCGCATTCTCTCTACTATTTCGGATCTCATGCGGGAATTACCTCGTTATTGCATCCAGTGAACTGAGCATCAGTCTAATTTGAACGACCTTTGCTGGGCGTGGAAATTCTAGCATTATCGATTCAAAATTCTTATAAGCTTGCATGATCCTTACTGTGGTCTGCACGCCTTAATACTGGAGATGTATAAAAATGACTGTTTCGTGGCCATCTCAAAAAGAATTACTTGCTTGGATTGAAAGTGATATCAATAACTGGGGTCGTTGGGGTGCGGATGATCAAAAAGGAACTTTGAATCATCTGTCTGCGGAAAAAACTCTGCAGGCGTTCGCGCTTGTTTCGGAAGGTGCTGCCGTAAGCTGTGCCAGACCAGTGGAATTTAAGGCCTCTGTAGATGTGCCACGCCCTCCTCAGCATTTCATGGTTTCGGCTGGCGATACTTACAGGAAAAACGAATCTCATGAGCGACAGGTCGCCATGGATTACTTTGGCATGATCTTTCATGGGCATACGGTAACTCACATCGATAGTCTGGCTCATTTTTTCTGGAACGGTCAAACTTATAACGGACGACCGTCAAGTGTGGTGTCTACTGCTGAAGGGGCCACTGAGTTTGACGTGATGCCGGCCACCGGCGGTATCGTCACTAAGGGAGTTTTGGTGGACGCCCCACGATTACGAGGTGTCGAGTATATAGAGCGGGGAGACGGGGTCGGAATGGCTGATATTGAGGCTGCTGAGCGTGAACACGAAGTTCAGGTTGAGCAGGGTGATGTTTTATTACTCAGAACCGGGCAATTAGGTCGTCGAGACATTACTGGTCCGGTGGATATCGCAGTAGGAGGTTCATCCGGACCTTCACCCGAGATATTACCCTTATTACAGGACCGTCAGGTTGCAGTAATTGGTTCCGACACAGGAAACGATATAGCACCTAATCCTTACGATCTATTTACCAATCCGGTCCATCAAGTTGGAATAGTCGGTATGGGACTTTGGATTCTTGACAATGCCTGGCTGGATGATCTGGCGAATGCCTGCCTTGAGCGAGGTAAGTGGGAGTTTATGATTTCAATTCTGCCTCTGAAAATGCCGAGCGTGACCGGATCTCCAGTGAACCCTCTTGTGATTTTTTAGTTGAATCTTTTTTGATCCAATTGGATGTCGTGAGCAGTTGGTATTAGAGCAGTTCCCTTATTGGTTTGAAGCTTTTCCTGTGTATGGGAGATGCGCCCAGTTCCTTCAGAGCCAGCATATGAATTTCTGTGCCGTAGCCTTTGTGGGATGCAAATCCATAACCTGGGTACTCCTGCTCAAACACGGCAGTCATTAGCTTATCCCGGGTCACTTTTGCGATTATCGAAGCCGCGGCCACGCTCTGGCTGCGAGAATCTGCTTTCACAATTGATGTCTGAGATATCGGAACGGCAGGTAACTGTAGGGCGTCTATTATCAGGTGCTCCGGTTGGGGTTCAAGGTCCGCGATTGCGCGTAGCATAGCTTGTTTCGTGCTGGCGACAATTCCGATCGAGTCGATCTCAGCAGCTGAACAAGCGCCGATTCCGTAGCTGACACACCATTTTATGAGCCAAGAGAACGCCTTATCACGCATAGCTGGAGAAAGAACTTTGCTGTCATTTACCAGCGATTCATGCTCAATGGGTACAGGTCCAGGCAGTATTGCAGCAGCTGCGACTACAGGTCCAGCTAGAGTGCCACGACCGACCTCGTCAACGCCAGCTACCAGCATCTCTGAACCGCCAGAGATTTTGAGTTCTATAGAGAAATCCGGAAGAATTTTAAGCGCGTTGGGCAAATTATTTTGATTGAGTGTATTTGCTATGCATTGTCCGATGAACCAGATCGTTGTGCTGTAGCTCGGGTAGATAAGGAAGGATACCGCGGGCTTGGGAAAATCAGACCGATAGAGCCGACGGTATCGAGGCTTTTTCGCTACCACCTTCTGGAAGAGAAGTCTCTATTAGGCCCCCCCCCAGTACGATGTTGTCATCATAGAAGACTACAGCTTGTCCAGGTGTGATCGCACGCACTGGTTTGCTGAATTCAATTTCAGCGCCGTTTGGTACGACACGTACAGTCGCGGGGGTGTTGTGTCCGTTATAACGTATTCTGGCCTGTATCGGGATCGGGCCATCTGATGGGGGTTGGTTGACCCAGTTAACTTTAGAAGCATACAGACGTGTTTTCATAAGCCCTTCGGCAGGGCCTACTGTGATACGTCCGGATAATGCGTCAATGTCTGTTACATATAGAGGGCGAGATGTGTTGTTTACAGCGGGAATGCGCTTTCTCTGTCCGATTGTGAAATCGTGTATTCCATCATGGATACCAAGTACTGTTCCGGTTGCATCCACGATTTCCCCGGGTGATTTCCTTTTTAAGCGCGGTTCTATGAACTGACTGTAATCACCATCCGGAATAAAACATATATCTTGAGAATCCGGTTTATCCGCGATTGAGAGACCAATTTCACTGGCCACATTCCTGATTTCCTGTTTGGAATAATCTCCAATCGGCAATAACAATTTCGCTAGCTGTCTCTGGGAAAGTGTGAAAAGGACGTACGATTGATCTTTTAGAGGATCGCTTCCTGCGAGTAGTTGATATCGGTCTCCATTTTGTTGTATACGAGCATAGTGACCCGTGGCAACCATGTCAGCATCCATAAGTTCAGCCCTCTGCATCAGGAACTGGAACTTAAGTCGATCGTTGCATGCCAGGCACGGATGGGGTGTTCGGCCTCGTTCATATTCACCGACAAAGTAGTCGATAACATGTTTTTGAAATTCTTCTTCGAAATTTAACAGGTAGTGCTTAGCGCCAATTTTCCGACATACTGAACGCGCATCTTCAACATCTTCAATTGAACAACAGGATTTGTTGAGGCGCGCAACTGCTTCATTCGGGGCGCTGAAGAGCCGCATAGTTACACCAACGACTTCATATCCCTGCTGCGCCAGCAGGGCTGCTGAGACTGCGGAATCAACTCCGCCGCTCATCGCCACAACCACTCGTTTCTTGTTATTGCGAATGCTTTCCATAACTCCAGAGTAACAAAATGATGCTAACTATCCAGTGGTGGTAAGATCGAATTTCGGGTACCTCTTTATAATTCAATGTTCATGACTGACAATCCCCAAACAAAATCGATTCCGTCAAACGAAGACATAGCCAGAGCAGCGCTCGATGAGGCATCGGAAAAGCTCGGTTCTGATATTGTCCTGTTGGATACCCGAGGTGTAAGCAGTTTCACTGACTTTTTTGTAATCATCAGCGGAGAGACAGACCGTCATATCGAGTCCATGGCAGACGATATTGGTCGTCGATCACGGGACATGGGAGTTTCGGTAAGTCACAGCGAGGGATCTGGTAAAGGCGGATGGCTGTTGATCGATTTCACGGGAGTCGTTGTTCACCTGTTTACAAGGGATCAAAGGCAACGTTACGCACTTGAAAAACTCTGGTCTCGTGCATCAGAGGTGGTTCGCATCCAGTGATTCGTCAGAGATTGCGATTTTTTTTATTCGACGATCCACTGTTGGGTCGAACGGCTGTAATCAGTTAATTCAGAGTCATCAAAAAACAACGAAACTTCTCTCGCCGCATCTTCCAAATTGGCTGAACCATGTATCAGGTTACGTCCCATGTCGACACCGAAATCTCCGCGTATCGTGCCGGGTGATGAATCGGCAGGATTAGTTGCTCCCATGGTTTTGCGAGTAGTTGAAACTGCGCTTGGCCCTTCCAGTACCAGTGCTATCACTGGGGAGGATGTTATGAAACTGACAAGCCCTGGGTAAAACGGTTTATCGCGATGTTCGCCGTAATGTTGACTGGCAAGTTCTTCGGATACCTGCATCAACTTCAGGCCTATTATTTGTAAGCCGGTTCTCTCAAGTCTGGTGATGATTTCACCGGCTAGGCCGCGTTGGACGCCGTCAGGTTTTACCAGTACCAGTGTTCGCTCCGTTGTCATCTTTTCTCCTAATAAACGTCTTTAGAAATTGTCTTTTAACATTGTGCAGCTTGAACTGATCATTATGCAGAGCCTTCAGGCCTTACTTTGCTCGCTTCGGTTGGCTGATAGATGGTGGTCTGGCATAGATTGGTCGGAGTTGTTCATACGGTGTGGCTTTACCGGCCTCGAACAGTCTCTGGGCAATGTCGATCAGCGAATTGGGATCTCGTGTTGGCAAGTTTGTGGTTTTCAGTTGAGATTCATTAACGATCCCCTTCATTATTTCGCAGGCCTCACCACACAGTAAGGCGTTGGTTTCGACCATATCTGCTAGTTCTTTAGGATCTGCGATACCTGTTTCAACTGCTGCGTCCCTACTATGGCGTGTCCATGAAATTTGATTCCTGCCTGCGGGGATAAGTGAATAGACAGGAGTATCAGATTTAATTTCTGATAACAAAGGCATTACCTCGATGTCGTGAGTTGGGATTCCGGCAACTGGTAATTTTCGAGGCGTGATCAGACCTAGGGCAGTACTAATGCCGACTCGGACTGAACTGAATCCACCGGGCCCAATCGCAACGGCTACGTGGGTGGTCTGGTTTGATTCAAGCTCCAATTCAGTGAAACATTCAGCGATAGCTGGCATTAACTCTCGACTATGGTTTTGATTTGATCGCCATCTGCGACATGCTCTGTCCCCTGTGTCGTTCATCACCCCTATAGCGGCATAACGAGTTGACGTGTCGATAGCTACAAGAATCACTTAATTCAACCTATCCTGTCTTGAAGAAGGCTCGAGTCCGACCGTTGCGTCTAACGCCTCGAAAACAGCAGCCGAACGACTGAGTAGTCCTGCGGACTTTGGCCCGGTTGCGGTGAAAGTGATTACTCGTTGTTCCTCGTGATCACCATTTGTAAACTTTAGGAATAAAACATCTTCCGGCAGTATCTGGGCTCCGATCTCGGGCCATTCGACTACCAGTGCACCTTCTCGAAGCCGTTCGTCGAGTGCCAGTTCCTCTACCTCTGCTGGAGAGCCGATCCGGTATAGATCACAGTGACTTATATGTAACCGCCCTGGGTATTCATTTACGATTACAAAAGTGGGACTTCTTGCAGGCACGGGACTTTCTATAGCCTCGGCTATTCCATGAACCAGCCGTGTCTTTCCTGCTCCCAAATCACCTGAAAGAAGCACTGCATCACCGGTGCGAAGCCCGTGTCCAATTGCGTTTCCTATGCGAACTGTTTCTGATTCTGAGTCAGATATAAGTAACAAGGCTGGATTTGGTCCATTAGTGGATTTTTGTTCAACCATTCAGGTGATCCCACCCTTTACGTTGTGGTTCATATGCAAAGCCGTTCGCGTCCCGAACTTTTACTTTACCCTCTTGGATACCGGTTGCGTCAACCAGACCAATCACTGAGATTTCACTTTGTACTTTCCGACGTATGTCTTGAACAATGCCATCGGGGGCAGTGAAGAGTAATTCATAGTCTTCCCCACCGTTGAGCGCGTGTTCGATGGATTCAGTACCGAAAATAGGCAGTAATTTACTGTCGACCGGAATTGCAGAGATGTCTATCAGAATTGATGTTTTACTTGATCTTGCAAGCTTCTTGAGATCATCCACCAGTCCGTCACTGATATCCATTCCGCATTTGACACCGAGTTGAATAAGTTGTTGCCCGAGTTCTATACGCGGGGTAGGGCGGAAATGTCGGTTGATTAATACGTCTTTTTCGGCTTGATCTGTACCTGAAAGTAATACCTCAAGTCCACCACTTGACCCCCCGAGGGGTCCAGTGACACATACCAGATCACTTATACCCGCGGCCTCGCGTGTCATCCATGCTGGTTTTCCATCATGGCCTGCCAATGCATGCCCGGTTAGTGCTAGATTGATAAACATGACGGGAGAAGACACAACATCGCCTCCTACAATCTTCCCTCCGAATCTATAAAAAGCGTCATTCATCCCTTTATATAATTTCTCGTACGCATTTGCTGATGAACCAGAGGGAATACCAAGGGTGACCAGAGCGTGGTCTGGAACTCCTCCCATGGCTGCTATGTCGCTGAGGTTGGATACCGCACATTTCCATCCGATATCCTGCCATCGTTTATCGTCGGACCGGAAGTGAACGCCATCCACCATAGCGTCAGTCGTGAGTAAAATTTCACCAGCTGCTGTTGAGACGACCGCCGCATCATCACCGATACCGGTCAAAACTGAATCGATACCATTTTTATTCTGATCGTGACACAATTCGGACAAGTGTGAAATTAGCTCAAATTCGCTCGGGTTTTGGCCATCAATATTTTGACTGGGTAGGATCATGGCAATAATTATATTGTGATTGGATTAAGAGACTATATCTCTTGCTAATTCAATGGATGCGGTACGACATATAATTCGAGTGATTAAATGCTTATATACGGTTCGAAGGAGTAAAACATTATGCCCGTAGTTAACGTTGCTTTATATGCAGGTCGTACAGATCAGCAGAAAGCAGATCTTGCTAAAGCCATAACTAAGGCTATATCTAAGACCGCAGGAATTGAGGATTCAGCTACCACGATTATCTTTCAGGATGTCGAAAAATCTAGCTGGTCCGACGGTGGCGTAATGGCTTCTGAGTCATAGACTCGTGGAAACGTGAGAGATATTCCGTTGACACATCTCAGACGCTTCGATTGAATTGTTAACAAGGACGGACTAGCTCAATTGGCAGAGCAAGTGACTCTTAATCACTAGGTTCGGGGTTCGAGTCCCCGGTCCGTCACCAATCTCAATCTGTGCCCTGGCCATGTTGATTTTTAAAACTGGCATTGGTCGCGGATGTTGCCACTACGTTCTTTGATTCATCATGCGGCAATGCAAATTACTCTGCGCTAACTGCCGCCTTACATATGGTCCATACGACTATGGTTTATCTCCTCTATACTGGCGCCATAATCGATCAGTATCGACTTCCTATCCGGATTGGTTTTGGATCTTTTTCTCTAGTTCGTTCAACAATTCTCGCTCTTTGGGCTCCAACTCTTCGGCTACGAAATCTATAATCCACCGAGGGTCCGATGACCCATCGTCGAAGAGCAGTTTTCGCACACATTCCAACTCTTCGGAATCACTCATCTGATCTTTCACAAGCGGCAATACGAAGGCCTCTTCATTTTCAAAATGATCAAACTCGGTTACTTTGAAAGAAACAACACTCTCATACAGATGTCTACGAGTTCGAGCTAGAACTTTTTTTTCGCCAATGGCCTGTTTGATAACCGTTTCAACTTCTTCTATCTTATCCATTAGCTCAGCGTGATCTTTATCGTCCATAGACAGTATTGAAGCGGCAACCTGTTTGCGTATCGATGGCTTGTCCCCTTGCTGTAAATGGTCAATTAATGTTGCCCCTTGATGCCTTAGTTCTTCATGTTCTATTAAGTTTTCTTTTAATGGCATGCGCCCATCCTGAAGTAGGCCGTCTTTTAGCGGGCCGGTCATGTGATCATCTTCTATTTTGGTGTGGTAGAGAAGTTGCGCAACCCAAGCGTTTACTGAGTTTTCTAAGTTTGTTAAATCTCCGCCACTTTGTGCTTTTTCAGCTAGTAGTTCGGTCCGTTCTGAGTGTTTGATGAAGGCTTTATGCATTAGGTACATCACATCTATTGGGCTCTCTAGTACGCGTATTTCATCAGAGAATAATGGCATGTGAATCAACTTTCATAAAGATATTTGAATCAACCTTTGAGTGGTCTGAAACTGACATGATTGTTTATCAATGCGAAGTTTGGTTACTGGGACAACTGCATTGCATTGATTGTCTCTATCGCTTCCGTTTTCAGGTGATTTTTCATCCAGTCTAAGATCCATTTACCACCATCAGCTTCACCGTGCAATAACTCAGTTGTGCAAACTTGGCCTTGATGATAGGTGTCGAAATTATTTAGATTGTGCGTCGATAGGCCGATTATTAGTTCGTGGTGGTCGAGAAATCCACTTCTGATTTTTGTAGTTCCAAGGGCCAGGTGATTCTTGACACGCGGGATAAGAATACTTTTCTGTACTTCGTGTTGGAGAGTGTCAAATAGTTCCTGGGTTAAATTTATTATTGAGGAGAAGCTGTGATCCAGTAGATTCTTGGTTACAGAATAATCAAATGATAAGCGAGATGGACCGGTGATGAATTCAGGGGTAGCGCCCTGATCCTCGTGCCTAACAAAGCATCTTTCGAAGTGAACACTTGCTGAATCGCTATATAGAAAGAATGCAGTTGCCCAATTCCGCATTTCCACTTCAAAGCTGTTAATACTTTTAGTTCGACCAACATCATTCAAAGACGCAGTTGAAACTGTCAAGCTACAATCCAACGATTCGGCAAGAAGATTCAAAGCACAATTCAAAAGCATATTCCGATCATTTGTGTGGTTTGAAGAATAATATCGCATACATAAGACTCTGCCTGTTCTGGTGATGGCGTCTTCCCATGGAGTTTGTTGCCAGTAAGTCATTTGACTCAATCTGATTTAACAACTTGTTCAGCTGTTCCGAACAGTTCAATTGCTGTCACATAGTTAGTGGGAAATTGAACACTTACGTTTTCTAATTGATCTCAACTGTTAAGTCTAGGTTCCGTGGTTCCCAGTAACCAATCCAATCCACTTTCAAATCCATTGCCACGCGTGGCGCGCACACCATTTTATTTTGGGTGGGTGGTGGTGGCCGTAGCCGCTCTCGGGAATTTCACTTCCGCTGCTGGCCAGACTTACACCTTTTCAGTCTTCCAAGAATCTTTTGTTCTTGACCTGAATATTTCCGCTACCTCAATTGCTGCTCTTTACTTGCTAGGTTCTCTGACTGCAGCGGTATTGATTATTTTTGTGGGTCGCTACCTAGATCTATTTGGTCCGCGTGTGATGTTTGTATTCGTCACGATCTGTTTGGCTTTAGGGGCTTTATGGTTGTCGTCCGTCAGTTCTGCATGGCAGCTATATGTTGGTTTTGTCATCATGCGAACTATGGGACAAGGTGCTCTGCCTTTGATTTCGAGTAACGTGGTATCTATCTGGTTCATAAGAAAACGAGCCATCGCCATAGCAGTTTCCGCACTTGGCGGTTCATTAGCGACAGGAGTTTTTCCCATTTATAGCGCGTTGCTGATCGAAGCCGTCGGTTGGAGGGACGCATGGATACTTATAGGCATAAGTGTTTGCGTGCTGCTTATATTGCCAGTAGTTATTTTCATTCGCTCCACTCCTGAATCGATAGGCATTCTCCCGGACGGAGATAAAGCCGATAGCCGATCACAGTCACAAGATCATGGTGATGAAATTAATCAGCATGTTCCTGAGCCTTCCTGGACTCTAAAGGAAGCTGTTCGTACACGGACGCTATGGCTTTTGGTCATAGCCGGTTCTACTCATTCTCTCGTGGGAACCGGTCTTATGTTTCATCAAGTGTCGATAATGGCTGGCAAGGGTTTTTCGTCTGCAATTGGGGCAAGTGTGTTTGGTGTGATGGCGCCAATGCTGATTGCAGGCCAGTTCCTGAGCGGCTATCTTTCCAGTCGAATTCCGCAGCGCTATCTACTCGCGGGAGGCCAGTTTATGATGATGATCACAATAGGTTTATTGCTTACGGCTACGGATATCTGGCAAATCTATCTTTATGGTGCTGTTATGGGACTAAATTGGGGTTTGGTTATGAACGCAGTTGTGACTATTTGGCCCAACTATTATGGACGGACGAATCTCGGTAGCATCCGAGGTGTTACTAACTTTTGGTTTATGACCGCCTCAGCTCTGGGTCCACTGCCGCTTGCGTTGTCACTTGATCTGACTGACTCTTATACCCCGGGTTTAATAATCTATTTGCTGATTCCCCCCATGACGGCGATGGCAGCGATATTTGCAGGCACTCCTTCAGTGACTTCTTCAACTTCCCATAACCGATAGGTTCTAGGTTGGATTCCTTTTCAAACTCACATGGCCTCATAATAGGCGGTCAAATAATCGAGTAATCGAGGAGAGAGCAATGACTGGGTTGGACGAACTTGTATGGATGCCTGCACATAAATTGCGCGAGATGATTGCATCTCGTCAGATATCGCCGGTTGAACTTACACAGGTTTCATTGGATCGCATCGATAGATTCAACGGTCAGTTGAATGCGTTTTTGACCGTTATCTCTGAACAGGCGCTTGAATCGGCCCGCGGAGCTGAACAGACCGTTATGAGTGGCCAAAGCCTTGGTCCATTGCACGGAATTCCTACATCTATAAAGGATCTAGAACCGATGGCGGGTGTCCGTTTCACCTCTGGTTCTCTAATTTACAAAGATCGGATTGCTGAAAGTGATTCACTTTCCGTAAAACGTATAAAAGATGCAGGTGGATTGATTCTTGGTAAGACCAATACATCGGAGTATGGTCATATCGGCACAAACGAAAATCGGTTGGGTGACGCGTGCCGGAATCCTTGGGACACAGAGCGCACAAGTGGTGCATCAAGTGGAGGAGCCGGGGCATCCGTGGCGGCTGGAATCACAGCATTTGCACAGGGGAGTGATGGAGCTGGTTCAGTTCGTATACCATCGGCTTTCTGTGGCATTTTCGGTATAAAAGCTACTCAGGGTCGGGTGCCTCGCTACTCTACAGGTATCGAAAGCTGGCACTGGTTTAACTACTCCAGCATCGGGCCAATGGCACGCGACGTGACTGACGCGGTCATATTGCTAGATGTTCTATCCGGGCCGGATCCCGCTGCCGAACACCTGACTATCCAGGCAGATCCTCCGGACTATGTTAGTGCTTTAGAACGGGGCGTTAAAGGTCTCAAGATTGCTTATTCTCCAGATATTGGCGGCGTAGCCGTAGACCCCGAGGTACGCGAGATTGTTGGTCAGGCGGCGAAGGCATTTGAGGAGATGGGCGCTGTGGTCGAAGAACCTGGGTTTAGGATCGATTCTCCTGAAGCCATGCTTGACCTCCTGATGACCATCTGGCGCTGTCGCTCATACGCGTTGAATGGTGGACTTTTGAACCAGCGAGAACTTTTAACGGACTATTTCCGCGATGGTCTTGAGGGTGGTCAGAAGGTGACCGGCGATCAGCTATGGCACGCTTACTCTCGCCTGGAGTTTTACAGAAATTACATAAAGGGATTTTTTAAAAAATACGATTTGTTGTTGACACCAACTCTTGCTACACCCGCCTTTAAGATTGGTGAACATCCTGCTCTTATAGACGGAATACAGGTTCCAGATAAATTATGGGGTTTCACTCCCTTCACTTATCCATTTAACTGGAGTGGAAACCCTGCTGCTACTGCACCCGCTGGTTTTTCAAGTGATGGACTTCCGATCGGGTTGCAGATTGTGGGTCGTTGGGGTGACGAAGCAACAGTGATAGCTGCTTCTAAGGCCTTTGAAGATGCAAGGCCTTGGGTGGATAACTTC
>CEOQ01013083.1_pt1 | contig 13018 bp, 18 predicted proteins | sample 361351 | NCBI WGS metagenome assembly CEOQ01 (sample SAMEA2619907, study PRJEB7988) | marine metagenome | biome: marine biome (ENVO:00000447); feature: deep chlorophyll maximum layer (ENVO:xxxxxxxx); material: "saline water (ENVO:00002010), including plankton (ENVO:xxxxxxxx)" | depth 60 m | reverse complement strand
GTTTTTACTACCAAATAAATTCTGAAACTTACCTATGTTTGATTGTACATTGTTCCAATATGTTTTGACAATATCTAATGGTAGTTTTCTATCTCTTTTATCATTTCTTTCTATTGCAGTATCTAGTGAAGTATTAACAAATATCATATAAGTATCATATCCTAATTGTTGCAATAGTTTTTTTTGTGTTTCTATTTTACCATACTCTGCACCAGTGCCATCTATAATCATACCAAGTCTACCAGCAACAAAATTCTTTTGCATTTTAGATGTAACTTCTTTTGCTCTTTTTCTTATGACATCTCTTTCAAGAGATTTCTCTGGACTCATATCCCTAAAGTCTAAATCAAAGTCTGCATCTTTTAATAGTTTCTCAAATGCAGTATCAGAGTTTACAACTTTCAGACCGAGCCCACCAGTGGTCTTTCTTACTACAAAAGATTTACCACTACCAGGCCCACCTGCTAGAAAAAATGCTTTAAATATATTAGGGTCATATACACCCTCTTGTAATTGGTCAAATGTCTTCACGCTGTTCTTCTTCCTAAAAACTTTCTCGTTCTTGCAAGGTAAAGTTTACTTACCTCCGTTGTTAAGTCATTCATTTCATTATTTAGGTATCGTTCTTGTTTCTGAAAATTTAGTGTTCTTAACTTACGAGTGTTTTTATTAGTCATTTTACTTCCTTTAAATTAACCTCTTAGGGTTAGGTGGTAGATTACTTGAGTAAGGTTTGGTTACACTATCTTTAATAACTGTCGCCTGTATTGTATGTTTTTTTGGATTACTAAAATCAAAAGTGTGTCTTAACCTTGTTATAATATATCTACCAGTTAATCTTTCATCATATAAATCTTCATCTTCATTATCAACATCAGTTTTTGCTTTATATACATTCAATCTTATTACATCTGAAGCCTGTATTGATAAATTACCTACCATATCAATGGTCATACCCATTCTATCCAAAAACGCCATCTTATGATTTCTAGTCAATAAATGTTCACTTATTGAAGATTCTTCAAATGGATATATTGTATTAGGATAAGGATTAATATTGTGAACTGAACCTTTTGGAGTATTATATCCAGATGTGGATTGTAAAGTTAAATATGAATCGTGAAAATCTTCTACTGTTTTTCCATCTTCATCAACTGAACTTGATATCGGAAATACTGGATGTCCAGTTTCACCGATACTAGTTTCTACATCATTTTTTTTAGAAAACACATCAGAGTATCTAAACTTTAAATCGTGATAGGTTTTATTGTATATGTCGTGTAATATCATTCTTGAAGAATACATTCCGTTTAAAGTGTTTAACAATACACTATTACTTATTAAGTTATCGTTTTCTACTTGTCCTAATTGTCTGACAATATTTGCCTCTAATTGAGATGATTTAGATGGTTTGTTGTCATAAGTATCTGATGTTCCTAAAGTAAATGTTGTTTTAGTATTTTGTCTATTAATCATATCAAAAGATAAAAAATGTAAACCCTTTGTAGTTTCAAAAAACACAAAAGGTGAGTCTTTTCTTGTTTTAGCTCTTTGTGCAATCATCTGAATTGCAGTTAAAGGTCGCAAATTTGGGACAACAATTCTTTCTAAACCAAAACTATCATCAGTTAAAAATCTTTTATCACTACCTAAAAATTGTTTTTCTTTTACTAATCTACGGACTATCTCTGACATATTACCAGAGAAACTTTGTGAAATTCTAGTTCTAGAATTTTTCATATATTCTCTAGATGCAAGAGTTAAAGTTACAATTCTACCTTGTCCCTCATTTGTTTGTCTTACTGATGTTACTATTAATGGGTCTTTTGTGAAATCTAATGAAACCTCCTCAGTAGAAGGAGTGATTAATTTTAAATAACAATACTCATTACCGACAATACCATTTTGTAAAACTAAATCATTTGTGTCTGAGAAAGTTATATTTGCAGTTAAAAAACCTTGCATTATATCTTCATATACACTTACAACACTTAACACACCATCAAGGTCTACATCAATTCCGTGATGTGTTTTTAAAACACACTCTTCAACTTCAAATGAACCACTATAATTATAATTGTCTTGTGCCATTATGCATCACTTTGTAATAAGTTTCTTAATTCTTTCCTAATTTGATTAACAAATTCTTTTCTAACTAATCTTATCTTACTATATTCGGTTTGTAAATTTTCTTCATATTCTCTATTTGTTACTGCACTTACAGTATCACCACTATGTCCAGTAGAATCTAAACCTATATTTATTTTTACAGTTGTATCACCAGACTTTTGACTTATTTCAAAATGATGTGTTGCAAGTGGATTTTCATATTTTTCATCAAGATATTCTTCAAATGCCCTAACACTCATAGGCCATTGATGATATCTATCAACTATATTATTTGCATACAATACTAACCAATGCAATTCTGCACTACCATAAAAATCAAATGCAACATCTTCTGGTTTTTCGCCTGGTTTAACTTGATAGAAATCATATAGTAAAATATTGTCTTTTACTAAATCATTTATCTTAACTCTTCTTAATAAGTGTGTGAACAGTTTTGGATTACCATCACCAACTACATCATATGTTAATGTTTCAAAGTTCTGAAAGTATGCCATTAGAATCCTCTCGCTAATACATTATTCTGTGTAACTATTTCTAGTTCTTTAAATTGGAGTGTCATTTCGGTTTGTACTGGTGGGGCCTTCATACCATCTGGTGCTCCTGCCTCTGCCATAGATGGGTCAAATGTTTGATATCTATCACCACCATATTTTACATTCATATTTTCTAATACACAAGTTGATATTTTATTAATGTATTCATTTTCTTTACCATCACTCATCATATATTTTATATCAAAAACATCTGGTGTAACAAATGTTCTTGATGTTGTTACATCACCAGCAATCTCTGGTAACATATGAAATTTAAATCTTCTTATAATATTATAAACTGCTTTTGCTTCTTGATAACTTTTTGGTAAAAATTTAAAATTAAATGAAAAACTTCTTTTTGATAAACCAGAAAATATTAATTCTAATCTATTGTTAACTGCTTTACCAGACCTACCAAATAATATCGCTTTAAAACCAGGCGCCATTGCATCTATTGTTCCAATCGCAGCCTTTTCTGCTAAACCACTTTTCATAGTTGTGTTAAATGCTTCACCTATTTTTTCAGCAAAATCACCATCCGTTCCTACAAATGAATCTACTGCACCAGCAGCAGTTTTTGCACCAAGTCCTATATTTTCATCAGTATACTGTGGTGCATATGTAACCTCAACAGTTGGTGGCATAAACAATTTTATTAAACTTTGTAATCTAGTTGTGGGTGCTCTTGCAAATGTTTGGTTTCTAATTCTTGCACCTTGTTTTTGAACTCTTTTAACTTCTGCTGAACCACTAATAAATGGATTAAGACCTAACTCTTGTGCAGCTCTACTTGAATTTCCCTCTGATAGTGTAGATTGTGCTTTTTGTGATAATGCTGGAACTAAAGTAAAAACAGAACCATTTCTACTTACAACAACATCTCTTGCAACAGCAGAATTGTTTATTAGTGAACTAATACCAACCACTTCATCAGCTGTTGATTTAGGTAATTCACCAAATTTAATTGCACCTACATCTTGTTCTAATATCTCAAATTGAATATGATGTCCAGCTGGTGTCCTACCACCATCATTACCAGCATTTAATGGGTATTGTAAAATTTCTTGATTGAATTTACTTTGTCTAGTGTTTTGGTCAAGACTCACTCTTTGTTTAAATGGGTCTGCATCAAAATCATTTGTCAAGTCCTCAGTTGAGGGTTTTCCCATTGCAATGTCTTTATAATTAACCATATAAATATTCCTATGAGTTATAGTGGTCGTTATATTCCCTCTAACACTAAAAAGTATAAAGGTAATCCTACTACTATTTATTACAGAAGTTTGTGGGAACGCAAATTTATGGTATATTGTGATAAAAATCCTAGAGTATTAGAGTGGGGGTCAGAAGAACTAATAATACCTTATCGTCTACCCACAGATGGTAAAATCCACCGATACTTCCCAGATTTCTATGTAAAAGTCAAAAGGGCAGATGGTAAACTAAGAAAAATGATTATAGAAGTCAAACCTAAGAAATATACTGTTGAACCTAAAATACCTAAAAGAAAAACCAAATCATTTGTAAAAGAAGTTTACGAGTGGGGAAAGAATACTGCAAAATGGAAAGCTGCAAGAGAATTTTGTAGGGATAGAAATATGGATTTTGTAATATTGACCGAAGACCACCTCAATCCCAGTTATAAATATAATAAATGAGTATATTTGACGAAATATCAAAGTTAAGGAAAAGTGGTAAAGAACCATATCAATGGTATCGTAATCGCATAAAAGAACTTGGTACACCATCTCAAGCACAACTCATAAGAGATGGTAAGATAACTGGTAGAGTCAATTTTGGTGCGTTGAATATGTTTATATACGACCCTAAATTGAAAAACAAATTACCATATTATGATACATTTCCATTGGTGTTACCAATAGAAAAATATAGAGATGGATTTTTAGGAATTAATTTTCACTATTTACCATATGCACTTAGAGCTAGATTATTAAGTCGTTTAGACCCAAATGCAAATTATAGTGCATTGAAAAATGTAAAACTTGTGAAACCAACTTTGAAAAGATATTTAAATAGTAATGTTAGAAGTAGGTTTAGAAAATTAGAAGAAGAAGATTTTATGACTGCAATTATGTTACCAGTACAGAGATTTAGAAAATCGTCTGCAAGTAAAGTGTGGTCAGATAGTAGGAAAGTAATCTAATGGTATTTTCATTAAGAGATTTTAGAAGTTCTTTATATGGTAGAGAACAAGCACAACAAAATAGATTTGAGATATTTTTAAAGTGTAAATTATTTACTGGTGAAAGTAATCGTTATGTTAGTTTAAGAGCAGAAAATTTACAGTTTCCAGGCAGAACAATTCGTTCTGCACCAGACGATAATATATATGGCCCACCAAGAGAATTACCTCAAGGTGTTGGTCAATATGCAACATTACAAGCAACTTTTTTATGTAATGCAGATATGTCTGAAAAAAGATTCTTTGAGATGTGGATGAAAAACATCTACAATCCAATAAACCATAATTTAAATTATTATAATAATTACATAGGTGAATTAGATATTTTTCAAATGGGTAAAGGTAGTAATACAGTTATACCATTTAACTTTTTTGCATTTACTGGTGCAAAAGAAGAAAAGACAAGTTACGGTGTTTCAGTAAAAGAAGTTTGGCCTAAATCTATTGCACCTCAAGATTTAAACCAAGCATCTACTGAATTACAGAGAGTAACAGTTGAACTCGCATACAGAGAATGGCACACTATCAAAGAAGAAGGTGTTGATGATAGTCTTGCAGATAAGAGTTTAAGGTTGAGAGGGTCAGATATATATATTGGGGATGATTCCAGATACAGTATCATAAGTCCTAAAGGTGTTCTTTATGATATTCTTGGTAAGTCTGGTGCATCACCGACTGCGATTGCAACTGCTGGTTCGGCCGCAGATATAATCACTGGTGGTGTTGGTAATACTATCGGTAAATTTGTTAGATAAAGGAGTACATTATGGCTTTGCCTAAATTTGAAGTGTCAACTTATGACATAAAACTACCAATTTCTCAACTAGATGTTAAGTATAGACCATACTTAGTAAAAGAGGAAAAGAATCTTATGATTGCCAATGAAACTGGTAAACAAAAAGATGTAATAAATGCAGTAAAAAATCTCATAGAAAATTGCACAAATAATACTATAAAAAGTGGTGTAATACCTATGGCAGATTTAGAATATTTATTTGTAAATATTCGTGCAAAATCATCTGGTGAAACAACTAAAGTTTCAATTAAATGTCCAGATGAAGAAAACACATTTGTAACGAAAGAAATAAATCTTACTGATTTACAAGTAGATAAACCTTTACCAGATAGTAATTTAGTTAGATTAGATGACAATATTGCAATAGAATTTAGATATCCATCTATTGATGATTTATCACACTTAAATGATTTTAAAAATCCTAGTATGGATGACTTGTTTCAAATCATAATAAATTGTGTGCATAGAGTTATAGATGGTGAAAAAGTGTATGAAAAAACAGACTTTAACGATAAAGAAAGTAAAGATTTTATTGAAAGTTTGTCTTCTACACAATTTAATAAAGTAAGAACATTCTTTGATAATATACCAAAATTATACAAAGATGTAGAAGTTAATAATCCAAACACAAATGTTTCTTCAAAAGTAAGACTGGAGGGTTTGAATAGTTTTTTTATATAGCTCTTTCTCACGATACTCTTGAGAATCATTTTAAAACTAACTTCGCAATGATGCAACATCATAAATACAGTTTGATAGAATTAGAAAATATGGTGCCTTGGGAAAGAGAAATATATGTAGGATTATTAAACGAACATATAAGAGAGGAAAATGAACAACTTAAACGACAACAACAAAATACCTAAAACAGTTGACCCAGAGGTCGCTAAAAAGGATTTGAATGGTGATGGACACATCACTCAAAAAGAATTGGAGATGGATTTGGAATTTAAAAGAAAAGAATTAGAAGATGCAGATGCTCGTAGAGATGCAATGAGAACTATGACTTGGTTTGCATTGTTGGGTATGTTGTTTTATCCTAGTGGTATATTAATTACTGCAATGTTAGGACAAGACACAGCTGCAAAATTAATTGCCGATATTGCACCAACATATTTTGTTGCAATCTCAGCACTAGTCGCCGCATACTTTGGTGCAAACGCATATGCAGATAAGAAGAAAAAATAATGGCTGATATCACCTCAAGAGACTTTCAAGAACTTATCAAAAGACAAAAAGAAACTACTGATAGTCTACAAACTATTATTCAACAAAATGAGAAAGCAGGTACTCCTCGTGAAAGATTTTTAGATAATGCTGCTGAAATTTTAAATGATAGTAGACTCGCAAATGTTAGAGAAAGATTTGATAAAAAAGAAGGTACAACAGAAGTTGATGAAAAAGTTGAAGAGGTAAATCAAACATTAAAAGACTCACAAGTATTAACTGTACAACAAATTACTTTACAAAAAAGAGAACAAGAAATTGCTGATAGATACGACCTAAGATTTATAAACATTGAAGATGCAATAAAATCTGGTGCAATTAGTGAAAAAAAAGGTGTTAAACAAAGATTAGAAATTGCAAAAGCACAACAAAAAGAAACTAAAGATTTAACTCAGGCACTAACTGTAAGTAAAGAAGATAAAAAAGATAAAGATAAATTGTTTGCAAAAATTGCTAAAGGTATCAAAGACCTTCCTAAAACCTTTTTAGATTTTTTTACAGCACCAGTGGGAACAACAATCAAAAGTATATTCGCAATTATAAAAAATATATTTACTGGTGGTCTTTTACTTAGTGCGTTATTTTTATTACAAAAATTTATTGATAGTGATATGTGGCCTAAATTCATTGAGGGATTGAAAAAAACTATCCGTGCAACGATAGAATTAACTAAAGCATTTTTTGGTTATGTTGAAGATTTGTATAAAATATATCAAGAAGAGGGTTTAGGTGGTGTTGTAAAAAAACTATTTAATGATACGAGTGAAGCATTAGGTGAGTTCAAAAAAACATTTTTAACTGGTTTAGGTATAGCAATCGCTGCATTTGGAGCTGCAATATATTTTGCGATAAAAACTGCAAAAAATATGGTTATGGGAATCGCTAATAGGTTGCCAGGAAGTGCTGGTGCTGGTGCTGGTGCTGGAAAGACACCAAAAACATCAGTAAAACCAGGCGACCCAGTAAGAAGTAAAAGTGGTAGAACGATGGTCGCTGGTGAAGATGGAAAACCAACAACAAGAGAATTTAAAGGTAAAAATGTTCAAAAAATTAGAAAATTTGCTGGAAGGGCTGGTATTGTAGGTACTGTTATTACTGGTGGTCTTGCCCTTTTGGATGTAAAAGACTTAATGAAAGCAAAAGAAGAAGGTGATAAAGAAGCAGAATCTATCGCAAAACAAAGTCTAACATCTACTGGTGGTGCGTTGGGAGGCGCTGCAGTAGGTGCCGCAGTTGGTTCTTTTGTTCCTATTATTGGAACAGGCATAGGTGCAATAGTTGGTGGTATAATCGGTGGTCTTGGTGGTGATATGGCAGCAGATAAATTATTTAAAACTGATACTCAAACCAATAAAGAAATTCAAGAAAAAAATCAAAAATTACAAGCAGAAGCAGATGCAAGAATAAAAAAATTAGATTTAATGCTTGAAAAAGGAACAATAACTAAAGAAGAACATATTAAAAGGTCAAATGAAATAAATAAAGAAGCTGCAGAACAAGCAAAAGAAAATAATAAAGGATTAATTCAAGAAACACAAAAAAATAGTTTGAAACAAGAAGAAAAATCAAATGAGATGATTGCATTACTAGAAGAAAATAATAAATTACTTACAGAAAATAATAATAGAACTGCATCATTTGTTAATACTGGTGGTAATACTAATATTACAACTAATCCAACTGAACAGAATATAGTTGTGGACACAAAAATTACAGATAGTTTTCATTCACAAGTTTTAAGACAATCATATGGTTAATCTTCTGGTATCTTTCTGGTACTGATTCCTCTACACATATGAACAGGCACTTTCTGACCTTCTACTTCTTCATACCCCACTAATACAATTTCACTATTCCACATCACTACTGGACTTTTATACGGCATTGCGTGTCTCCACCTAGATTTTACTTTAGGCCAACGAGTCCATTTAAACTTTTTCATATTGTTGATATGAAATCAATGAAGGTTAATATTGCAAATAACATTATAACTAATAAGTAAATCCAGAACCAATGACTTCTCATTAATTTATTCAAAAAGTTATCTTTCATTCTAATACCCCTATGGATTTCAGTGGTAAAGGTTTACCAAGATTATCACATACAAGTTCACCATCAATAGAACCAGTCATTATACCTTTACCACCATTACTGGTGAAACGAACTGGTTTGACTTCTTTACCATTTAACATTCTTTTGCGATTTTGTACTTTTTCTTTCGCAAGTCTACTTCTATTTCTACCAACCATTTAATTTCCCATAGCTTTCCAAATCACATAGAATACCACCCATAGGGAACATAATGAACCTACACCTATCATAGTCCACATAATCATTTCTTCTTGTTTCTTTTTTGCGGCAAGGATTGCTTCTTTTCTTTTCTTTCTTATTTCTGCTTGTATTCTTAAAACTTCATTCCACGCATTGGGGCCGTGACTCATATTAACAAAAGTTCTGAGTTCTTGTTCCATTGCCTGAATTTTCTTTTTATGTGCAAAGACTTCAAGTGCTTCTTCTTCAACACTCATACCTGATGTTTTAGCCTTTTTTGCTTCTTTGTTAACAGTTTCACAAGAAGTCATCCAACGACCAATATCGCCGTACATAGATTCTACATCTCGGCCGACTTCAAAACCTTTTTTAATTGCGTTGAAGGCGGCAGTTGCCATACCAAATGCTGAAATTGGGTCTACCATATTTGCCTCTCCTACTACTATTTATAAAAAATCGTGTGGATAAAAAAAAGGGTGTCACAATTAAGTAACACCCTTTAAATAAGGAGAAACAAAGGAAGTTCTTAGGCTTCTTTTGCAAGTTTCTGAAAGTAATCTAAACTATCATCACTCTCAGTAGAAGTTGTTTTGACAACATTGTCTACATAAGACTTGTCATCTCCGTCAACTTCTGTCTTAGGAAGTTCTACATCTTCGGCAGAACTTGTTGTTGATTGAGTTCCACTTAGAACATCGTCAAGACGATTTTTGAGTTCATCATAAGTCTTAAAGTTAGATGGTGCAGTAAACTCTTTTAAAGAGTATTCTGTTTTCCAAATCTTATCTAATTCGGAATCATCTTCGTTTAATTTTGATGGACTATCAAACTCTGACTTGTCGTAGTTCCAATATCCGTCAACCTTTCTGATTTTCAATTTGAAGTTTGCACCTTCCCAGAAATCAAATGGATTTACTGGAGTTTCATCTTCAAACTGAGGTTGCAAAGCTTCCATCAATTTATCATAAATCTTCTTACCATATCTGAATAAGAAAACTTTACCTTCATTTTCTGGGTGCTTTGGGTCAGACACTACATATATGTTTGAGTAGTATTGTAGTTTTCTCTTTTGTTTTCTAGCGATTTCTTTATCACTTTCAACACCAGAGTTCCACAGTTTAGAATTATATTCTGAAACTGGGTCTTTTTGATTTAATGTAGTTAATGAGTTTTCAATGTACCACTTACCAGTTGGCCCTTGAAATGCGTGATTCCAAAGTTTTGCCCAAGGCATATCTTCACCATCTGGTGCAGGCAGAAAACGAATAACTGCATAACCATTACCAGACTTATCTAGTTCTGGTTTCCACAATCTCTCGTCTACATATGATTGTTTTTCTACTGGTGCATTTTCTGATTCAACTGCAGCCAGTATCTTGTCTAAAGAATTAGACTTTTTTAAAGTATCTAATGACATATATCTTCTCCGTATGTTATTATATGCTATTTTATCTTCACTTAATCATAATATAGTGTTATTTATACAACCACTCTACCCCACATATTTCCGTAGGTGATTGTTTTTACATTGTCATAATCTGACCATTCTGGTATTTCAGAACCATCATCTATAACTCTGTAAAACTTTTTGTCTGGATATTTCTTGAAATTATTTTCGTGTTGTTCTATCCAGTTCATAGGACTTACATATTTACAATCAGAAGTTATATAACAGTCTGTATCTTTATATACATTGTTAACTTTACCTTCTCTTGGCATATCAAATCCTAACATAAAGATGTTATCTATATCTTTATTTTCTTCTATCGCAACTCTGACAGCAGTAGGGCCTGAACTCCAACCCATAAACTGACCATCAAAAAAAGTATCTAAATCTTGAACCTTATCATTATCATCTACCCAAGTAATCCATAAACCAGCATTACCTAGTTTTTGTCTTACATCACCTTTCGGTAATCCTTTAAACTTTGTCAATATCTCTAATATTGCATCTTTAAATCTCTCTGGGTCTATTCCGTGACATACTAATTGTGTTCTATTACCTTTTTCATTTTGATGTAGAAACTTATCTACTGTGTCTAAATCTAAACTCTTGAGTTGTTCATTTAATTGTTCCATACTTGATTGTTCTAATCCAGTATACTGCAACATCTCAAAGAACTGTTCTGGTAATAGTTTCCATTGTCTAAAATAACATTTGTTATCAGAACAATAACCAGACGAATATACTTCGTGCATCATAGCCCAATCTGTTGATATTAATCCGTCTGGTTGGAAATCTCTATAAAGTGCATTACACCCATAAATCTTTCCCCATTGTCTAAATTGTTTTAAGTCATACCCATCTCTGGATTCACCATTACCAAGTACAAATACATTTTTAGGTTTACTCTTGTCCACTATAAAATCCAATAAAGATAGTTGTTGCATCACTCAGTATCAGATGGTTTCCCATCATAATCATTAGTTCTTTTAAAAGCGTGAATGTTATCAACCTCATTTATGTCTTCTAGTTCATCATCTAGGTCACCTAAATGGTCACTATCTTCTTCAATTCTAGGTTCTGTTATTGATACTGAAATGTTTTCATAACCACAACCCTTTAGAAAGTTACTAAACTTTTCCTCAAGTTGTCCTAAATCGTTTTCTTCCATAACAACTTCAACTTCTACTCTCTCCTCAGAATCAAAATCATCTTTCATTTCATTTGTTTTTATAAATGTAAATCTTTGTTCCACATCTATCTCCTAAAGTTTCTTCTGTTTTTAACAAAAGCTTGTTTGTTCATTTCTTTAAGTCTATCTCTAAGTCCGTCATTATCTTTTTTTAAATATGCACAGTCTGTTGTTAGACTTTTTATTTTCTTTTCCATACCTTCAAATTTAGAACGATAAAAATCTCTTTCTCTTACTAAAGATTCGTTAGATTGTTTTTGTTCCATTTTCACTCCAAGTTAAAATTAATATTGTATGTGTTGTAGTTGTTTTGATACCTTTCGTACATAGTCATCTCTGACTAAATCACCCTCGTGTATAAACATATCACAAGAACAATATGCACAATTTTTACCTTGTAATAAGAAATTTAAAACTGTATGTTTAAAGTTTTTCATATCTTCTTTAAAAGGTTTTAATGGTAAAGTATCAATACCATTATTCTCTAAAATCAATATGGAATTAGTAATAAAAGATGATTGATTCTTATGTTCTAATTTCATATGTTTAAGAAACTCAAAATATTTCTGTACATTAACATTGTATAAACTGTATAAAACCGAATACACAGTTCCTAATTGATGGTGCAATTCATCTGACTCAAATAGGTCAGCTACATCTGACACCAGACCCTCTGGTGTTATATCATTGATTGCACCTTTATCCCATAAAAAATTCCAATCACTTCTTAACATATATTCTATTAAGTCTTGTAACTTTTGTGGTTTACCATCATCTTGTATATAACTTTTTCTTTTACACTTATAATCCATTTTAAAATAATACTGTTTGTTTACTGCATCATAATTAATAACTTCTATCACATCAACTGACGACCTTTTAAAACCTCTTGAGTTACCAGTAATTGTTTTTTCTTTAACACTACAAGCACCAATAAAATCTGGAAAAAATGGTTGATATCTCTCTTGAAATATTCCTACTTTGTTCTTCCAACTTTTTCTACATACAGAATATCCTAGATAAAATATATTTGTATTCTGTATCATATCAAATTCAGAATCATCTGTGATATCTTTTTCTAGTAATTGATGATGAGTATAAGGTATACCTAAACCTTTGTAATAGTGTTCTTTACCTTTCCAAACTCTACCACCACAATGAGTTAAATCGTCATTGATTTCTAATTTATTTACTTCTGTACCTTGTTTATCGTATATTGGTA
>CEOQ01047520.1_pt1 | contig 13021 bp, 12 predicted proteins | sample 361351 | NCBI WGS metagenome assembly CEOQ01 (sample SAMEA2619907, study PRJEB7988) | marine metagenome | biome: marine biome (ENVO:00000447); feature: deep chlorophyll maximum layer (ENVO:xxxxxxxx); material: "saline water (ENVO:00002010), including plankton (ENVO:xxxxxxxx)" | depth 60 m | reverse complement strand
GTAAGATTTGGGAACGAGATCCGGATATTCGAAATAAAAGTCGAACAAATCGCCAACAAAAAAACAAGTTCCACCGGTTAGCCGGACTTGATCCAGCAATCGGTACAAACTTTCCCGTCGGTTTTTTTCTTCAGGGGATGTTCGTAATTTTAAATGAATGTCGGAAATAAAATAGAGGGGTGTCTTCATGACGGGCGAAACTTACCTTTCACAAATTCTTGGAGCAAGGCTGGATGGAATAGATAATTACGTTATCGGAATTGTTGAATTCTATGCTTATTTTTAGTTAACCTCAAGGAACTATCGTCCCAAAGAGACGTAAATTTTAGACTCATGAGATTTATTTTTACATTCATTTTATGCCTGACGACGATCCTCCAAGCCCAATCATTCGGGCAAAATAAGGTTCAGTACAGGGATTTCGACTGGAATTTTATCCAATCGCCCCATTTTGATATTTATTATTATGGTGGTGAACAGGATTTGGCTGAATTCACAGCGGAAGTTGCAGAAGATGCTTACGAGCAAATTTCACTTCATTTGAGATGGGATTTGAAGCGCCGTGTATCCATCATGGTATATAATTCTCATAATGAATTCCAGCAAACCAATGTGGTGCGCAATTACATGCGTGAAGGCATAGGCGGCGTAACAGAATTGTTCAAGAACCGTGTTGTGTTTCCTTTTGACGGGAATTATGAGCAATTCCGCCATGTGATTCACCATGAATTGGTTCATGCCATTATTAATGATATGGTCTATGGCGGCAGCATGCAACATGTGATTTCCAGCCGGACCAAAATCCGTGTCCCCATTTGGTCCAATGAAGGATTGGCGGAATACTTGAGTTCTAACTGGGATACAAAAGCGGATATGGTCATGCGTGATATAGCGATTCATGAACGAATGCCATCAGTGAAAGAATTGAACTATTTCATGGCTTATAAAGGAGGTCAATCTTTATGGCGGTTCATTTCAGGGAAATATGGCAGGGAAAAAATCGGTGATGTTTTTCGATCCATGAAAATGACCCAGAATGCTGAACGAGGATATGAACGAGCATTGGGTATGAATTTCAAAGACCTAACCACTCAATGGCACAAATATTTGAAAAAAGAATATTGGGCGGATGTTAAAGATCGGGATGCATTGGAAGATATGTCTGAAAAACTCACGGACCATAAAAAGGAACGAAATTTTTACAATGTAAGTCCGGCCCTTTCTCCGGATGGAAGTATGGTTGCAGTACTGTCTGACCAAACTGGTTATTTTGATATTCATATTTTAGATGCAATGACAGGCAAACGAATCAAAAAATTGGTAAAAGGAAACCGCTCTGTTGATTTTGAAGAATTGAAATGGCTGCAGCCTGGACTTTCATGGTCGCCGGACAGCAAAAAGATTGTGGTTGCAGCTAAAGCAGGGAAGGGCGATGTGCTCCACATCATTGATGTGAAAACCAGAAAAAGCCAAAAAATCGAAATGGAAATGGATGGCGTGTTTTCAGCCGCTTGGAGCCCCCGCGGGAATGAAATCGCTTTTGTCGGGCATATGGGCAGTTCCAGCGATATTTATATCTATGATGTGAACAAGCGCACCACCCGAAAAATAACGGATGATATTTTCTCTGATGCTTATCCTGCATGGAATCCTGAGGGGACCCAAATCGCTTTTGTTTCTGATCGAGGCGAGCATGTGTCCGGTGAGTTTGATGGCATGATGGTGAATCATGATTATGGACAAACTGATATTTATTCTGTGGAAGTTAAGAGCGGCGAAATCGAACGCATTACTGCCACAGACTATAATGAATCCCATCCTATTTGGGCCAATACGCAAAATTCACTTTTTTATGCAGCGGATTACAATGGCGTCTGGAATTTATATGTTCATCCGCTCCAGGAAACGTATGATCCATACTCCGGTCGGCACCATGAAACCCCCGAACCCTATGCCGTAACAAATGTGCTGACTGGCCTCCAGCAGCCCACCTTATCCGGAAATGACGATATGCTCATTTTTGCCGGGTATGCCGGAATCGGTTGGGATTTATACAGTATTGCCAATCCCTTAAGATTAAATGAAAAAAAAGTAAACCCAACGCAATTTGTAACAAATAATGAATCAGATGATGAAAAAATTGCTGACCTCCGGCGCCATAAAACATCCCAGCGCGGGAAAGGATTTTCTGATGGGTATTCCAATTGGATTTTTGCCCGCGGGTACGAGCATTTTAATTCTTCCATCAAAGAACCCGAAGCGGCGGAATTGGTTTCCGTTGATTCTACGAAAGTGGATGGACACTTTATTCCGAAGTCTTACAAGACCCGATTCACCCTGGATTTGATCAGCGGGAATCTCCAAATAAGCAATGTGTTTGGTACCAGCGGGATGACCTATTTTTCCTTTAGTGATATATTAGGAGATCATCAGATTGCCTTCGGTACAGAAATGGTTCTAACCTTGGAGAACAGTGATTATTTCTTTTATTACGGCTATTTGAAAAACCAAATGGATTACCATTTTGTAGCATTCCAAAATGCTGACTTTTTTAATGTAGATTATTATTCCTTGGGCCGTCTCAGGCATTACGGGTTGCAAGGATTTATTTCTCATCCATTCAGCCGATTCCAAAGATTGGATTACGGGTTATCTTGGCACAATATCAATTATTCGATTTTGGAGCAGCGGTTGGATGAATTCGGCCAAATTAGATATGAAACCACCCAATCTTCAGAATATTCCACAATCCTTCCCACAGTTAGCTGGGTTTTTGATAATTCTGTTTTTGGATTTACTGGTCCCATTGACGGGTTTAGACAAAATACATCCTTTACTGTAAGTCCGGGATATGGCTCAAACAATCTAAAATTCCAGACACTCAAATTAGATGGTCGGAAGTATTGGCGATTTGGCAAAGATTATACATTTGCAGTGCGTGGATTTTTGGGTAAAAGTATGGGACCGAACAAACAGAAATTTTTCCTAGGTGGAGTTCCTTATTTACTTGGCGGCGGTGGGGAAACCAATGGTGTTAAGGACGAAAGCCATTTTCGGGATGTTATCTTGGATACATCCAACGCATCCTTGATCCATGACATTTATTTTACAGAATACGCGTTTCCACTCCGTGGAGCCAGATTCGCGGAACGGTTTGGTACCAATGCAACACTTTTCAATATGGAAATTCGATTTCCATTCATTAATTATCTCGCATTAGGCTTTCCATTGAAAATGATTTTTGGAAATATCCGTGGTCATGCATTCATGGATGTAGGAGCAGCTTGGGATGATGGAAATGAATTTTCCATGACCGAATGGCCTGACCGATATGGCTCCCGTCAAACATCAGAATTTTCACCTTGGGTAACTACAGTTGGCTTGGGTACAAAGATTAATTTAGGCTATTTCCTTTTACGTATCGAAACAGCATGGGATAAAAATGAAAATGGTTATTCCAAACCACAATGGTATTTTTCTTTAGGTCCTGACTGGTAATCCTGCTTGAAATCCGGTGCCATGATGTCCAATTTCCTGCCCGTTCATGGCACAATTAAAAACAAAAACAGCTTATCTTTGTTCTGCTTGCGGAGATGATTTTCCCAAGTGGCACGGCCAGTGTCCATCCTGTAAAGAATGGAGCACTTTATCCGAATTCAAAGTATCCGGGAAAAAGAATGGCCGAACCACAACGCCACGAGATTCTAAAAATTTATCTGATGTTTTAAGCGCAGAACAAAAAGATCGAATTCCCACAGGTTTAGGAGAAGCAGATTGTGTATTGGGCGGCGGATTATTGCCCGGATCACTTATTTTATTGGGCGGAAGCCCAGGCGTTGGGAAATCCACTTTAGCGCTTCATGTATGTTCCGGGATTGATCGAAAAGCACTCTATATTTCAGCAGAAGAAAGTGAAGAACAAGTGGCCCTTCGTGCTCGAAGATTGGGCGTGAATCCCAATCAACTTTTCTTGTCCGGTGAAAATGAATTAGATGGCATTATTTCTCATATTGATCGAATCCAACCGGAATTGGTTATTGTGGATTCGATTCAAACAGTCATGAACTCCGGGTTAGATTCTCTCCCAGGTTCTCCCAGCCAAATTCGAGATTGTGGTCAGCGACTTTTAGAAATATCAAAACAAAAGAATGTCACTATTTTGATTGTGGGTCACGTGACAAAAGAAGGTACTATCGCCGGACCAAAAATGCTGGAACACATGGTGGACACCGTATTGTATATGGAAGGGGATGACCGATACGATCATCGCATATTAAGGTCGGCAAAAAATCGGTTTGGTGCAACCCATGAAGTGGGGATTTTTAATATGGATTCTGAAGGGCTGAAAGAAGTGGGCAATCCATCAGAAATGTTTTTGGCAGAACGAAGTGTGAACATCCCCGGGACAAGTATTTATCCATCTTTGGAGGGGACTCGGCCGATTTTGGTGGAAGTTCAGGCTTTGGTATCAAATGCCAATTTTGGAACACCCCAACGTAATGTGAATGGGTTTGATTATAAAAGATTAGGTATGCTTATTGCTGTTTTAGAAAAACGAATTGGGTTGGCAATGGGTTCGAAAGATGTCTTTGTGAATTTGGTTGGCGGTCTGCGCGTGGATGATCCAGCAGCAGATTTATCCATTATTTCCTCCATCGCATCCAGCACCATGGATAAACCAGTTGAAGAAAATATTGTATTGTTGGGAGAAGTTGGATTGGCGGGAGAAATTCGCTCTATTAGCAAATTAGAACATCGATTGGCAGAAGCATCTGCCTTGGGATTTAAAACAGCCATTATCCCATCTGCCAGTGTGAATGAAAAATTGAGAAAAATTAAGATTGATCTTCAACCGGTTAAATTTGTGAAAGATGCATTTAGGATTTTATTTAAATAAAATTCGATCTTTGAGCATGTCGAAAGGTGAGTATTTTCATTTAGATTCTCAATTATTCCTTTCGATCGGTTAAAGATATAAAAATATTAATGAAATTTACTTTCCAACAAACTGATTCTAATACCTCTGCCCGTACGGGCATATTAGAAACAGATCATGGGAAAATAGAAACACCAATCTTTATGCCGGTGGGAACCGTTGGTGCTGTCAAAACCATGTCTCCCCAAGAGCTTGAGACAGTTGAATCACAAATCATTTTGGGGAATACTTATCATCTTTATTTACGCCCTGGAATTGAAATTATTAACAACGTTGGGGGGATTCACAAATTCAATTCATGGGAAAAACCCATTTTAACAGACAGCGGTGGTTTCCAAGTTTTCTCTTTAGCTAAGTTGAATAAGATCACCGATGAGGGCGTGGAGTTTCAATCTCATTTGGATGGGAGTCGACACATGTTCACCCCGGAATTTTCTATGGAAATTCAACGGAATCTTGGAGCGGATATCATTATGGCATTTGATGAATGTCCCCCGGGAGATTCGGACGAAAAAACAGTTTTAGCTGCGGTGAATCGCACCACTCGATGGATGAAACAATGTACAGATTGGCTCAAAGAAAATCATGTACTATATGATTATGATCAAACTGTTTTCCCGATTATTCAGGGTTCGGTGAATCATGATTTACGAAAAAAGAGCACTGAAGAATTGATTCCATTTTCAACCTGTGGTATGGCAATTGGCGGACTCGCTGTGGGAGAAGAAAAAAATGCCATGTTAGACACGGTAGAATTTTGTGACACGGTTCTCCCCAAAGAACAGCCACGGTATTTGATGGGTGTGGGAAAACCATCAGATTTAATTCAAGCTGTTCGACGCGGCGTGGATATGTTCGATTGTGTGATGCCGACTCGAAATGGGCGAAACGGGCATATCTTTACCAGCGAAGGTGTTATCAATATAAAAAATGAAAAATTTAAAGCAGATTTTTCTCCCTTGGATCCAAACAGCTCTCACGAATGGGGAAATACGTTTTCAAAATCCTATGTCCGACATTTATTTAATATTAATGAGGTGCTAGGGCTGAGAATTGCTTCCACACTTAATTTGGCATATTATCTGAATTTAATGAAAACCATGAGAGATCAAATCAATAACGGTACTTTTGATGAATGGTCCACAAATTCACTACATACAATGAAAGACCAAAAAGGTATGTAATGGCCGAAATTGTTGCAAGAGTGGTGGATGCTTATGTGTTTCGGCGAACAGATGATGGACTCAAATTTCTACTCATGAAACGGGCTGAAACAAAATTATATGAACATCTTTGGCAAGGCGTTGCAGGAAAAATCGAAGCCGATGAAGAAGCATGGGAAGCAGCTATTCGAGAATTGAAAGAAGAGACCGGTTTTGATCCAGTACGAATTTTTGTCGCAGACCATGTGAGTCGATTTTATGAAAAACATGGCGATCGTATTAATTTGGTGCCTGTTTTTGGGATTGAAGTTGATAGGGAAGATGTAACATTATCCGAAGAGCATTGTGACTACAAATGGACAGATTTTGAACCAGCTAAACAAACTTTGGTTTGGAATGGGCAAAAAGAAGGCATCACGGCTGTGAATGACATGGTGCTTTCGAATGATGACCGTATGAGATGGTCTGAAATATTATTAAACACTAAGGACACGGAGAGCACAAAGTGATTTGCCACGAAGGTTGCTAAGTATTTTAATTGGAGTATTGGATTGTTGAGGTAATGGAGTCGTAAAACTCCAATACTCCATATCTTCATTATTCCATTAACGAAATTTTTCTTAGAGAACTTTGTGAACTCTGTGTTTAAACAGGAGACGACATGTTAAAAGAAGGAACAAAAGCACCGGGATTTACGCTGGATGACCAAGATGGCAATTCAGTGACTTTATCGGATTTTGAAGGACAAAAAGTTTTGCTCTGGTTTTATCCCAAAGCCAGTACACCCGGCTGAACGATTGAAGGTCAGAAGCTCCGGGATGAGTTTCAAAATTTTAAGGATAAAAATACAGTCATTCTCGGCATGAGTGCCGATTCAGTTAAGACGCAAAAGAATTTTTGTGTGAAGCAAGAATTTCCATTTCAACTTTTATCCGACCCAGATAAGTCCACCATCAAATCGTACGAAGCATTTGGAACAAAAAAGATGTATGGCCGGGAATATGAGGGCATTTTCCGTTATTCTTATTTAATCGATGAAAATGGCATGATTGAAAAAGCGTATGAAAAAGTGAAACCGAAAGAACATGCTACGGAGGTTTTGGGGGATATTTCTTAATCACAAAGTGCACGCAATTCACAAAGGCTGTAGCCACGAAGGTCGCGAAATTTCGCTAAGTATTTTAAATGAAGTGTTGGATTGTTGGGGTAATGGAGTCGTAAAACTCCAATACTTCACTACTTGATTAACGAATTTTCTTAGAGTTCTTTGTGAATTCTGTGTTTAAATATCTAGGAAAAACCCACCGCCCCTAAAACATGACTCATTCAGTGCATCATCCAAATATCCCATCATGAGAGAGTGTCCGTGGATTTCGATTTCATTTTCATGGTGATGAATTTCTGTGAGATGAAGCGGCGCCTGCCCCACAGATAATACAGCACCATTTTGGGGACAAATAGCCAAATAAGTTTCTTGGAATTGATTGTGGTTTTGTAAATCTCTCCGATAATTGAAAGTGGAATTTAACTCTCCAATAGTGAATTCCGGATTTTCTTCATCAAAAACACATCCGCAATAAATAGGAAGAATCGCTTTCAACACCACCCATGCAGATGAATTGGGAGAAAGATCACATGCAAAATGGGTTCGACTTTTTAATCCAATGGCTTTCTGAATGGAATTGGTATTCACCAATAAATTATAATGTGACAGGCGAATTCCATTCCTTTTTTCAAACGTCACCAATGCTTCATCATCTAAAAGGGGTTTGTATTTGGGATCAAATTTGGTGGGGAAATCTTTGATAGTATTAAACAAATTTGTCTCGGGTGGGATGACGTTTGATGTTTGGGATTTTTCTTTTACTTCATTTAAGTCCACCATTGCTGGAATCACTGCAATTGCACCCAAGTGCCAAATGCCAAAAAGAAGAATCTCTGTTTGTGGAAATTCCAATTCGGATAAAATAATTCGTTCTTTGGGTTTAAACCCAAGAGAGTCTAACCAGTGAGCTGTTTGCTGAATGAGTTCATAAAATTTGAGATTGGTCAATTCGGGATTTTTGAAAATAACCTGTTCAGCGAATTTGATATTTTGTCCTTCGATTAAAGAACGCATGGAAGGGTAGGGAATCATGTATTCGATGGGTTCCACATTCCCAATGCATTGGGCTTGGTAGATTTTTTGTTTTAGGCCGGGATTCATTTTGTATTATGCCTTTGTTATTCTCAGGCATCTATTAAATTTTATTTTTGATCCGGTTTTATTTTCCGGACAATATCAAATGTGTCCGTAGTTCTGGCATAGCCATTTCCGGCAATGCGGCCCAAGGGTTGGAGCCGTTCTAAATTGATTTTTCCATTGTCATAAACCGATTCATCCACATGAAATAAAATAATCGTTCCAATCACCACAAATCCGCTTCCTGCGGTGCCATCACCAATTTCCACAATTTGATTCAGTTTACATTCAAAACTGATTTTTGCTTCTCCCACTCTTGGTGGAGCAACTTTTTGAGAATCAACTGCCGTGAGTCCTGATACATCAAATTCATCCACATCTGAATTAAAATCTGTAGAACACATGACCATTTTTTCAGCGAATGGCTCAGAGACTATATTTACCACAAATTCTTCTGTGTCTCGGATATTGATGAGTGTATCTTTTTCTTCACCGTCCCAACCACGGCGCGCCGGGGCAAACATAATTGTGGGTGGTTTGGAGCACACACCATTAAAGTAAGAAAATGGCGCTACATTATTTTTTCCATCTTTAGATCGGGTGGACACAAATGCAATGGGCCTCGGTACAATGGACCCAATCATGAGTTTATGTGTCTCTTGAAATGGGATTTCGTTGGGGTCGATGATCATGAATCAATCCACGAATATGGATAATCTTCATCATCCACACTTAGAGCCGCTTCTGTCATGTACAATGGTTTGAATGTATCAATCATAACGGCCAATTCGTTTGTTTCTTTGGCGCCAAGTGATTCTTCAATTTTTCCCGGTTGCGGACCATGTGGCAGTCCCATGGGATGGTAGGAAATGGATTCTTCGTCTATCCCTTTTCGGCTCATGAAATTCCCTTCCACGTAATACAGAATTTCATCCGAATCCACATTACTGTGTGCGTAAGGCGCGGGCACGGAATCATCATGATAATCGAACAATCTTGGTACGAATGAACAAATGACAAATCCATGAGCCTGGAATGTTTGATGCACAGGCGGCGGTTGATGGATCTTACCGGTGATGGGCATAAAATCATTAATATTAAAAATGAAAGGGAAGTAGTAGCCGTCCCAGCCTATAATATCGAATGGATGATGTTGGTAACCATAGGTTTGAATCCCATGCTGGAGTTTCACTTCAACTTCCATGGGTGTGTCTGAAACAGGACCAACAAATTCCGGTGTGCGAATGTCTCGTTCCGCAAAAGGGGAATGTTCTAACAGTTGACCAAATTTGTTCCGATACCGAGTGGGCGTTTCCACAGGTCCGGCGGATTCCGTCACCAAAATTCGCATTTCTTGAGATACATCAATTTGCCAAATGACGCCTCGGGGAATCACAACATAATCTCCCGGTCTTAAACCCATATTCCCAAAATTGGATTTGAATGTGCCTGACCCATGATGGATAAACAGCACTTCATCCGCATTCCCATTTCGATACAATGATTTCATGGATTCCGTCACATGTGCTTTGGAAATCACCACATCAGCATTAAAGAAAAGTGGAATCCGAGAAGAAATAGCATCACCGGTTGAATTCACATTGGCGGTTCGGATATGGTGGTGCCGATGAGTTTGGTCAGCAGATTTGAGATTAATTTTTTTCAATTCACCAACAGCTTCCACAGCCGTTGGCGGATGGATATGGTACACGTTGGAATACATGTGACTGAATCCTTTCCGGCTGATGAGTTCTTCCCAGTAAAGATTCCCGGAATCATCCCGGAACTGGATATGTCGTTTGTCTGGGATTGCTCCCCGTTTTTGATAAAATGGCATAGGTGTACTTGTTAGTTAATCACGAAATTCATATTGAAAGTAATTACATATTTACGTTTTACTTTTTACAATCATCATTGTGTTTAGGGTGAATTTTACACAATCTTATTTTCTAAAACACCCAATCGTTCTACTTCCATCCGGACCACGTCACCCTTTTGAATCCAACCGCCAACATTCTCAGGACGGAGTTCCAGGATGCAGCCTGTCCCAACCGTTCCGGAACCTAAAATGTCACCGGGAAGCAATTTTGCATTCATGGATGCACGTTCAATCATTTTCGTGAATGGGTGATACAAATCGTTGGTGTTTCCATCAGAAATAAGTTTATCATTCACATGGCATGTCATTCGGAGATGCAGTTTTCCATCCTCGCCCCAAGCATCTTCCAATTCATCCGGCGTCACCATATACGGTCCAAAACTGGACGCAAAATCTTTCCCTTTTGCAGGACCCAAACTCATGGCCATCTCTTCACGCTGGAGATCGCGAGCGGACCAATCATTGCAAATCATATATCCGGCGATGTAGCGGTCTGCATCTTTAGCCGCAATATCGGAACCACCATTGGCAATCACCACGGAAAATTCTAATTCGAAATCCAATTCGTTGGTTCCATTGGGATACGGAATATCTTCATTATGTCCATAGAGCGCTGCAGGATTTGAAAAATAGAAAATGGCAATCTTGAACCAGTCAGGATGCATATCCAATCCGCGAAGTTTCCGCGCGGAACGAACGTGTTGTTCAAAGGCATAAAAATCCCTGAAGGATTGCGGATTAGGCACAGGAGAGAGTAGTTGTACGTCTTCTTCCAACACTGCAATAGGCTTCCCGCCACCGGAATGGGACTGAATATTCATATCCGGCAGGGATGCATCCAATTCTTTCAATTTGGCAAAATTGGAATCCCAATTTTCCAGAGCACGTTTTAATGTGGAAGGGATTTCCAGAAAACTGGTATCGCCGTTTATTTCGTTTGCCCTAATAGCCGCTCGAATCACATCAATAATGTATTCATCTTTTTTAAATCCGAATCTTGGCTGTGCGCCACCATCCAGTGTGTAAGTCACAAATTTCATTTAAAGGTTTCCTCTTCTTTCTTGTTCTCTTTCAATTGATTCAAAAAGTGCTTTAAAATTTCCTTTTCCAAAACTGTTGGACCCTTTTCTCTGGATGACTTCAAAAAATAGGGTTGGACGATCTTGGAGCGGTTGTGTAAAAATTTGGAGCATATATCCATTTTCATCAACATCAACCAAGATGCCCAATTCAGCCAGCGTTTCAATATCTTCCTGAATTGGCCCCACGCGATCGGTCAAGTTTTCATAATAAGACTTGGGCGTGGGGAGAAAATCTACGCCATTGGCCCGCATCATTCGCACTGTAGAAATGATGTCACGTGTGGACAGGGCAAGATGCTGCACACCGCCTGTTTCATAATAATCAATGAATTCCTGAATCTGGGATTTCTTCAATCCATCCGCTGGTTCATTAATGGGCATTTTTACAATTTCATTATCATTGGCCATGACGATGGAGCGCAACGAAGAATATTCTGTATTGATATCCTTATCATCCACAGACCAGAACCGATGCCAGCCGAAAACCTTTTCATAAAAATCACACACAGGCTGCATCTCGCCATCGGGCTGATTTCCCACAATATGATCAATATGGACTAAACCGGTGGATTCAGATTTCAATCCAAAATCGTTTGTTTCGAATCCCGGTAGAAAGGATCCTTTATAATTATTTCGTTCCACGAATGTATGGATTGTATCGCCGAATGTTTGGATGGCGGATACCACAGCTTCCCCATCACCATCTTTAATCTCTTTTGGCTCCATGGCACTTTTAGCGCCGCGCTCTAAAGATGTTTTCCAAGCGGATTCTGCATTATCTACGGTGAAGGCAACGTCTTTCATACCGTCGCCATGGCGATCAATGTGAGCACCTATTTCTGTATTCTTTTCTAAGGGTGATGTAATGACCAAATTAATCCGATCTTGGTTCATGACATAGCTCACACTTTCACGATTACCAGTTTCTAATCCGCGATACGCAATGGGTTGGAATCCCATGGTGGTGCGATAATAATGGGCTGTTTGTTTTGCATTGCTCACATACAATTCGCAATGGTCAAACCCGTTAATTTTGTAAGGTAACTTGCTCATAATAATTCCTTTAAACTTTCAATACATTTTTGATTTTCAGATTCTAATCCCACCGAAATGCGGATGCAGTTGGGCCAGCCAAATCCTGTGAGTTGCCGCACAATGACACCTTTTTCTAAAAGTTTTTGTGTCAATGTGGATGCTGTCTCTTCCGAGTCCCACACTGTGGTAATAAAGTTAGCTGCAGAAGGGACTTGTTCTATTCCCAAGGCATCAAACTCTCTTTTTAGAAAAGTCATGCCTTTTTGATTCACGTCCAATGTTTCAGCTAAAAATGCTTTATCATCCAACGAAGCTAATCCTGCAGCTTGGGCTGTTAAAGATGGTTCGAAGGGCACTTTTACTTTCATCAAATTTTGGATCAACGAATCATGGGCAAAGCCATAACCAATCCGAATCCCGGCTAATCCGTATGCTTTTGAAAATGTCCGGAGTGTTATCACATTGTCATATCGGTAACTCATGGAATCGGGGTAATCCGGTGAATCCTGGGCAAATTCATAATAGGCTTCATCCAAAATGATGAGAACGCGCTCCGGCACATGTTTATAAAACTCATCAAATTCTTGCCGTGTGATGGTGGTGCCCATTGGATTATCCGGATTGGCGATGTAAATGATTTTGGTGTAATCGGTAATTTTGTCCGCCATGGCTTCCAAGTCGTACCGATAGTTTTTCATAGGAACCCAATGGACGTGACGCCCGGAAGCATTAGCCAAAACGCGA
>CEOQ01039928.1_pt1 | contig 13027 bp, 17 predicted proteins | sample 361351 | NCBI WGS metagenome assembly CEOQ01 (sample SAMEA2619907, study PRJEB7988) | marine metagenome | biome: marine biome (ENVO:00000447); feature: deep chlorophyll maximum layer (ENVO:xxxxxxxx); material: "saline water (ENVO:00002010), including plankton (ENVO:xxxxxxxx)" | depth 60 m | reverse complement strand
TCCTTCTGCTGTGCGAAAAGCTTTGGTCCCTTCAAAAACTCCTTGACCATAATTCAATACACCGGCTGCCGGTGATAATTCAATCGTGCCATAAGGAACTAAGGTGCCATCGGACCATTGGCCGTCTATTGGGCAAGTTGCCTTAAACATGCTACGGGTTTCCACCGCATCAAAGCCCAGTGCATCCCAATCGATATCAATCATAGTTTCAGGCATCATTTCAGTAAATCTCTCCCAATGACTAATTGTTGGATTTCAGAAGTTCCCTCATAAATCTGGGTGATTTTAGCGTCCCGCATGAGTCGTTCCACGCCATATTCCTGCATATAGCCATAACCGCCATGAATCTGGACACAATCAGTGGCTGCTTTCATGGCTGTGGAAGAAGCATACAGCTTAGCCATGGAACTTTCCCGAATATAATTTTGTCCTTCATCCTTCAATTTTGCCGCTCGCCAAACTAACATTCTGGCCGCGTCCACTTCCGTAGCCATATTGGCTAATTTGTTTTGAATGGCGCCAAATTCACCAATGGTTTTACCAAATTGTTTTCGTTCCTTGGCATAAGAAACGGATGCTTCTAATGCGGCCCTGCTTAATCCCAAAGCTTGAGCCGCGATGCCGATTCGTCCGCCTCCCAAAGCTTTCATGGCAATTTTGAATCCCTGGCCTTCATCACCGATCCTGTTTTCAACCGGGATTTTGCAATCTTCGAAATAAAGTTCACATGTATCAGAAGCTCGAATGCCAAGTTTGTCTTCTTTTTTACCGGTGGAGAGTCCCGGCGTGCCTTTTTCCACAACAAAACCTGTAATTCCTTTGTATCCTGCCCCTTTTTCTGTCAAACAAAACATGGCCACAATATCGCTATTAATCCCGTTGGTGACCCAATTCTTTGTACCATTGATAATGTAGTGGTCACCGTCTCTTTTGGCAAAAGTGCGCATGTTGCTGGCATCGGAACCGGATTGGGGCTCACTCAAACTGTAAGCGCCCAGTTTTGCACCACTGGCTAAGGGTTTTAAATATTTTTCTTTTTGTTCATCTGTCCCGTAATCCACAAATAACTGACAAACCAATGAATTATTAACTGACATGACTGTGGAGGTTGCTAATTCAACAGCGGCGATTTCCTCCATTGCTATCACATAAGTCAATGTATCCAATCCGGAGCCTCCCCAAGCTTCAGGAACCATCATGCCCATAAATCCAAGTTCGCCCATCATTTTAATCTGCTCTGCTGGGAATATGGCTTTGTCATCCCGCTCAATGACTCCGGGAAGTAAATGCTCTCGGGCAAATTCCCGCGCTGTTTGTTGGATAAGTTCTTGTTCCGGCGTTAGTGTAAAACCAATCATATTTTTTCCACGATTAGGGCAGAAGCCTCGCCACCACCGATGCAGAGAGTCGCTAAGCCATATTTTCCGCCGGTTCGGTTTAAGCCATTTAATAAAGTTGTCAATATTCTTGCACCGGAAGCACCAATGGGATGTCCCAAGGCTACAGCACCGCCATAAATATTCACCTTCGCCGGGTCAATGTTATAATCGTCAATAGCGGCCATAGTTACAGCAGCAAATGCTTCATTGATCTCCCAAAGGTCAATGTCATCTGCGGTGAGATTTGCTTTATCCAATACTTTTCCCATGGCTTTCCCAGGCGCCGTAGTGAACCATTCCGGTACATGAGCTGCTGAGGATTGCGCTGTAATTTTTGCCAAGGGCTTCATGCCCAATTCTTCCGATTTTTCTTGGTTCATAACCAAAACAGCAGCGGCGCCGTCATTCAGTTTGGAAGCATTAGCAGCGGTGATGACACCTTCTTTATCAAAAGCTGGACGCAACGCAGGAATTTTATCAAATCGTGCTTTCCCCGGTTCTTCATCTTCTGAGACCAGGACAGGATCACCCTTTCTTTGGGGAATTTCAACAGTAGAAATTTCAGTATCAAATATACCTTCTGCCTGAGCTTTCTGGGCGCGCTTGTAAGACCTGATGGCAAATTCATCTTGGGATTCTCGTGTATAATTACGATCGATACAAAGCATTTCTGCGCAAGTCCCCATGTGCTTGTTGTTGTAAGCATCCCAGAGTCCATCATGGATCATACTGTCAATCATTTTGCCATGACCCAACCGTTGACCGCCACGGGCGTTTTGCAGAATATAAGGCGCATTAGACATGCTTTCCATGCCGCCGGCGATCACCACTTCCGAATCACCTCCACGGATAGCTTGATCTGCCAGCATGACTGCCTTCAACCCGGAACCACACATTTTATTGATGGTAAGTGCCTCCACAGAATTCGGTAAACCACTGTAGATTGTTGCTTGCCGTGCCGGTGCTTGTCCTAACCCTGCAGCGAGGACATTCCCCAGAATAACTTCATCCACTTGCGACGGGTCTATATGTGTTTCGTTTAAAATGGCTTTGATCGCAACTGCCCCGAGGTTTGGGGCGGATACGGAAGATAAATGACCTTGAAATGCGCCGACGGGAGTCCGTTTCGCCGCAACAATAACTGTTTGCCGTTGCATTGTTTTCCTTTAAAAAGCGTGTATAAAAGAGACTGGAAATTAGGAAAAAATTCCCGGTTTTACTGAGATTAGATGAAAGTTATTTTAAAGAGCCTAACCTTAAATTTATTTCTCCTTTGGCCTGTTCTTGCCTTCCGAATGATTTTCGTCGTAGGCTTTAATAATTTTCATCACCAGCGGATGACGAACAACATCGCTGCGATCCAAGGTCGCAAAACCAATTCCATCCACATTTTTCAAAATATTTGCAACCTGAACCAAACCGGAATCCGTGCGTCGCTGCAGGTCAATTTGAGTAATGTCTCCGGTCACAATGGCTCGGGAACCGATGCCTAACCGAGTTAGAAACATTTTCATCTGCATGATCGTGGCATTTTGGGCTTCATCCAGGATCATGTAAGCATTATCCAAGGTTCGTCCTCGCATGTAGGCCAAGGGTATGACCTCAACAATCTTCTTTTCCAAAAGTTGTTTCAATTTATTTTCTGGCACCATGGCCCGGAGTGAATCATAAAGCGGCGCTAAATAGGGATCTACTTTTTCCTTCAAGTCTCCGGGAAGAAACCCCAGGCTTTCCCCCGCTTCCACCGCAGGACGGCAAAGAATGATCCGGTCCACTTCATGGCTTTCCAAAGCAGCCACAGCAAAAGCTACACCGAGAAACGTTTTTCCTGTTCCAGCCGGACCAATACTGAAAACAACATCATTTTTCCGGACAATCTTCACATAGGCTTCCTGTCCTTTCGTTTTGGGGACAATGGCACCTTTTCTCCCATAATGGATCACAATATCCGGGGTAGGCTGGTCGGTTGCGGATTGGCCGTTTTCTGAAGTAACCAAGGCAATCAAGTTTTGAACATCCCTGACAGTGAGACTGCCTTTACCGCTCAATGTTTCCATCATTTCATGGAGGACTTCATGGGCGTGGGCCACGTCAGAATCTTCACCTTGAATCTTAATCATTTCGCCTCGGGCAATAATAGTAGCAGGAATAGCAGCTTCAATCAATTTTATGTGGGAATCCGCCACCCCAAGCAATGCGGTAGGTTCAATAGTTTTTAACTCAATGGTCTTTTCCATATTCCTTTGCCATCCGTAATATCATCACCGGAATTTAGGGCACAGGAGCCATTTTAACTTGAAACAAAAATTTTTCATACTGCTGCTGATATTAGCGAGTTTTTTCTCCTTGGATTGTGCAGCCACAAAAGCACCGACTGTTGCATCCCAACAAAATATAGATTTCCTAATTGAAAAAGGGAAATCATCTTGGGAACAGCGCTCCGATTCCAATGCCCTGAAAAATGCTGAACATTTCATCGGACTTGCTTACGAGAAGCGTCCCAACGATTTTGAGTTGGCTGTTTTATATGGCCGCATTATTTATACCAAAGGATTATTTGTAGAAAAAAATGAAAAAATTCAGAATGCTTTATTTGTTCAAGGAGTCCGGATTTGTAAGAACTCTGTTTTGAATCATCCTGAATTTGCACCCATTTATCAACGGTCTCAAGGTGACAGCGCATTTAAAATGTTGTCAGCCTTGGCGGAAGCGCCTAAGTCAGTTGTGCCCGGCATGTTTTGGTGGGCCACAAACCTGGCTCGGTATTTAAATACAAAACCCGCGCTGGAACGGATGAATTACCGCGAATTGATTGAAGTGATGATGCACCGTATCATTTCATTGGAACCGGGATATCATTACAGCGGACCTTATCGGTTTTTCGGTTCAATGTACACAAGAATTCCGGGGGTGGAATTGTCCCAGTCTGAGACCTATTTCAAGCAAGCCATGGCTGCCCATCCTGAATATTTAGGGAATGCAGTTCACATGGCGGAATTCTATCACCAAAAAGCAGGGAACCGGGAACAATTCCATTCCATGCTTAAGTCAGTGTTAGAAACAGACTTGATACGACACCCGGAATTGATGGCTGAAAATTTATTTTACCAGAATCGTGCCAAGATGCTTTTGGAAAGGGAGCCGTCGTTGTTTGAATAGATGCAACATACCTTGATTTTGAATGAATTAAATTATTTTACCATTATAAACTTCACTTAAGCTAACAAGAAACTCCTTTTTCTGAATTAACAACTGACTTTAAGATTTCTAAAAAATCCAAATCTTTCGCAAGGATTATTACTTTTGAAAAAGTATTTTTAATCCTAAAGGAAGATTAGTCATGAATTACTTTTTAATAATCAATTGGGAACAACCATTTCCCCCATTTGTTTTTATGTATTCAAGCCATTAACTTTACCTTAATCTGTTAAGGAACTCTCCAATGAATATACAATATGCCATCCAGGATTTCATGGCTACTGACCTCATCACTTTTACACCGGATACACCCATAGAAACGGCTATTGAATCCTTTTTAACCAACAAGATATCCGGAGCGCCCGTCGTGGATGAGAACGGCGATCTGGTTGGCATCCTGTCTGAGAAAGATTGTATGAATACTTTGTTTGAAGCTTCATACTACAACAATCTCGGTGGCCATGTAAAAGAATATATGTCCACCGACCTTTCCACCATTGATGTAAACGACACCTTATCCAATGTGGCAGATAATTTCATCAAATCTCGATTTCGAAGATTCCCCGTAACAAAAGGTGGAAAACTGGTTGGCCAAATCAGCCGCCGGGATGTATTGCGTGCTATCCATCAACTTTCTCAGGAGAAGCAATCATCATGAAAAAAATAATATCATTTCTACTGGTTGGACTTCTTTTTGCAGGATCAAATGATGCGCTATCCAAGGCATCCGCCGCTATGAGAGCAGGCATGTATAAGGAAGCCCTGGCTCACATTTCTGATGCTCAAAAATCCGATAAAACCAATCCCGATGTGTACCGCATGAAAGCGCTGCTGCACGAGGCTTTGAATGAACCTAAGTTGGCTTTAGCCGCTTGGCAACATTGTCTGAAATACTCCAAAGACGAACTCCTGAGTAGTGAAGCAAAAGTCCATATCCAAAGTTTGACCGAAGAATGAAAAAGCTTTTTCTCTTTTTCCCTATTTTATTTTTTTCCACTTCTTGTTACTACGGCCCTGCTGTTAATGAGAGTTATGATTTTGCACAAGTGGGCACTATTGAAATTGTCCCTGTAAAAGATCACACCTATATGACCGGTTCCGGTGAAATGGTGAAAACCAGCCTTTCCCACAATTTTTTGAAATATGGTTTTAATGTCCATGAGGCGGAAAAAGTCGGTTCACAGATCACCATTGGGAACGGCGAGCAAACATTGGAACTCTCCTGTATCATCACAGAATACACTGATGCGGAATTGATTGTGGTTCCTTATCGGTATGAAGACAGAGGCTCCACCACAACCACTGTGAGTCAATCTGCCTCAGCAGACGCTGATAAGGATAAATCCAATACATCCTCCTCCACCACTACCAAAACCGATGGCGGCGCTATTCATTCAGGCAGCAAGGTGGATTATACCCGGGCTCGGGTGGGCATCATGTTGAAAATGCGTGATGCTGAATCCGGCGCTTTGGTGTGGTCCAATTCCTATTGGTACAGCGGATTGGAACTCCACCGCGCCACAGAAATTTGTGTCCGAAATGGGGTGAATCAAGTGCGGAAGTTGTTTCAGTAATCCGTATCTTGAATATTTTATAATCAGTGCTCCAGACTCTCATTAAACTCCTCATTTCCTCCGGCATTATCGTTTTGGTCTCGGAGATTGCTAAAAAGAATACCTATCTCGGCGGGTTGATTGCATCCATTCCCTTGATCTCTGTCCTAGCCATTGTTTGGTTGTATGTGGATACAAAAGATGTAGAAAATGTCAGCGCGCTTTCCACCAGTATCCTTTGGCTGGTGATTCCGTCCCTAGCCCTATTTATCGCCCTACCCATTCTTCTCAAATCAGGTGTGAATTTTTATACAAGCATGGGAATCTCGATTTTAATTACCATGGGATGTTATTGGCTCATGATCCTGGCTTTGGGAAAGTTTGGTATCAAACTTTAAATTATGTCCTTTTTAATTCGCCCGATCAAGGATGGCGAATACAAATTCTGCGAAAAAATATTACGGTCACTCCCGGAATGGTTTGGCATAGAGGAAGCGATTTTAGATTATGTAAAAGATATTCAAAGTATGGATACCCGAATCGCCGAAAATAATAATGAAATCATTGGCTTCATCACTATCAAACACCATACCGAAATTTCAGCAGAGCTCCAAGTCATGGCTGTAAAACCAAAATTCCACAGGCAACGTTATGGATCACAATTAGTTGAAGATGCTGAAAAAAGTTTGCGAAATAAATCTGTAGAATTTTTTCAGGTGAAAACCTTGGCTCCTTTCCACCCTGACCCTAACTATGCAAAAACCAGAAAATTTTACGAGCATTTGGGGTTTAAACACTTGGAAGAAAATAATCTTTGGGGTGAAAAGAATCCTTGTTTGATCATGGTAAAATATTTGAAACCATAATTAAACTTCCGCCTATTTAAACTGGCATTTTCAACATTTTTATCAAGGAACCTATTATTTTGAACAGGATTTTCGATATTCTCCTAAAACTTGCTCGCCTGATCCCTTATAAATTATTGGACTGGTTTTACCATTCATTGGATAAACCACAAATCTTACGAACAAGAAATCTTCAATACATCCCAACGGAATCCAACCGTCGAGGTGGCAAACATTCCTATGCGGAATGGGCTCATGTGATAGGCATTTTTCAAACGCTTTTTTATCAACAATTGGAACCAACAAAAGGGAATAAAATTCTGGATGTTGGGTGCGGGACAGGTTTACTGGGAATTGCAAGTTCTCCTTTCGTCCAAAATGGTGGGAAATATGTAGGAATTGATGTAATGAAAAAGGATATTGATTTTTGTAAAAAGCATTATCCGTCGGAACATCATGAGTTTATCCATTTTGATTTGAATAATCCTTTCTACGCCCCATCCCAAAAATCGGAACATCAACCATGGCCTTTGGACAGTAATACCTTCGATTTAGTCTCCGCTTTATCTGTATGGACTCACTTAAACGAACCGGATTCAATTTTTTATCTTCAGGAAGTGCACCGTGTCCTCAAACCCGGCGGTAGGGCTGTCATAACCTTTTTTATCTTAGATGAACTGTATCAAAAATCCCTTCCAAAAAGAACAGTTGGCAAAGGACGGTTTCACAGTACAGACCAAAAAAAGTGGATCTTTGATAAACCTGCCTATGATTCCCAAGATTGGTTTTGCCCTGGTTGGGTAAAAATTCCGGAAAATGCCATTGGGGTTACAGAAAATGGGTTGGATAAAATGATCTCAAAATCCGGCCTTGTTGTAAAAATCCAATATCAGGGCAATTGGAAGGAAATTCCCGGTTTATTTTTCCAGGATGTGGTCGTCTTTGAAAAAAAGTAGAATGGCTAAACCTAACATTTTCAATCACCCCTCGGTCCCCTCCTTGAAAAGACTTCCTGCCGTAGGCTGGGAGGGGATGGACTCGAAACAAATCAAATAATTAAAACAACCTGAGCAGGAGTGGTTTTAATAATTTAGAAAAATGAACGAATCCATCACAAATATTTCTCTAATACAACTTACTATCATTTTCATTCCGGTTGGCATTGTTGTGGGACTTTTGGTTTCGTGGTCATTAGATTGGAAAAATTCTATTTATGCTGTCCTTCGTATGGTGGCGCAACTCCTCCTCGTCGGTTACTGTTTAACCTATATTTTTGAATCTGGAAATGCAATATTCACAATTGGGATATTATCTGTTATGGTATTTGCTGCAAGTTGGATCGCGCTCAGAACCATCCCGGAGAAAAGAAAACCCTATTTCCATTATGCCCTTATTTCCATCTTAATTGGAGGTGGACTTACGTTGCTCTTGGTCACTCAATTCGTACTGAAGCTGAATCCATGGTTTTTGCCACAATATATGATTCCACTAGCAGGCATGATTTTAGCCAGTTCTATGAATGGTGTCAGTTTAGCGGCGGAACGTCTCCATGCAGAAATGAACCGAGGTGAATCCTATTTGGATTCCCGCGGGATTGCCCTGCGAGCGGCTTTGATACCAATCACCAATTCCTTGTTTGCGGTTGGGCTCGTTTCTCTTCCCGGAATGATGACAGGCCAAATCCTCTCCGGTGTTTCCCCATTAATTGCCGTACGATATCAAATCATGGTCATGTGTATGATTTTTAGTGCTGTAGGACTGTCTTCTTCACTTTTCCTCTATTTTTTACGAAGAGACAAAACTTAAATCAGTCTATAATCTTTATTGATACTCATTCTCATTAGCGTTAATTTTAAGCCATGTACATTTGCATTTGTCATGGCGTTAATGATAAAACCATCCGTAACGAAGCCCGTTGCGGTCGCGGTTCCTTGTTCGATTTAAAGAAAAATTTCGGCGTTGGAGATCAATGCGGACAATGTGTCCACGCGGCTCAAAAAGTCGTTTTAGAAGAAACACCCATCTCAGAGCTTTTAAAAATTCCCTTCAACAAAAAAGGATTCCCTAAAAAACTCTCCTGATTGATTGCAGTTAATGCAATTGATTCTCATTATCGCAAGTATTGATATTATTGAACTTACGCTTGCTCATCATCTAATTTTTACCCTAACTTTCTTGTAGAATTTTTAACAAAAGAGAGAAAAAATCATGCAAGGTGATCCAAAAGTCATAGAATACTTAAATGGTGTGCTCAAAAACGAACTAACCGCCATTAACCAATATTTCTGTCATGCCAAAATGTTTGAAAACTGGGGACTGAAAGAACTCCACGAAGCGGTGTATAAAGAATCTATTGATGAAATGAAACATGCCGATAATGTCATTGATCGTATTTTATTTTTAGATGGTCTTCCCAATCTTCAAGATATTGGCCGTCTTCGAATTGGCGAAGATACCAAAGAAATCCTGGAATGCGATTTGGCTCTGGAAATGGATGCCATTCCCTATTTAAGAGAAGCGATTAAATATTCTGAATCCGAAAAAGATTATGTCTCCCGGGATCTTTTCCAGGACATTTTAGAAGATGAAGAAGAACATGTGGATTGGCTGGAAACCCAGTTAGATCTTATCAAAAGAATCGGAATAGAAAATTATCAGACCGAAAAAATGAGTTAATTCATTTCCTAAATATTCAATTGCAAAAAGCCCCTGTTTAATACACCGGGGCTTTTTAATTTTATCTCTTTTAACTGAATACATTATTTGAAACAAAATCAAAACAAACTCCGACGGGATTTAGGCCCAATTTCCGGTTATGCCACTATTATTGGAATTTTAGTCGGTGCTGGCATTTTCAGAGTCACGGGAGAAGCTGGGGCAGTCGCGGGTTCATCCGTACCTTTTGCCTACCTCCTATTCGCTCCCATTGTGATTTGCACAGCATTGACCTATAGTGTGTTTGTGTCCACACCCTTAGGATCACGTCCCGGCGGTGCTTACATCCACATCTCAAGAACTTTCAAAAATTATTATCTAGGCTTCATTGCCATGTGGATGAAACTTATTGCATTCATTGGCGCAATCTCTTTCATGTCCACCAGTTTCGGTGAATATTTAACTTTCTTTTATCCAACTGCCGATCCAAGACTTTGGGGCTCATTGGCTCTCATTTTTTTCTATGGCATCAATATGGTGGGCATTAAGTATTATGGGCAAATTCAAACTTTCATGTTGATTGTACTCATGATCAGTATTTTGGTTTTGGTAATGCCCGGATTATTTGCGGTAGATCTTTCTTTTTATGATCCCATGCTCCCAAAAGGATTTAGTGGCCTCATGAAAGCCATGCCCATGCTCTTTTTCAGTTACGCAGGATTTGAAACATTGTCCCAAGTTGCCGGAGAAACCAAAGATCCCACCAAAACATTACCACAAATTTTTATCCGAGGCGTATTGGCATCTGTAGTAATTTTCTTTTTTATGTCCTTTGTGGCCTTTGGCGTCCTCCCTGCTGATGCATTGGCCACCTCCCAATCAGCCATGGCAGATGCGGCTGGCGTTTATTTACCCTCTTGGGGTTCAGCTATTGTTGCCATCGGCGCTATGAGTGCTTTCCTGACGAGTATCAATGGTTCCATTCTTGTACCATCACGAATGTTTTTTGTTTTCAGTGAAGACCGCCTACTCCCACCCATTCTTTCAGCGGTTCATCCAACTTGGCGGACACCACACATCAGTCTCATAATAAGTGCTATTATTTGTGTGGGACTCATTTGGACAAAATCATCACTCTTTTTATTAAATACAGGATTAATTGGCATTTTTATAATTTACATGGTTCAGGGGATTGCCTTGATTTGCCTTCCTTACTTTAATCGTCCCTTATACGATTCTGCGCAATTTAAACCACCCATCCCATTTCTATGGATCATGGGAAGTGTTGTTGTTATCACCATGGGATATTTTACATTCACCACACTTCCGGATGTATACCTTTGGGTGATTATTGGCGGATTAATAGGAACAGCGATTTATTGGATGGGGCGATCACTAGGGGAAAAAGAAGGGTTTGATTATGACAATCGAATGGATCAAGATTTAAAGGAAGATATGAGTTAAATATGGCGTACATAAAAACCATTCAACCAGATGAAGCAGAAGGCATTGTCAAACAAGAATATGATAAAGGAATCAAACGTGCAGGCCGTGTTTATAATATTTTGAAGATTATGAGCCAAAGTCCTGCAGCGCTGAAAGAGTCCATGAGACTCTATCTCGCCATCATGTACGGCGAATCGGAATTATCCCGGGCACAACGAGAAATGATAGCCACCGTTGTTTCCCAAGTGAATCATTGCAAGTACTGAACTGAATCCCACGGGGATGACTTCCGGGATGAAGTCGGCGACAAAGAATTGGCAGAACAATTAAAGAAAGATTGGCGAAAAGCAAATTTGTCTGAAGAAGATAAAGCATTATGCAATTGGGCGGAAAAATTGACCATCACAACGGGCGACATGGGAAAATCAGATATTGATATTCTGAAAAATAATGGATTTTCTGAGTCTGCCATTAGTGATGCAGCACAAGTTGTTTCTTATTTTAATTATATCAATCGCATTGCTGACGGACTGGGTGTGGACTTAGAAGAAGAAATGAAAAATGACTCAACGAGCTGAAATCGTTTTACCTGCAGGAGATTTGGATCATACCATCTCCTTTTTCTCAAACCAGTTAGGATTTCAACTTGAATCCATCTTCCCTGCCGATGACCCTGAAGAAGCTCTCATGTCCGGCTATGGATTGAGAATTCGATTTAAATGTAAAGAAGAGATTCACCCCGGCGTCATCACAATTCTTGGAAAAGAAGTTGTCCCGCATATTATTGCACCTAATGGAACTGAAATTCGCTTCCAAGATCCAATTAAATCATGTGTCATTCCCGAAGAGACTCAAACAATCCACCATTCCAAATTTCAGGATGCAGAGTGGAAAATTGGTCGCGCCGGCATGGAATATCGAGACCTCATTCCTGATAGATATGGCGGGCAATTTATTGCCTCCCATATTCGAATTCCCAAAGCAGGTCCGGTTGCTGATTATGTTCATTTTCATAAAATCAGATTTCAGATGATTTACTGTAAAAGCGGTTGGGCAAAAGTGGTTTATGAAGACCAAGGCGATCCATTCATTTTTAAGGGAGGAGATTGCATTCTACAGCCACCAGAGATTCGTCATAGAGTATTGGAAAATTCACAAGGATTTGAAGTGGTTGAAATCAGTTCACCGGCTCGGCACATGACCTGTACCGATCCCAAAATGATATTACCTAATGAGGAGATCAATCTGGATCGAAAGTTTGATGGACAATCATTTGTCTTTCATGAGGCAGACTCTGCAATGTGGGAGAATTGGCGTCAACCGGAATTTAAAATGCGAGATTTGGGAATATTGCAAGCAACCAAAAAATTGGCTCAAGTTCAAGTTGTTCGTGCGGTAGATAAGGCAGAATCATTTACAGAAAACCAAAATACAGAATTCCATATTCTTTTTCTGCTCAAAGGAGAATTGATACTCAAAATTGATGGAATTGAATATAAACTTTGTGCTGACGATTCCATTACCATTCCAGGAGGGGTGGACTATTCACTTTTAAATAGCTCCATTGGGACGGAGTTTTTGGAAATACTTTATTTATAATTCAATTCATATGAAATTCATTAGTTACCCTTTAATTCTGAAGGTGAATATCCTTTTTATACAAATAATTTTCTCAAATTTAATTGGACAAAGTTCTGAATTTATTCGTGGGGTGGATATATCAATCCTAGACCAAATTGAAGATAATAATGGGCAATATTTTGAAAATGGCATTCAAAAAGATGCGTTAGACATTTTCAAAAATCACGGTGTAAATACAATCAGATTAAAATTATGGCATACACCAGAATCAAATTATAACAGCATAGAGAATGTACTTTTGTTGGCTGAACGAATTGATAGTGCTGGATTTGATTTCATGTTGGATATTCATTATTCTGATACATGGGCT
>CEOQ01133197.1_pt1 | contig 13055 bp, 15 predicted proteins | sample 361351 | NCBI WGS metagenome assembly CEOQ01 (sample SAMEA2619907, study PRJEB7988) | marine metagenome | biome: marine biome (ENVO:00000447); feature: deep chlorophyll maximum layer (ENVO:xxxxxxxx); material: "saline water (ENVO:00002010), including plankton (ENVO:xxxxxxxx)" | depth 60 m | reverse complement strand
ATAAATAAAAAATGAACCTTAAAGTATTTAATCAATTATTCTAAACCCCCTTTGGCATAAAAGGTATCCATTTTATTGGTCTAACTCCTTACCAAGATGAAAAAGAAATTCAAAAGAAAAAATCCCTGTACTGTGACCATCTGCCCAAAAGGGCCTAAGCGCATAATAACCCACCGGTTGAATACCATTCAAAACATAGCTATCAGAGGTTTTTATCTGCGGTGGACCTTTATATACATTGCCAAAAACATCTTTTTCTCCCGCACATGAGGCACAGGGACAATTATCTCTAATAGATTTAACTAAAAGGGCATGTTCACTTTCGTCATTCCATTTTAGAAGTAACATATCATTAACAATTTCATATGACACTAAGATTATTGATCCCATTATTTAATTAAAACAGCTTTTTTTGTAACATGGAGATTTTTTGAATTAAGTCGAAAAAAATAGATTCCACTTGGATAACTTGATCCATCCCAAATCATCTCATGATTACCAAATATTTCCTTATTATCAATTAACTTTTCTAATTGGCGACCACTCAAATTATACACACCCAAAGATACTATTTCCTGATCAGGAATATATAATCCGATTTTGGTAATAGGATTAAATGGATTTGGATATGGAGAATACAGTTTAATATTAGAAGGTAAAATAACCTCATCAGTATTTGATAATATTTCAAAATTTGTACGTTGAAAAAAAAGTTCTCCATCAGATATCGTAATTAAATGGGGGGGGAAATGAAAAGCGGGTTTTAAAAGAACAGCTTCTAACTCCCCAGAAAAAGTTGAATCATTTGATTCTGTAATAGATAATAAACCACTCAGACCAATATAAATATTGTCTGAAATAGTCTCTAATACAACAGAAACCAATGTATCAATATTTAGCGAATCTTGGTTTGAAGACGTATCGGCAAAACTACCAGTCAATTGTTCTACCAAAGTAGAATCAACACCAGGAATAAAAATTAATACAGCCTCTAGACTCAATGGATTATCTTCATCTCCAGAGCCCGGGATTTCCCAATCTCGCTCCTGCAATGGAAAAACAGTATCCTGCAAAACCGCGAGAAATAAATCAAACACATCATCTCCTTGGTCTGTCACACTCAGAAAATATATGGAAGAACTATCAGAGCTTTCTTGATTTATAGCTCCTCCAATTTGGATTGAATCCTGAACAAAACCTGTAAAAGTTCCGCTCTCAGTTCCAGAATAATCAAAAGATATCTGACCTTCATATAAATTTTGGGCTAAAAGGTTAGATAAAAAAACAATAATTACTGTATTTAATAATAATCTCATTCTATTCTTTTTAAGGCAATATCATGATTAATATACTATCTTTTATGGTGGTATTAATAATAATTGCAAAATTTTTACAACAATAAATTAATGATAAATATATTACCCGCGTCTGATAATACTTTACTTATTAATTTTGGAGATAAGATATCCAAAATCACTAGCCTGAAATTATTAAGATTAGCAGAACAAATAATTAATAACTCGGCTGAAAAAATAATTAATATTTCTCCTGGTTATAATTCTTTATTAGTCCGGCTTGATCATAAAACTAGTTTATCAGATGGAAAGTCAATAATTAAAAAATTAATTGAAAAAAATCAAAATAATCTTATCATTAAACAAAAAATTGTAGAAATACCTGTTTGTTATGACCAAAAACTGGGACTTGATTTGAACAGAGTTATAAACCATACGGGTTATAAACTCAAAGAGATTATTAAAATACACACTAAAAAAAAATATTTTGTTCATTTCATTGGGTTTTCTATTGGCTTCCCATATATGTCAGGACTTGATAAAACTCTTCAAACTTCGCGTCTAAATACCCCAAGAATAAAGGTTCCATCTGGGTCAATAGGGATTGCAGGGGAACAAACTGGGATTTACCCTTTTTCTACTCCAGGTGGATGGAATATTATTGGAAGAACACCGTTAAAAATATTTAACAAAATAAAACCAGAATTGAGTATTATTCAATCAGGCTATGAAATCAGATTTAAGTCAATCAGTTTTAAAGAATATGAAAAAATGAAGCAATAAGTTTTATGGAAATCAAAGTAATTAATCCCGGTATTCAGACAACGATACAAGACCTGGGTAGGCAACTCTATGGACCTTTTGGCGTTTCAACATGCGGAGCAGCAGACAACTACTCATTCAAAATTGCAAATCTAATCGTTGGGAACAAACCTAGTGAAGCTGCATTAGAGATGACTTTAGTTGGTGGAATCTATCGTTTTTACAAAAACACAACTATTTGCTTATCAGGAAGTGTTTTTTCAGCTAAAATTAATAATAAGGTCTGTCCATTTAACAAAAAAATAAATATAAAAAAAAATAGTGTTTTAGAAATTGGACAAACTACAGATGGATCAAGATGTTATTTAGCAATTAAAGGAGGTATAAATGTAAAAAAATATTTAGGAAGCTCATCAACACATTTAGGTACAAAAACAGGCGGGGAAAACGGCCATGCATTAAAAAAAGGAGACCTCTTGAATATAGGTAAGCCTAAAACAAATCGTGATGTATATATTTATAATGATATTATTAACAAAGTTGATTTAAAATACTCCACAAAAAGATCTATTATCAGGATTACCAAAGGCCCACAGAAAGATTGGTTTAATAATTTGAACTGGGATACACTATTAAAAAAAACTTTTAAAGTATCAAAATATTTTGATAGGATGGGTATCAGGCTAGAGGGTCCTTTAATTAAACAAAAAAATTCAAATCAGATGCTTACCCAAGGAATTTCCTTGGGAGGAATTCAAATACCTGGAAATGGACAACCAATTATTTCGTTTGTAGATCACCAAACCACTGGCGGATATCCAGTAATAGCTAATGTAATAACTATTGATATATGTAAAGTTGGGCAATTAAAAAAAGGCGATAGTTTTCAGTTTGATTTAGTAAAAATGAAAACTGCTGAGGCCATGAGAATAGAGCAATCAACCCTTTTATAAATAGTCAGAATTATGAATTCAATTGATATAAACTGCGATATTGGGGAAATAAATCAATTACATAAAAATGGTGTATATAAAAACCTTATGAATCATGTTACATCTATTAATATTGCATGTGGTGGTCACGCTGGTGACAAAAAAATGATGAGCTCCATGATCCAATTAGCTAAAGCAAAAAATGTAAATATTGGCGCACACCCCAGTTATCCAGATAAAAAGAATTTTGGAAGAAAAAAATTGATAATGGGCGATAATGACCTACTAAGCTCAATAATTAAACAAATAAATAAACTGAAAATAATTGCCGAACAAAAAAATACTAAGCTGAGTCATATTAAACCGCATGGAGCACTATATAATGAGGCAGCAAAAGATAAAAAAATTGCATCAATTATTGGGAAAGCCCTATTAAAAATAGAACCCAAACTTAACTTGATTTTTTTGGCAGAATCACCAATGATTGTGCTATTAAATGAAATGGGAATTAATGTAATATCTGAATCATTTGCAGATCGTACTTATGAAAATGATTATTCACTTAGGAATCGCTCTTTGGATAATGCAGTTATTCATGATCCAGAAAGCGCTACTGAGCAAGCATACTTTATAGCTAAATATGGTAAAATAAAAACCTATGATGGAATCTGGAAAAAAATTAAAACCGAAACAATATGTATACACAGCGATACACCAAATGCTATAAAAATAGCGGAAAATGTAAAAAATAGACTTAATAAAAATAAATGAATCCAGAACAGAATAAAATATTGAAAAAATTAAACAGTGTTTTCCTTTTTAAGATTGGCTCATTATTAAAACTACCAATGGCATTTTTATCTGGATTGAAAATTTTAAAACTCGATAGTGAAAAGTCACTTGTGCAAGTAAAATATAATTATCTAAATAAAAATCCTTTCAATTCTACTTATTTTGCTGTACTGAGCATGGCAGCAGAGCTTAGTACTGGTCTTTTCGCATTGTTACACACTACTGGCCTCAATCCGACTTGCGCATTTATTATTACTGGGATGAAAGGTAATTTCTTAAAAAAGGGCACTGGTATAACCGTCTTTAACTGTAACGATGGTGAAAAAATAAAAGAGGCTGTGCTTAAATGCACTGAAAGTGGAAAACCTGCGAAAGTAACAGTAAAGTCAATTGGGGAAAATAATATAGGTGAAAGAATAGCAGAATTTGAGTTTACGTGGTCATTTAAACAAAGATCCGTTTAATATGGAAAAAGCTATAATATTACTATCGGGGGGACTAGACTCAACAACATGCTTGGCTATAGCTAAAGACCACGGATTTGCATTGTATACATTAACTATAGATTATGGTCAAAAACATGTATTCGAATTGGAATCTGCAAAAAAAATATCTAAAGCTTTTGGAGTTAAAAAACATTGTATTATAAAAATAGACTTAGCTCAATTTGGGGGTTCTGCTCTAACCGATTCAATTGAGGTTCCAAAAAACCGAAGCAATAAAAAAACTGAAATACCAATTACATATGTTCCTGCTCGAAATACAGTTTTATTATCTACCGCTTTAGCCTGGGCAGAAGCACTCAATGCTTTTGATATTTTCATAGGCGTCAATGCATTAGATTATTCGGGATACCCTGACTGCAGACCAGAGTTTATTGAAGCATTTGAAAAAATGACAAGCCTAGCAACAAAAGCTTCAGTATCTGGTAAAAAATTTAACATCAACACTCCACTAATCGAACTAACAAAAGCTGAGATTATAAAACTGGGGAATAAACTCGGTGTAGACTATGCCTTAACTACAACCTGTTATGACCCTAATTCCAATGGTGAGCCCTGTGGATTTTGTGATGCTTGTTTTTTAAGAATAAAGGGTTTTAAACAGGCTAATCTACGAGACCCGTTATACTATCAAAGTAAATAGTGTATAAAATCAAAGAAATATATTTTACATTCCAAGGTGAGGGCTTCCACACTGGTCGCCCGGCTGTATTTATTAGGTTTTCTGGGTGCAACCTTTGGAGCGGTCAAGAGAAAGATCGTAGTGAAGCTATCTGTGATTGGTGCGACACCGATTTTTTAGGTACAGATGGTATTAATGGTGGAAAATATTCTGAAAACGAAATAATAAATGTAGTTACAAGCCTGTGGGGAAAGGATATATCATCAAATCCTTATGTCGTTTGCACTGGAGGAGAACCATTATTACAATTGGATAATAATCTGATAAAAGCTATCCATAAAGCAGGATTTGAAATTGGTATAGAAACAAATGGAACAATCATTCCACCTGATGGGATCGATTGGATATGCGTAAGCCCAAAAGCAAACGCAGATCTTGTTTTGAAAAATGGGAATGAATTAAAAGTAGTTTATCCTCAATGTGGAATGAATCCAAGAATACATGAAAAATTGAAATTTGACCATTTTTTTATTCAACCTATGGATGGTGTTGACCAAAAAAATAATATTAAAAAATCTGAAAAATTTGTTGCGGATCATCCAAAATGGAAGCTTAGTCTTCAGACACATAAGATTCTCGGTATTCCTTAAATTTAGATATGGAAGTATATAAAACATTTACAATTGAGGCAGCTCGCTCTTTGCCTAAACTGCCCAATGGACATCCGTGCCAAAGCGTTCACGGCCATTCTTTTAAAATTACAATAACAGTAGAAGGTAAAATTGATAAAAATACAGGGTTTGTAATGGACTTTGCTGATATTGATTCTGCGTTCAGACCAATTTATGAACGCATTGATCATACATATTTAAATGAAATAAATGGCCTTGAAAATCCTTCAAGCGAAAATTTATGTCGCTGGATCTGGAAACAACTTGATCTATCTCTTAATGGTCTGAAACAAATAGAAGTTAAAGAAACCGAGTCTACCGGTTGTATTTACAAAGGAGAGTAAAATGGCAAAAGCAGAAGGTAAATCATTTGATTTTTTAGATGAATCTCATATCAAGCCAAGCCTATTAGAGGTTTTTGATTTTGATGGTGCAGAACAATACATAAAGACTGAGACAGACGAATTTAGTGCAGTTTGTCCGTTTAGTGGTTTGCCTGATATATCCTATGTAAAGGTCGAATATTTTCCTTCTGGCGGAAAATGTGTAGAGTTGAAATCTCTCAAATATTATTTTGTAAGCTTTAGAAATGTCGGCATATATCAAGAGGCTGCGACAAAACGTATCTATTCTGATCTTTGTTCGGCCTTAAAAACAAACCAATTAATGGTAACCACTATGTATAATATTCGTGGGGGATTTCAAACCACATGCGTGGAAGGGTCTTTAGATTAAAATATGATTCAATTTGGGTGCCAGGATATGGTAAAACAGGTCCGGCGTGTGTTGCTGAAGCACCCTCGGGATGCTTTCATTGATCAAAACACTATCAATCGCCAATACTCCGAACTCAACTATTCTATTGCACCAAACTTTGAGCTAGCTTGTAAACACTATGATCTTTTTTTAGACCTTATTAAATCATTCGGGCCAGAAATTCATTTTCTACCAGCTTCTGATACTTCTATTGATTCAATATATACTCATGATCCTTGTATAGTAACGAATGGTGGCGTTATAATTAGTAATATGGGTAAAACCCAAAGATTTAATGAACCAAGCGAAATCGAAAAATATTTTAGATCGATAGAAGTTCCAATATTAGGGCATATTAAAGAACCTGGGACTCTAGAAGGTGGCGATATAATATGGATCGATGAACGTACAGTTGCAGTTGGAGAAGGATACAGATCTAATTCTCAAGGAATAGATCAATTCAAACATTTATTAGGAGATATAGTTGATATCGTAATCCCTGTCCCACTTCCACATTGGACAGGTCCAGAAGATTGCCTCCATCTAATGAGTAATATTTCACCAATCGACCATGATCTATATTTAGTGTATTCTAGATTGCTCCCCGTTTCATTCAGGAAATATCTTCTTGATCGTAAAATCCAACTAATTGAAGTCCCTGATGAAGAATATGCTTCTATGGGATGCAATGTGTTAACAATGGGAAATCGTAAAGTTATCATGATAGAAGGAAACCCTATCACGCAAAATAAGCTTGAAAATGAAGATGTAGATGTACATACATATGATGGTACCGAAATTTCATTAAAAGGCGCTGGTGGGCCTACTTGTTTAACTCGTCCTTTCCTAAGGTATAATCAATGAGCTATAAAAACCAATTTCATGCTGAGACTCAATTAAAACTGTCCCCATTCTTTAAAAGAACTTCTAAATTAAATGAATCACAAGAATGGCGTCGTTGGTCAGGTTATCTCTCAGCAACCAATTACGAGCTAAACCATGAGAATGAATATTTTGCAATCCGCACCAAAGCAGGATTACTAGATATCACACCATTATATAAATATATTATAGAAGGGCCTGACGCTCAAAAATTTCTTCATAGGTTAGTAACAAGAAATATCAATATTTGTAAAGTCGGGCAAGTCATGTATACACCTTGGTGTGATGAAAATGGTAAAGTAATCGACGATGGTACAGTCCAGAGGTTATCAGAAAACAAATTCCGTATAACTAGCGCAGAACCGAATCTAGAGTGGCTAGAACATAATTCCGTTGGGATGGATCTAATGATATTGGATGACTCATCAACAACTGCAGCATTGGCTCTGCAAGGCCCTAATTCTCGATCTATACTGAATGCTGTGGCTGAAAAATCGCTTGATCAACTTAAATTTTTTTGGATGATGGATACAAAATTAGGAGATTTCCCAGTCTCTATATCTAGAACAGGCTATACGGGTGATCTCGGTTATGAAATATGGATGGAACCTGAAAATGCTCTATCAGTTTGGGATCTCCTTATTGAAAAGGGCAAGCCTTATGGGATAACACCAACAGGTCTTCAGGCACTAGATATATCGCGTATAGAAGCGGGGTTAATATTACTAGATGTGGATTATATTTCATCAAGACACGCTTTGATTGAATCAAGAAAATCATCACCATATGAGTTAGGCCTCGGATGGTCAGTAAAAATGAAAAAAGATGACTTTATAGGAAAAAGAGCGCTAAAAAAAGAATTAAAAAATGGTCCAAAATGGAGATTTGTTGGCATAGAAATCAAATGGCTTGAATTGGAAAAACATTATCGAAAAGTTGGACTTGCGCCAGGGCTTCCTTCTACGGCCTGGAGAACTAGTACACCGCTATATTATGGTTCTGAACAAGTAGGATATGCAACCAGCGGAGCATGGTCCCCAATCTTAAAACGCTACATAGCTCTTGCACATATAAAAAATAATTATGCAAACAAAGGGACTTTATTGGATTTTGAATTAAAAGTTGAACATTTTAGAAAATTAACAACTGCAAAGGTTGTGAAAACGCCGTTCTTCGACCCTGAAAGGAAACGTTCATGCCCAGCATAAATAAATATGATGCTATAGTTATAGGAGGAGGACATAATGGTCTTACCGCAGCAGCATATCTTTCAAGGGCTGGAAAAAAGGTCTTGGTCCTAGAGCGTAGGCATGTACTCGGTGGTGCTGCTGTCACTGAAGAAATATTTCCAGGGTTTAAATTTTCTGTATGCTCTTATGTTGTTAGCCTGATGAAGTCAAATGTAATGCGAGAATTAATGCTCCCAAAATTTGGATTAGAGTTACTACCTCTGGAAAGCACATTCACTCCACTAGATAAAGATTATTTATTGCGTACAGCAGATGGCGACCAAACATATAGAGAAATCGCTAGGCATTCAAAAAAAGACGCTGAAGCATATAAACGTTTTGGCCCTCTGATGGGACAAATTGGAATGGCAGTAAGACCCATACTTGAGACAATTGCACCAAATGCTCTAAGGCCTTCCCTATCAGATATCCTAGCAATAAAAAAATTACTAAATCATTTTAAAACACTTTCAAATGAACAATTTGAATACTTGACAAAACTTATGACTATGAGTTCAGCAGATTTTCTAGATGAATGGTTTGAATTTGAGCCGTTGAAATCCACCATGTCTGCTAGTGGAATAATTGGAACATTCATGGGTCCAAGGTCTCCTGGTTCAGCATATGTAATGTTACATCATTACATGGGTGATATTGATGGAGCATTCCGCGCCTGGGGATTCCAAAAAGGTGGTACCGGTGAAGTTAGCATGGCCATTGCTAGATCAGCAGAACACTTTGGAGCAACCATCATGACGGAAACTTCTGTAAATAACGTTATTGTAAAGAATGGAAGGGCAACAGGCGTGGTACTTGAAAATGGAGATGAGTATAAATCTAATATAGTTATCTCAGGACTGGACCCAAAATTATCGTTTTTAAAAATGATCGAAGAGAAAGAATTGCCTTCTGATTTTGTAACATCAATCAAAAATTTTCGTATAAGGGGTTCTTCGGGGAAGGTAAATCTTGCTCTCGATGGTCTACCTAACTTCACATGCCTGCCAGGTGAGGGGCATCATCTTAGAGGAGCTATATCTATTAGCCCAGATTTTGATTATCTGGAAAATGCATATGATGATGCAAAATATGGAAATTTTTCTAAAAAGCCGTTTATGGATATAATCCTTCCATCTGTTTTAGATCCTGAAATGGCACCTCCAGGTAAGCATGTCATGTCCTGTTTTGTTCAATATGCGCCATACAATCTAAAAGGAGGGTGGAATGATGAAAAAAGGGAAGCTTTTGGTGATGCGGTAGTAAATGCTCTTTCTAGATATGCGCCAAATATAAAAGATATCATATTACACCAACAGGTTTTAACTCCAGCAGATCTTGAAAGCACTTTTGGCCTTACAGAAGGTAATATTTTTCATGGAGAATTGACAATTCAACAATTATTTTCATTGCGTCCTGCAGTAAAATGGGCAGATTACACTACTCCAATAAAAAACTATTTCCAGTGTGGCTCCGGCACACACCCCGGAGGCGGCATTACAGGGTCTCCAGGCGAAATGGCAGCAAAAAAGATCTTAGGTATTCACTGATCATGGCACAATATGACATCATTGTACTTGGAAGCGGAATAAATAGTCTGGTTGCAGCTTCCGTAATCGCTAAGGCTGGGAAAAAGGTCTTGGTACTAGAGTCAAGGAATACAATTGGAGGGCTAGCATCTACCAATGAGTTTGCACCTGGATTTATGTGCAATGTCATATATGATACCATAAAGTGGATCGATCCTAGAATAATTAAAGAACTGCGGATTAAATCTGATGATCTAGATCTTATAGATTTGGATATAAAACGCATTGCTCTAGGTGCTGGAGAAAATAAACAAATAATTTTTCATAAAGACCCGTTAGTTACTTGTGAATCAATTTCTAATCTTTCTAGAAATGATTCAACAAAATGGAAAGATTTTACTATCTATGTTAAAAAATTAACAAAGTTTTTAGAAAAGCTTTATCAACTAACGCCCCCCAGTTTACCTGATATTGGATTGTTGGATGTATTATCGATGAGAAGTCTTTTTGGTACTATTATGAAACAAGGTCCACAAGGTCTTGTGGACCTTGCCAGAACTGCACCTATGATGATGCCAGAACTCATGGATGAATGGTTTGAAAATGAATTACTGAGGAGTGCCTTATCTACAGCAGGAATACATGGCCTATCCTATGGACCATATGCTTCGGCAACAGGCTATAATTTTTTGCACCAGCATCTATATAGTAAAGGTGTCATACATAATTCAAGTATTGTAAAAGGCGGGATCAGTAATTTCCCAGAAATATTAAATAAATTTTTATCCTCCTTTAATGCAGATATAAGAAAAAATGTAACGGTGAAATCAATCAACATAAAGAATAATACATTTGAAAGTGTAACAACACAGGAAGGTGAAACGATCAACTCAGATCAAATTATATCAGGTCTAGATCCACATAATACATTCATTAATTTAATTGGCAATGCAAACCTTGATCCAAGTTTTCACACTCAAATTAATAACATAAAATATAGAGGTAGCACAGCTCGCATTCATTTTGCCCTTAGAGATATTCCAAAGATCGAAGGAATAAATAATGACCATATAAATACTGTTTTTTCTATTTGTCCTTCAATGGAATATTTAGAAAGAGCTTCGGATGCAGTAAAGTATGGGTTTATTTCTAAAGATCCATATTTAGAATTCTCAATACCAAGCACTTTAAACCCTGAATTTTCGCCTGTAGGGAAACATGTCCTATCAGTATCGGTGCAATATGCTCCATATCAACTCAGAAATCGCATATGGGATACAGATTCTAAAGAGCAACTGAAGCAAAATACAATTCAAGTTCTGGAGAAAAAAATCCCTGATCTGACACAATTAATTGAAGCATATCTAGTCTATTCTCCAAAAGACTTAGAAGCGGAATTTGGAATTAAGGAAGGCAATCTTAATCATGGCGAGATGACACTTGATCAACTATTTTTCATGCGACCCACCGCTTCTAGTTCACAATATAGCACTCCTTTTAAAAATCTTTATTTATGTGGGTCTGGTACTCATCCTGGAGGAGGTCTACATGGTACGAATGGATATAATGCAGCAAAAACGGTCTTAAAAAGTTGAGTTTCAAAAAAACAGCTGATACTCTAACCAAAGGTTCTCATACTCTTGATAGAAATTTTTATACAAGTTCAAAAATTTTAAATAAAGAATATAAAAAAATCTTTCAATCAGAATGGATCTGTGCTGGAAGATCTGAAGAATTAACTGCAGTTGGGCAATACAAGATCATCAATATAGATACTGAAAGTATAATTATACTTAAAGATGAAAAAGGAATCATCAAAGCGCATTATAATGTTTGTAGACATAGAGGGACAAGAATATGCAATGAAAAAAACGGCAACTTTTCAAAATCTATACAATGTGGCTATCATGGCTGGACCTATACACTGGATGGAAAACTCATTGGAGCACCTCACATGGACTCAGTAGAAAATTTTGACAAGAGTGATTATTCAATGTTCCCCGTACACATAAAGGAGTGGGAGGGTTTTATTTTTATTAATCTATCCAATGACCCAGAAGATTTTAATCAAACATTTTCTCCAATCATCGGACGATTCTCAAATTGGGATATCTCAAATCTTAAAACTCTTGAAACAAAAGAATATGAAGTAAATGGAAATTGGAAATTGGTCATACAAAACTATTGCGAATGCTACCACTGCCCAATATTACATCCTGAATTAGCAGCGATTCACAACTATATGGGAGGGCGTAATGACCTTTTTGATGGTCCTTTTCTAGGTGGATTTATGGATTTTAACGATGGCAAAGAGAGTATTACTTCTGATGGTAAACTTTGTTGCCCTACTCTTCCAAATATCAAAGAAAAAGATAAAAAAAGAGTCTATTACTATTCCATTTTCCCAAATATGCTATTGAGTCTTCATCCTGAGTATGTAATGTATCATACTGTTTGGCCAATAAGCATAAACAGATCCAAGGTAAACTGCAGCTGGCTTTTTGCGGAAGAAATTATTAATTCAAGTGATCATAATATCCAAGATGCAGTAGATTTTTGGGATATGACCAATAGACAAGACTGGTATATATCAGAATTATCTCAATTAGGAATTCAATCAAAAAAATATTTTCCTTCTCCTTATTCTGGTCAAGAAAGTTTGTTGGCTGCTTTTGATCGGTATTATATTAAAAAATTAAAAAGTTAACATTCCCTTTTTTATTACCAATTATTATTTGTTTTAGATTAATTGGAAATAAAACTTAACTTTTTGGTCTTGATCTAGAATAATTTTTACTAAAAACTGATCCGGTAGCTCAGTTGGTAGAGCAGTGGCCTTTTAAGCCATTGGTCGTGCGTTCGAGTCGCACCCGGATCACTTGAGGAAAATACCAACTTCCTCTCACAAAGCCCTCGGTAACTACTGGGGGCTTTTAGTTTCAATTTTAATCATACCTATTCATTAATTATCAAAAACGGGACACAAATAAACGGGACACACCCCTGTAGGCGTATGGGATCTGGTATTGAATCCTAAATACCTCTCCCCCACAAAGTAATTCAAAACATAATCCATTAATTCAAC
>CEOQ01297891.1_pt1 | contig 13059 bp, 10 predicted proteins | sample 361351 | NCBI WGS metagenome assembly CEOQ01 (sample SAMEA2619907, study PRJEB7988) | marine metagenome | biome: marine biome (ENVO:00000447); feature: deep chlorophyll maximum layer (ENVO:xxxxxxxx); material: "saline water (ENVO:00002010), including plankton (ENVO:xxxxxxxx)" | depth 60 m | reverse complement strand
GATGAACTTGAGATGGCTTTGGAGCATTCGGGAGACATGGAAATTGATACTGCTTGGCTTGAGGGAATTAAACTGATACATAGGAAAGTGTTACAGATGTTGGAATCTGAAGGATTGAACAAGATAGAAGCTATTGGTCAGCAGTTTGATCCATTACAGCACGAAGCCGTCAGTACTGAGGATTCGAGCGAAGTAGAGACTGGTTACGTTTTGGCAGTACTAAGAAATGGCTACAGGTTGCATGACAGGATTATTCAACCGGCGCAAGTAGTTGTGGCACGATGATAATGAGATGCGTTTATCAAATAATGAAACAGATATCGGAGGAGAAAAATGGCTAAAGTCCTAGGTATAGATCTGGGAACGACTAATTCAGTAGCAGCTGTGGTAGAAGCGGGGGACGCCGTTGTAGTAGAAAATGCTGAAGGAGGTCGGTTGACTCCATCCGTAGTGGCAGTTAATCCCAAAAGTAACGAAAGATATGTAGGACAGACGGCTAAACGGCAAGCTGTAACAAATCCAGAGAATACAGTGTTTTCTGTCAAGCGCTTAATGGGTAGAAAATTCGAAGATGCTCAAGTGCAATCTACTTTGGGGAGATTGCCTTACGAGATTAAAAAAGCTGATAATGGTGATGCTCATGTTGAAATGGTAGGCGAAAGTTACGCGCCTCCCCAGATATCCTCTATGGTTTTACAGAAAATACGTCAGGATGCCGAAGCGAAGTTAGGTGAGAAGATTACGCAAGCGGTTATCACTGTGCCTGCATATTTTGACGATGCACAACGTCAGGCTACTAAGGATGCTGGTACTATAGCCGGCTTAGATGTGCTCAGGATTATTAATGAACCTACAGCTTCATCATTGGCTTACGGAATGGATGATAAGCATAAAGATGGTGAAGCCACGATAGCGGTATTTGATCTGGGTGGTGGTACTTTTGACATCACTATTCTTCAAATGGGCGATGGCTTGTTCGAAGTTAGATCTACAAATGGCGACACGTATCTCGGTGGGGATGATTTTGATGAGAAAATTCTCGATTGGCTAACTCAAGAGTTTTTGCAGGATACTGGCATAGATTTAAAAAATGACAAAATGGCACTGCAACGACTGAGAGATGCTGCTGAAAAAGCTAAGATAGAGTTGTCTAGTACGATCGAAACCGAAATAAATTTGCCGTTTATAACAGCGGATGCTAGTGGGCCACAGCATCTAATAAAAACATTAAGTCGATCAACACTTGAACAATTAGTTTCGGATCTGGTCAATAAAACCGAACAGCCGTGCAGGCAGGCATTGGAAGATGCTGGTATCAAACCGGATCAGGTTGATGACGTTATACTGGTTGGAGGAATGACCCGTATGCCGTCAGTGCAGGAAAAAGTCAAAGGTATTTTTAATAAAGAACCGAGTCGCACAGTTAATCCAGATGAAGCTGTAGCGATGGGGGCAGCAATACAAGGCGGTGTTCTTGCTGGAGAAGTGGATGACATAGTTCTTCTAGATGTTACACCGCTTACTCTTGGTATAGAGACTCTGGGTGGGGTTATGACAACATTGATTGATCGAAATACTACGATCCCTACCAAGAAAACAGAAACTTTTACAACAGCTGCGGATAATCAGGGTAGTGTGGACATACATGTTTTACAGGGCGAAAGGCCTATGTCTGCGGATAATAAATCAATTGGGAGATTTATTCTGGACGGGATACTCCCTGCTCCAAGAGGAATTCCACAGGTTGAAGTCACTTTTGATATAGATGCTAATTCTATTCTGAGTGTATCAGCGCAAGACAAGGGGACTGGCAAAGAGCAAAAAATAGTCATCCAGGCTAGTTCTGGTTTGTCTGATGAAGAAATAGAGAAAATGAAAGAAGATGCCAAAGCTAACGAAGAAGAGGATGCTAGAAAGCGCGTAGAGATTCAGACTCGTAACGAGGCGGAGTCGTTAGTATACAGTACTGAAAAACTTATTGAAGATAACGCGGATAAAGTTCCAGAAGACCTAAAATCAGATGTAGAAGGAAAAATAGTCGTCCTTAAAACAGCAATAGAGTCTAATGATGTTGCTCAAATGCAGACTGCTATGGGTGAATTGAGTACTGCAATGCAACAGATAGGTCAGGCTGTATATTCACAAGGTGGGGCAGCAGATTCTGATGTGCCATCGGATGGACAATCGGATCCAGGAGATGACACAGTAGAAGGTGAATTTAGAGAAGTCTAGGTAACCTACAAAACTGCCATTTACATTAGTGTGTTGTCATCTGATATAATTGGGATAGGCGCACCTAATCTTATCTGGCAGATAGTGGGTTTTGGAGAGTGATGATGAGCGCACAACCGGAAAGTACCGAACAGGAAGTAATTAGCACGGTGAATGATTACACAATCGACGGAGTCGAGCAACATCTAAGTCCGTTGCAATATCATTACCTGACCTTGTTGCAAAGACTGATATCTACTAAGAACAGTTATCAAACAGATCCTGAGTTAGAATCTTGGATGATGGATGCAATAAAAAAATCAGTATATTCTAGTCTTCGTGATTGTATTGAAGGTAACGTAGGTGACGTCGCAAAGGTTATGCTGCAAGAGGATGTTCAGGTAAATTAAATACATGTGCTAAAGGTAATAGACTATAAAATTAATTAGGGCGAGTGTATATCACTCGCCCTAATTAATTTTATAGGTAGGAAAACAATTCTTTTTTATATACTCAATACTCGTCTCAGCCGTATTATTCACCATATCCCTAATGTCATCAGTTAAGTCGATCTGAATTGTATCCCTCAACAAATTTAGGTTATGTCTTTCTGCGAAAGACTTGGGTATTTTATTTGGCAAATCTATCCCGATCATGTTGCCAAATGCTAAAGACCAACATCTTGCCACTGCTAATACGTCGTATCCTCCCCCGCCTAATGCTAGCAATGGTACATTAAACCCAATGATGTGTTGTACTATTTTTTCATATCCGTCTGAGGTGATATTCAGGTGGGTTAATGGGTCTGAGTGATAGGTATCTATTCCTAGCTGAGCTACTATGACATCTGGTTTGAATGCTTGGACGATCGGTATTACGGCTTGTTCAAATGTCCGCGCGTAAACAGCATCATTAGTGTATGGGGATAAGGGCAAGTTGATCGAATATCCGTCCGCATTGTCTGAGCCTGTTTCGTTGCTGAATCCTGTGCCAGGAAAAAGATATTCCCCTGATTCGTGTATTGAAATAGTTAAGACGTTGTTATTGGTGTAGAAAGCTTTCTGAACGCCGTCCCCATGATGGGCGTCGACGTCTATGTACGCTACTCTTTTTCCTTGATCAGTTAGATATTTAATAGCAATAGCGGGATCGTTAAAGATGCAGAAACCAGATGCGTAAGATCTCATTGCGTGATGTAAGCCTCCTGCTATGTTGAAGGCAATATCAACACTTCCGGAATTTATCAATTCAGCTGCTATCAACGACGCTCCAGTGCTTAGAGTAGCAGCTTCATACATACCCTGATAAACTGGGTTATCTCCACCGACACTGAATCCATATTCGTCAGTCATGAATTCCGAGGTTCTTCTACTCAAGCTCTGCACAGCTGCAATGTAATCTTGGCTGTGTATCAGTGATAACTCTTCTTTGGAGGCATTCCGAGGACATACTAATCTGACTGCAGATTCATTGAACACACCGTAGCTATTTAGTAAGTCGTAAGTATGTTGCAACCGAATTGGTCTCATTGGGTGGGTGTTACTGAGAACGTGCTGAGATAATATGCCGTTGTATAAGAATGCTGTTTTACGCATAGCTGCTTTTTATTTTACCTGTAGATTACAATCTAAATTTCCGTAATACTCTCTAGAAACTATTTATATTACAAACTTAATGAGTGGTCTATAGCCGAGTTTGGCTATGCTATACTCAGCCTAGAGTCGAGAAATATTATGCTAAGGAGAAAAATTGTCTACAGTATCGGGAATTGTCCTTGCAGGAGGGGAAAGTAGACGTCTGGGTAGGGACAAGGCATTGGAAATCATCGACGGTCAACATCTTATCGCGAGGGTCATAGACCGAATGCGAAAAGTATGTGATGAAGTATTAGTGGTAGTATCAAATGTTTCGAGATACCCGGCACAGACTATACCAACAGATGTAGAAACGGTATTAGATAAATATCCAGGCAAAGGTTCTTTGGGTGGAATCTATTCAGGGCTCATGTCTACAACAATGGAGTATGGACTAGTAGTAGCATGCGATATGCCATTCTTAAATTTGACTCTATTACAAAAGATAATAAATATGGGTAGCACCTTTGATATATGCGTACCAGTCTTGTCTGGCCGGCCTGAGCCTACGCATGCATTGTATTCAAAGAAGTGTCTTCCACATATGAGATGTCAGCTAGATATCAATGATCTCAAAATAACGAATTTTTTCTCCAAAGTCACCGTTAATTATATCGATGAGGCGATTGTAAAAACGATAGACCCTGACTTGCTCAGCTTTTTTAATATTAATTATCAGTCTGATTTAGATCGGGCGCTAGGTATTGTGAAGGCACAGAATTGAATCTTGAGAAATTACCTATGGTATCAGTAACTGTTGAAGTATATGGGACATTGAGACTTAGAACTAAACGAAAGTATATTTATGTGGAAATTCCTGAAGTCAGTGATAGGAAAGATCTTGCATTTGCGTTATCAAAAGTTTGTCCTGATCTTGTTGGTATTGCTATAAATAGCGACGCTACTGATTTTAACGATACGTACTCCATCAATTTGAATGGGCTAACATTCTTGGATAATGATAGCTTCCGTGTAATGAGTGGGGATTCGATCATACTCCTATCCAATCAGGCAGGAGGGTAAAAATGTACGGCTATCACGGTAAAGTTCTGGTAGTCGATCTATCGAGTGAATCTTCCTGGTGGGATTATATTCCTGAGGATGTATACCGGAAATATTTGGGAGGTATTGGACTTGGTACGTACCTGCTATACAAATATTGTCCACCTAACGCTAATCCATTATCTGAAAATAACCCACTCATATTTGCTACAAGTCCTTTTGTCGGGAGTAGGTTTACAACAACAAGTAAGTTTGCGGTATTGGCGAAGTCACCTTTGACGGGTTTTATCGGAGATTCTTTGTCATCTAGTCATTTTGCAGATGCTCTGAAAAATGCTTGCGGAGATGCTCTTATCCTATTAAATAGCGCGCAAAACTTTACACTTTTACATGTAGACAACGGGAATCCAGTATTTATAGATGCCTCTGATCTAGTTGGGTTAAGTACATTTGACACGGAGAAATCTGTTAAGAGCTTGCTCGGAAATGCTGTCAGAGTAGCTTCTATTGGTCCAGCAGGTGAGAATCAGGTTTTGTATTCTAGTATAGCCAATGATGGCGGACGCCAGGCAGGAAGGTGTGGCTTGGGGGCCGTCATGGGTTGCAAGAATATTAAGGCTTTAGCAATAAATGGTGATATCGAGACTCAGATATATGATCTCGAAGGAGTTGAACGTTACAGGCGAAAGATATCTGCTAAGAGCCTCGGGGAAGGGACTGATAAATATAGAAATATAGGCACGATGGCAAATGTTTCTTTATTTAATCGCTTCGGTATATTGCCAACAAAGAACTTTCAAAAAGCCACTTTCGAAAATGCAGATAAGATCAGCGGAGAGGAATTGGTTGAACGGCATTTTGAGAAGAATTCATATTGTTCAAATTGTACTATTGGATGTGAAAAACTTCTTGCGACTACTGACAACGGCAAGAAAAGTATCGGGCGTATGGAATATGAGAGTTTATTCGCGTTTGGGCCACTCTGCAATATAGAGGAACCTAATACTATAATCCGTGCGGCAAGATTATGTGATGAATTGGGCATGGATACTGTAAGTTGCGGTGCTACGATAGCGTGGGCTATGGAGTGTGACGAAAATGGCATTTCTATAGGTGATCAGTCTGACGATATGAAGCTTAGCTTTTCTGACTCTCAGGATTTGCTGAAAACGATATCTATGATAGGGCATCGGGAAGGGATCGGAGATTTACTCGCTTTGGGGAGCAAACGTGCCTCTGAAATAGTTGGCGGAGGATCTGATCACTGGGCGATGCATGTTAAAGGCCTAGAAATACCAGGCTACGAACCACGATCTCTAAAAACAATGGCACTAGGATTTGCGACAACCCCACGTGGAGCGTGTCATAATCGGTCCTCTGGATACGAAGCAGATTTGTCGGGAACAGTAGATAGGTTTAGAGCAGATGATAGTAGATCAGAGGTAGCAGTGGCTAGCGAAGATTTTACAGCTGTCTTGGATTCACTAATTTGGTGTAAATTTCTGCGCAAAGCCTTTGATGACTTTTACGCGGACTCTGCTCAGGCCTACGAATTGATTACAGGATTTGATATCACTCCGGATGAATTAAGATTGTGTGGGGAGCGAATAAATAATGCAAAAAAGATGTTTAACATTCGTGAAGGTTGGCGCCGTTCTGACGATACGCTTCCACATAGGATATTGAATGAACCTCTTCCTGATGGAGTAATGCCCGGGGTCTCATTGAGTCGAGAGGAACTCGACGCAATGGTCGAAGATTACTACGTTTCTCGTGGTTGGACTCATGATGGATTAATACCGTTTTCAAAGATATGCGAGCTCGGTCTAGATGAATTGTTGGTAAATTGAAGTTTGCTGATCATATATGGCAGTGGTGATCATATTGGAACGTAAAGAATTAAGGTCAATTTTAACGTCAAGTTTCCCCCGTGAAAAAACTTATTTATTGCCCGTTCTTCATTATATTCAGGATGAATTTGATTTCATACCTGAGTGGGCCCTCCAAATAGTTAGTTGGCACTTGAGGGTTCCGGCTAGTGAAGTGTATGGTGCAGCAACGAGTTACTCAGATATAAGGTTTGTCAGTAATGACAATCAAACGGTCAGAGTATGTTCAGGGTTGTCATGCTGGTATATGGGAGGAAAGGGTATATACGATCAGTTATGCTCTGACGTTGGTAACGAGGTATGTGTGGAAGTTACGAACTGTGCATTTACATGTTCTATGGCACCGCTAGTAGAAATAAGCGGACAATGGTTTTCTCGTTCCACAGTACAAAGCGCATTAAACCAGATTCTTAGAAGGTCAGACTAATATCATGAACTCGATGGTTTCATCTTATGAACGAATGGTTTTTGATGCTGCTACGAGGGTAGAGGAATATAAAAAGGATAGAACTAGGATATTAGTTCAGGTTGGTCAATGTAGTGTTTCTGTAGGAGCGTATTCATTAGCGTATGAGTTGCAGCGCAGTTGGAATGAACCAGGTATTGATATCGTAACAACGGGATGTGATGGTGCGTGTTTCGCGGCGCCGCAAGTGATAGTCCACCATACATCTGGAGATGTCTCTTACTTCCAGAATGTTGATCATGAGAATTTGGAAGTAATCCGGGATTCAGTGCTGAATAACGGACATACCAAGCCTAGTTTTGACCTAGAAAATTTCTTTTCGCCTCAGCATCTCAGCCTGATGTCCGGTATCGGAGAAACAGATCCTAATTCTCTGGATGAATATTTGGCTATCGGGGGTTATAACGGTCTACTGAAAGCTTTATGCGTGACACCGACTGAAGTGATACTAGAAGTATCCCAATCAGGGTTGCTAGGCCGAGGAGGGGCGTATTTTCCTACATCGAGAAAATGGGAGACTGCGCGAAATACGGATTCACTAGAAAGATTTTTAATAGTAAATGCTGAGGAAGGTGAGCCAGGGCTATTCAAAGATAGGCATATATTGGAAGGTATGCCTCATCGATTGTTAGAGGGAGCGTTGATAGCTGCGTATGCTAGTGGATGTTCCAAGTGTTACGTTTATGTGAATGCTGAAGCTCATTTGTCAGTACAAAGACTTTCTGAAGCTATTAAATCTGCTCAGGATGCTGGTCTGATTGGAAACCATATATTAGGGTCTGACTTTAATTGTACTGTGGAATTGAGGACAGGAGCAGGAGGGTATGTTTGTGGGGAAGAAACTACACTAATCAATACTATGGAAGGCGTTAGAAGAGAACCGAGACTAAAACCACCGTTTCCGGTTGAGGTAGGACTGTTTCAGAAACCAACTGTAATAAATAACGTTGAAACATTAGCAAATGTTCCTGGTATTTTACTCAATGGGGCAGCGAGATTTGCTCAGATAGGCCTTCCAGAAGCCACAGGTACCAAATTATATAGCCTTAGTGGTTCCGTATGCCGTCCGGGTCTTATCGAACTGCCTATGGGTGTCTCACTTAGTCAGATTGTAATCGATGTTGGAGGTGGAAGCCTTCCGGGGCGATCAGCTAAGCTATTGGCAGTTGGAGGGCCTTCCAGTGGAGTGTTGCCTATTTCAGAAATTGATACTCAAATGAAACCTGGATGGTTGCACAAGAGCGGTGTGGTGATGGGTGGAGGAGGAGTGATTGTGTTGGATGAAGCAGTCCCGGTACAGGATGTGGTTAGATCTCTTGCTCAGTACAATGCTTCAGAGTCTTGTGGTAAATGTACACCGTGTCGTGAAGGCACGCCTAGGGTGGTTGAAAAGTTATCGGAATTAGCCGACGACGATGATTCTATCCACATAATTCGTGATTTAGAGCTACTGTCTGATATTTTGGCTGGAGCTTCCTTGTGTGGATTAGGGCAGATGGCAGGAAATATAGTAAAAAGTGGTCTCTATTTCTTTAAAGATGAATTAACTGGGCGCAATGAGAATGTGTGAAGATCGTTCGCAATGGAACAGATAAATAATAAAGAGGTTAATATTATCGGAATGATTGGCGTTGCAAGAGAGGCGTCAATTAATTCTGGAGCCAGTTTAAGCGTTTTTGGCGGAGGTATAAATCCAGGTGGTGAAGTATTGCCTGGAATAGACCCTGACTATATAGCAGAATTTGCTGAAACTCATGAGAAGTCCGGTTTTGATATGGTTTTAACAGGATATTCTTCCACTACTCCGGATGGGTTTGAAGTTGCAGGATTCGCCGCATCCAAAACTGAAAAGTTGGGTTATTTGATCGCTCATAGACCTGGTTTTATTGCACCTACATTGGCCGCCAGAAAAATCGCTACACTTGATCAACTTACGAAGGGTAGGATAGCCGTACATATTATATCTGGTGGTAGTGATATAGAGCAGAAACAGGATGGTGACTGGTTGGACCATGATTCTCGTTACAGGCGTACTGACGAATATATTTCAGTGCTTAAAGATATCTGGTCGGGAGTAGAACCATTAGACCGTGCAGGGGAATTTTATTCGTACACAGGTGCGATGAGCACGGTTTCTTGCTATCAACAACCTCGTGTACCCTTGTTTTTTGGAGGAGCGTCCTCGGTCGCTCTAGAAATCGGGAGTAGACAGGCCGATTTCTATGCTTTTCTTGGCGAACCTCTAGAGGTTATTAAACAACGGATAATTGATATCAGAAAACGTGCTAGGCAGCACAACAACGATATCAGATTCAGCATATCCTTTCGGCCAATAATAGGAAATACTGAATCTGAAGCATGGCAGAAGGCACATGACATATTGAATAAGGTTAAGATCGCAACCCAGGGAAGAATAGCACCAGGTCAATCTGCACGCGCGCAGTCAATGTTATCACAGAGGTTAGTTGACTTTGCAACGGAAAAAGATATATATGATCAGCGATTATGGATGCCTATCGCTTATGCTAGTGGTGGGTCCGGAAATACAACCTGTCTGGTAGGTACTGCAAATCAAGTAGTAGATTCGCTATTGGAATACTATAAAGCCGGATGCACCGCTTTTATACTGAGAGGATTCGATCCTCTTGTTGATGCACTCGAATATGGAAAAGACTTAATTCCTTTGTTACGTGAGCAGGTAGCTGCTGTTAACAAATTGAAATCATAAGTAAGTGATTTAATATATGACAATACATTTAATGCTCGATGGTCAGAAAGTTAGTATAAAGGAAGGACAATCAGTACTGGATGTTATCAACGTGTCTGGTACTTTTATCCCTCAATTATGTAAAGATCCCGATATGAAACCGATTGGTGCTTGTCGGACATGCATCGTGGAAATAGATGGTATTCGGGGCATGCCAGCATCGTGTTCAACACCTGCCGTCAACGGTATGGTAGTTTCCACCAACAGCCCTGGTGTCCAACGGATTCGAAAGGGAATATTGGATTTAACTCTTGGTATGGTCGGTGATGGCACAGAATTAGGTTTGCTTCGACAGGCTTGTGACAAGTATGGCTTGTCTTCTGGCACTTGGGTGGCCAGATATAGGGAAGACACTGATACTAGCAATCCTGTTTTTGATATCAGTATGGGCGCTTGCATACTGTGCGCCAGATGCGTTAATGCTTGTCAGGATTCACATCAGTTCATTGGTGCCATAGATCATCTGGGGGCTGGGACAGAAAGTAGGATTGGGACATTTATGGACAAACCTTTAATAGAGTCTATATGTACGACTTGCGGTCAATGTCTTTCCGTATGTCCAACAGGCGCGATACATCCCAAGTCAAGCTTGCCTAGGCAGAGATCTGGCAAAGAAGCATTACCGGTTTTAAATACCGTAGCTTCAACGTGTCCCTATTGTGGTGTGGGCTGCGGAATACAAATATCAACTGATGCGGATGAAAATATCGTTGAGGTTTATGATGATCCAGATAATTTGTCTAGCGTAGGGATGTTGTGTGTTAAGGGCAGGTTCGGTCAGGGATTCGTAACGCACCCCGATAGGTTGAAGGAACCATTAATTCGTCGAGATGGAGTTTTAAAGCAAGCCACATGGGACGACGCTTTAGATTTGATCTCTAGTAAGTTGATTAACTACCGAGGTGATTCGTTCGGAACTCTCTGTTCTGCTAAGGCTACTAATGAAGATGGGTATGTGCAACAAAAGTTCACTCGCCTAGTAATGAAAAGCAATAATATAGATCATTGCACTCGTCTATGCCATTCCCCATCGGTTGAGGCAATGTTGGAGTCTTTAGGCAGTGGAGCGACGAGCAATTCGTACTCTGATTATGAAGATGCACGCTGTTTGGTAGTAATCGGTTGTGATCCAACTTCTAACCATCCTGTTGCGGCATCGAGGATGCGTAGGGCAATAGTCGAACGGGGAGCTAAACTGATTGTCATAAACCCTCGTCGTATAGATATGTGTGATTATGCCGATATTTGGCTTCGGCCTATGCCAGGCACCGACGTCGCATTACTAAACGGCATCGCTAATGTCATCATAAAAGACGGGTTATTGGATAGTCCTTTTGTGATGGATAGGACTGAAGGTTATGATGATTGGTACAAGATTATCGAAGAATATAACCCGAAAAAAGTCGAGGATATTACTGGTATAGCAGAGCAGGATCTGATTGATGCTGCTAGAACGTATGCGAACCCACCTCCGACCCGGTCAGGTCCTGGATTAGAAACAGGAGGTTCCTGCCTAATCTGGGGCATGGGCATTACTCAGCACACTAACGGCACCGCAAACGCTCATGGATTACTCAACCTGGCTTTAGTTTCCGGGCAGATAGGGAAACGTGGGGCTGGCATATCGCCGCTAAGAGGTCAGAATAATGTGCAGGGATGTGGAGATTCAGGTTGTTTGCCCGATAATTTGCCTGGATATCAGGGTTTGCGCCCTGAATCATTGCGAAAGTTTGAAGATGCTTGGGGGGGGAATCTTCCGAGTACGAAAGGACTCGTCGTCACTGAAATGGTCGAATCGATTGGAAAATCCGACGGGATTAAGGCCATGTATATTACTGGTGAAAATCCCCTGCTGAGTGAGCCAGATCTCAATCATGCAGAAAAAATGTTTGCGCAATTAGATTTTCTTGTCGTTCAAGATATTTTTCTTCACGAAACTGCAGCAATAGCTGATGTGGTATTACCGGCTGTTAGTTATGCTGAGAAAGATGGGACATTTACCAATAGTGAGAGAAGGGTACAAAGAATTAGAAAGGCGATCAGTCCACTAGGTAAAGGGAGGGCAGATTGGGAAATAATTTCTGAATTGGCTGTGAGAGTTAGTGAAAAGTTGGGGCTTGGTTTAGAACACCAGTTCCTTTATGAAAACCCAGAGCAAATATTTGCAGAAATGTCTGGCCTAACACCGATAATAGCTGGTATAAACTATCAGCGCATTCAGAAATCTGGTATACAATGGCCATGCCCTGACGTTGGTCACCCAGGGACGGAATTTTTGTATGAAGAGACATTCCCCAGAGGGGATCGTGCTAAATTCGTGGCTTTTGATCAGGGACCTGTTGCTGCTGAGCGTCCCAATAAACGTTTCCCAATCATGCTTAATACTGGCAGGATACTTTACCACTGGCATGGAGGGACCATTACTCGTAGGGTAGTTAATTTAATGGCTAGAGCCCCAGAATTGCAGGTAGCAGTAAGCCCTGCGGATGCTGAGAAGTACGGCCTGTTGCATGGGGAAAAAATTAAAGTAACTTCAAGACGTGGGGTGCTGACCGGGGTAGCCTTGGTTACTGACAGAATGCGGGACGGAGAAATCTTTATCCCATTTGTTAAGCTGTCTGAATCGGCAGCTAATTTCTTAACTAATTCTGCTTATGATCCCATGTCTAAGATACCTGAGTACAAGGTCTGCGCTGTCAGTATTGAACCCGCATATCAGGGAATATCGGAAACTTCTAGCTAGTCTCCTACTGCAGCTGGGGAACTAATATTGACCTTCTGGGGCCACCATGGATCAGGATATTCAGCCCATAGGTTTTTCACGGCAGGCATCACTTCATTGGCGAACAATGTAGTGTTTTTGAGGGTTAGTTCTTTCGGCATACTGCCTATGTGTAATAAACACATCAAGTGTCCAACTCTGAGCATCTTTGCCGCTTCTACTAATTGTTCACGAACAGTTTCAGGACTGCCAGCAATTACATGCCCCTGCTCAATAAAATCTTTCCATTCTAGTTCTCCTGCTGCTTTCTGAGCTTCTTCACCTATTTGAGGTCGAATCGATTCTCTGATGGAATTCAGCGATCTATA
>CEOQ01110769.1_pt1 | contig 13099 bp, 9 predicted proteins | sample 361351 | NCBI WGS metagenome assembly CEOQ01 (sample SAMEA2619907, study PRJEB7988) | marine metagenome | biome: marine biome (ENVO:00000447); feature: deep chlorophyll maximum layer (ENVO:xxxxxxxx); material: "saline water (ENVO:00002010), including plankton (ENVO:xxxxxxxx)" | depth 60 m | reverse complement strand
TCCTACAGCAAAATTTCGGAAAGAAAAAAGATACACCAAAAGAGCGGTTGCTATAATCTGTGTTATCCCACCCAACATGCCAAAAAATATAAATTCCGCGTTTGGATCTGGCATTTTGAGACCAAAAATTTGATTAAGTATTGCCAAATAAATAAGAGCGAATGGAACTGCGTAGAAAAAACGAACATAAGTGGCACCAGCCGTGCTGAGGCGAGACTTTAGGTGTTTTTGGAGGGCGGATCTTAAATTCTGCGAAAACGCAGCAAGTATTGTTATAGGTATCCATAATTCCATAATAAATTAACCTCAGAATGATTATCAGCTGTCGCCTAAGGATTTATAATTATTAATCCTAATTGTTTACAGCTCTGACTTTCGAAAATAATCTTGCGATGTGCCAAATGACTATTTGAAAAGTGTATATTTTTCAAACCAAAACTCGGTTTAACTTCGAGCGGTGCGCCTGATTTGGCAGTCCTTTCTCTTGAGTGCTTCTGGTTGGAGTGCGGTCCCCAATCCTGCGGCGTTGGGCGCGGAAATTCTGCCGTTATTCAACGGAGGGAGACTAGTCATCAATTCAGTATACCAGCCAAAATAGAATGCTCTTACTATTTCCTGAATCTCACAATTTTTTGAAGCCATTGCGAGATGCGTAGAAGCCGTTAAAGCAACGGGACCCGTACAATCGTGAAAAGCCACGGGAACGTGCCAGGCCTCCGCCATTGTTGCTACTTTTTTAGCTTCGGTAAGGCCGCCACACCAAGCAATATCCATTATTATTAAACTAAGTGAGTCTAGTTCCAGGAGATACCTGTAATCGGCAATGCCTCCGCGTGTTTCGCCTACCGCTATGGGGCATGAAGTAGACCGAGCTACCCTATCCAAGGACCCGAGATGATCCATGAAAACGGGATCCTCAACCCAATAGGGTGAAAATTGTTCCAGTTCCCGAGAAATTTTGACGGCATTTGGTCTATCCCAGAGGGCGTGAAGCTCGGCCATAACATCCATTTTGTCACCGACAGATTTCCTTATTTTCTCAAATGGCCCTAGGGCTTTTTTCATATCAGCGCTCGAGATATGATGTCCGTTTGATAACTCAGCCGCATAGTCAAATGGCCAAATTTTCATACCGTCTATACCCATTTCAAGAAGAGAATTTGCTAGGTCGTCGGCATTATTTAGAAACGCGTCAAGATCTTCGTAAGGTCCCTCTGTAGTATCTAGTCCAAAATTGTCTGTGCCTTGGCCAGAACTTTTTCGCACATATCGGTAGCCAGCACATGTATTATAGACTCGTATGTCATCTCTGACAGCGCCCCCGAGCAGTTGGTGAATAGGCTGGTCAGTTGCCTGACCCCAAATATCCCAAAGTGCTACGTCTATAGCTGACCGGCCACGTTGTTCTGCACTTGCGCCGCTAAAACCCACATAGCCAATAAGCTTGGAATGATGTTTGGAAATAAGCAGGGGGTCCTCGTTTAAAATCATTGGCGCAATGGTTTCGTGTATATGAGCTTCCGCTGCACCCGGCCCATAGAATGTTTCACCCAGCCCGATTATACCGTCATCTGTGAAAACTTGCACCCATAGTAAGTTTGGGAACTCATCTATACGAATAGTTTCTATTGCGCTTATTTTCATTACTTCTTCCGTTTCTTTTTATTGAAAATGCAAAATCTAAGATTTACGTTCCAGTGCTTCTTTTAAACTATTGACAGCGTGCTCGACTGATCTGCTGAGATTTAACTCCCATGTCTTTAAATCAGAAGTGTAGTTTCCATCCGAAAATAATATACCACGAGAGGAATTAACTACACCGCCCTCAAAACCGCTAGTTCGTTTAACGAAGGCCCTAACGGCATCATCGGCTCCGCCACCTTGTGCCCCATAACCCGGTATCAAAAATAGTGCATTTGGCAGTATCTCACGAAGTCTATCTGCCTGTTCCGGATATGTCGCACCAACTACAATTCCTATCGATGACCAACCAGTATCCGGTCCTATGAATTTATCAGCAATTGGCTGCAAGGATTGGCCGATGAATTCGTAGAGAGGTATGTTTTCAACATGAACATTCTGATAGTCACCTGATCCAGGATTACTTGTTTTGACCAAAATAAAGATCCCGCGTTTATTAACGGCCACTTCGTTCAAATAAGGTTCTAGCGTGTCCTTTCCTAAAAACGGGTTTATTGTTAAGGCGTCGGAAAGGAGCGGCGCTTCATCGGTTAAATACGCCTCCGCATATGCCACTGCCGTACTGCCAATATCTCCTCTCTTGGCGTCCATAAGAACCAAAATGTCGTTACTTCGAGCATATTTGGTTATTGCATCTAACGCTCTGATGCCTCGCCATCCAAGTTTTTCAAAAAAGGCTGACTGAGGTTTTATTATTGCCACTTTTCCAGCAATCATATCGATAACGGCTTTTAAAAAACTCTCTATGGCAGGAGCTGTCCGCGGATCGTTTGGCTTCATTGTGCCATCGCAGAACAAGGGAGGAATTTTGTCTAAGTAAGGATCCAGGCCTACACAAAGTGGATTGCCGATATGGCGAGTGCTTTGAACGAGCCGGTCTCCGAAATGCATTTACTGGTTCCCTTTTAAATATATATTTCAGAGTTTAAACGTACCGAACTTCGTCTTTTTATACCATGGGTTAGAAAGAAAAAATTATTTTGGACAAGTTTATTTAATGTACTATTTAAAAACGGAACAAGGTGGTGGAATGTGGTTAAATATAGAGCTGGGGGCATTCGATGTCGCTATTGAAATCTGACGACCCCGCGGCATTTTCTGAATTTAGGACTGAAAACAATACAGGTCTACTATTCACTTCAGACCATAATGGGGATGCTATACCCAAGCAGCTTGAGTTGCTCGGCGTTCCGAAATATGAATTAAGACGCCATGTGGCTTATGATATTGGCATAAATGCCGTCTCACACTACTTATCGAAAAGATTCAGTGCACCTCTAATAACTGCCAATTATTCTCGGTTAGTTATAGATTGTAATAGAAGTCCCGGTAGTCCGGGATCTATCCCTCCTGTTTCAGATCAAACCGTTGTTCCCGGAAATATCGATCTCGATCAACACCTGCGGAGACAGAGGGAAGAGGAAATATTTTACCCTTACCATTATGCTATCGAGCGACATTTGAAGCGGTGGCAACCGGCAGCGGATCAGTACAAAAGGCAGGTATTGATTGCTCTTCACAGTTTTACGCCAGTGATGAATGGCGTATTCAGGCCATGGCAAATAGGGATTTTATGGAAAGATGATAAGCGCTTAGCGCAGCCGCTCATAACCAGTTTGAGCGAAGACAAGACTTTGAATATTGGGGATAACCAGCCGTATTCAGGAAGTGAACCCGCTGGTTATACTTTTCTCAAGCATGTGCCTGAGCATAACCTTGTTTCTATAGCAGTTGAGTTTAGGCAAGATTTAATAGAGTTCGGTTCTGGAGCAGAGAAGTGGGCGGAAAATTTTGCCTTATCATTTGAAAAAATTTGGCCTACTTTAAGTTTTTAAGTGTTAGCTTAATCCAAGTCTTGTAATTTTAGATCGCACCTCTAACCTGATTTCTGACAATGATTGGTGAAATAAAAAGAGACTAATAAGCAAATAATTAACGATTGGAATTATTATGGCAAGTCCCGACGAGCAATTTGATGAGCAGACAAAACTGGAATTAGAGGCAGCAGCTTTCCGGCGTTTAATGGCGCATTTGGACGAGCGCAAGGATGTCCAAAATATTGACCTTATGAACTTGGCAGGGTTCTGCCGAAACTGCATGTCCAAATGGTACTTGGCTGCAGCGGAAGAACGTGGCCAATCTCTAGATTACGAGGGTGCACGAGAAATAGTTTATGGTATGCCTTATCCCGAGTGGAAGGATAAATTTCAAACAGAGGCGTCGCCGGCGCAAAAAAAAGCATTCAGCGAAAATATCGAGAAGTGACCGATTAGGCTCCTCATTGCTGCGAGTGCGATTACAAGCTAGTGATATAGTTACTAGATTGACAGCTTTTGATCTTCTCCAGGTCGGGATATGATATCAATCCAGTTAATTATCATTCTTGTAAAAAGTGCTTTCTGAAGAAAGGAAAAATAATGCCAGACGCAGGTGCTTCTAAGCTAACGTCAAAACATTGGGATTTTGATATTTTAGTTGTCGGTGGAGGCTTGGCGGGTCTTTATTCCATTTACCGTTTTCGCAGAATGGGCCTTTCCGTCAAGGTATTAGAAGCTGGAGACGGGGTGGGTGGCACCTGGTTTTGGAACCGTTATCCAGGCTGTCGCTGCGATGTAGAGAGTATGGAATATTCCTACTCTTTCGATGAGAAATTGCAGCAAGATTGGAAATGGCCGGAGCGGTACGGCACGCAGCCGGCAATTTTAGAATATATTAATCACGTGGCAGAGCGTTTTGATTTAATGAGAGATGTTCAGTTAAATACACGCGTTACCGATGCTGTCTTTGATAAAGATAAAGGCATTTGGACCTTAAGTACCGATACAAATGAGACGTTTAAAGCGCCGATATGCATAATGGCTACTGGGAACCTGTCCACACCAAGAAAACCGGACTTCCCTGGTTTAGATGTATTTAAGGGTGATTGGTACCATACTGGCCTCTGGCCTAAAGAGGGGGTTAATTTCTCTGGTAAGCGGGTGGGAGTGATTGGCACTGGTTCTTCAGGTGTTCAAATGATGCCGCACATAGCTCGGGAAGCAAAACATTTAACAGTTTTTCAACGCACTGCAAACTTTAGTCTGCCAGCACGAAATGCTCCCCTCAATCCAGAAAAAGAGCGGAAGCACAAGGCGGAATATGTAGAGCGCAGAAAAGCTGCCTATGATACGCCATTTGGCATAGCAGGATTTCCGCCTCCAACGAAATCAGCACTGGAAGTAACAGAAGAAGACCGCATGAAAAGTTACGAGGCGAAATGGCAGGAAGGCGGCAGTATTAGTTATCTTTATGCCTACACTGATTTATTGCTTAATAAAGAATCTAACGATACCGCGTCTGAGTTTGTTAGAAACAAAATTAGGGAAACCGTCAAAGATCCTGAGACTGCCGAATTGTTATGTCCAGATAATCATCCTATCGGTACAAAACGGCTTATCTTAGACAGTCAATATTATGAAATTTTCAATGAAGATCATGTCGAACTCGTCGATGTCAGAAATGCACCAATAACAGAAATAACCGAAAGCGGCATACAAACCACAGACCGTCATTATGAGTTAGACGCAATCGCGTTTGCTACAGGTTTTGATGCAATGACCGGCGCTATGCGAGAGATAGATATAAGGGTTAATGGCGGCCCAACCCTTGATGAGCAATGGGAGGCAGGGCCTAGGACCTATTTAGGATTGATGGTGGCTGGTTTACCTAACCTTTTTATGATTACGGGGCCCCAGAGTCCTGGTGTAAAAAGTCAAATGATCTTATCGATTGAATGGCACGTAGACTGGATTGCTGATTGTCTTCAACACATGAAAGATAACAAACTCAATCGGATAGAGGCCACAACCGAAGCGCAGGAAAATTGGGTAAAACATGTAAAAGACGTTGCAGACTCCACACTTTATCCTCTCGCCAACTCTTGGTACATGGGTGTAAATATACCGGGTAAACCAAAGGTCTTTATGCCTTATGTTGGCGGTGTACACACGTACACGAAGGAATGCGATCGGGTGGTTGCAAATGGATATGAAGGTTTTGTAATGTCCAGGGAGGAAATTAGCGTTACTTAATACTGAACGATACTTTCTAAAACTTTGACATTAAGCGGGACCAGTAATCGCATCTGATTCCGGCGGTAAAGGTGATATAATTTGTCTTCGCAGCGTGCTTTGGAAACTAGCAGGTCACTAGTAATGATGGGCTGGTTTTTTTGTGCTCTATTTTTCTTTTATGCGTTTGTCTTACGTGTAGCTCCAGCTGTAATGGTTGAAGAACTGATGCGGGAATTCACCGTTGGGGCAGCCATTTTAGGTTATTTATCAGCGACCTACCTCTACATTTATGCAGCACTTCAAATTCCTCTTGGTTTAGTGGTGGACAAATACGGACTGCGTGGCGTAGTTGCGGGTGCCTGCGCGGTATGCGGTATTGGTTCAGTTGTCTTCTCGCTGGCTGAAAACGTATATGTGGCTTATCTGGGCAGAGGTCTCGTGGGTGCGGGAGCAGCTTTTAGTTTTGTAGGGGCTTTAAATATGGCTGCCAGGTGGTTCCCTTCTCGATTTGCCGTGTTGGGAGGATGGGCGCAGATGATGGGCTCGGTGGGAGGCTTTGTAGGTCAAGCACCACTCAGTATGGCTGTTGCTGCTTTTGGTTGGCGAAGCTGTAATTTAAGCCTTGGAGCAGGAGGGATATTTTTAGCGGTGTTATTATTGTTCACCGTTCGGGATCCTAAGAAAAATGGGAATTCAAATGATAATCTTTCCATCTGGCTTGGTCTTAAATATGTGTGCACGAATTCACAAACTTGGCTTGCAACTTTAGCTGCAGCCGGCCTAACAGGAACTTTATTAGCCTTTGCTGGCTTGTGGGGAGTTCCATATTTAATGGCCGCAAGAGAGATAGATAAACCGAGTGCAGCTAGCTTTATCTCGATAATCTTTATTGGGTGGGCTGTTGGAGCGCCATTTTTTGGGTGGTTGTCAGATAGGATTGGGAAGCGTCGTGTTTTATTGCTTTGTGGTACCGCCGGTGCAGCATTGACAATTAGTACAATAATCGTTTTCCCAAAATTATCGACAATTTTGATTATTCCTGTCTTAACTTTGAAAGGATTTTTTTCGGCTTCAATGATTCTAGGGTTTGCTCTTGCGAAAGAGAATAATCCGGCTGAGTCAAGTGGTGTGGCTCTTGGTTTAATAAATACTTTTGTGGTTGGGAGTGGGGCAATTTTGCAACCGGTAGTAGGTGTTTTGCTCGATTACACATGGTCTGGTCAAACGAGTGGGGGTGTGAGGATTTTTGATGTTGAGGCTTTTCAGGTCTCAATGGCAATTTTACCGCTCATTTGTTTATTGAGCTTTGTATCCGCATTTTATATACGCGAGCCTCATTCAATCCAAAATACATCATAGATAGTTTTTCGCAGTAAATTGATGCCAGTATTTTGATTATATGTACTTCTCATTACTTGAAGGGTTGTATTAAAAAGTTAATGTGATAGAGATATTGTTTAAGACAAGGCTGTTAGAAAGTAGAATACTTTTAGTAGTTTAGACGACTGGATGTAAAATGGCGGAAGGCGAAGACTGGCAAGACCGAATTTCTAGCCAAAACATTGAAGAAGCTGACTCAAAAAACGCTGAGGGATCTGCGAAAACCAAAGACGAGGCAGAGTCTTGGCAGGATCGCATCTCAAGTGGAGCAAAAGAGCAAAAAACAAATCCCGACCCGCTCGCTGGTTTAACTGCTGAACAAAAGCAGACCTTACTTCTCATAAAAAACGCAATGTCTGGCCATAAAAAATGGTTGGCAAAGAAAAGTGGTGGAAAACAAGCAGATTTTTCAAAAAAAGCCTTTGAAGGGCAAAATCTAGAAGGATGGCAGCTAGCAAAGACAGTTATGGCTGGGACCAATTTAACAGGGTCGACGCTAAAAGGTGCAGACTTGACAGAGGCGGATATGTTTGGTGCCACACTTAGTGACGTGGACCTCCAAAATGCAAACCTGGAAGGTGCTGTCTTGCGCGGTGTTTCGTTAAAAGGTGCAAACCTTACTAACGCAAATCTGAAGGATGCGGATTTGCGTGGAGGCGTAATGATGGGTGCAGATGGAGCTGCATCAATGGGGAGTGAAAGGTCGGATCTAACAGCATGTCTAATGGATTATGCCCAAGGAACGCGAGCCAAAATGGCCAACGTTGATTTTCAGGGTGCAAGTTTGGTAGGCGCAAATTTAGAGGGCGCTCAGTTGTTCGGATCAGACCTATCGGACGTTGATTTATCATATGCTAATCTCAAAGACGCTGACTTGTCAGATACGAGACTTACTAACACTAATTTAAATGGGGCTGATGTTAGAGGAGCAAAATTTGCTAACGCTACAGTAGAGAATGTCAGTATGCGTGGCACTAAAACCAGTGAAAATTCGTTAGATGGCCTTGATGAGTCGGAGATAGATATAGGTGACGCGCCCAAGGTCATTAATTTTGATGAAATGGATCCAGAAGTACAAGACAAGTTGGAAAAACATAAAAAATGGATTAGTACCAATGGGGTCGAGGGTGAGCGAGGCAGTCTAGATGGCCTAGACTTATCATATCACGATCTCAGCGGACTTGACTTGTCCGGCATACAAATGAGAGGTGGAAAACTTAGAGGAGCGCAGTTGAAAGCATGCAGCCTCATTTTGGCCGATTTGGGCGGGACAGATATATTTGATGCTAACTTATGTGATGCAGTTATTATTGGGACAAATTTAGCCGGCGCAAATCTTAAGCGTTGTAACCTAACAAATGCTGAGATGGGCGAAATAAACATAGTTTCCAAAGATGGCACTGATACTGGCCGGTCTCACAGAACAAACTTTCAACAAGCAAATCTAGTTAGAGCAAATACAAATGGTTGTAATTTGGATGGGTGCGTTCTCGAAGAGGCAATCCGAGATAACTGAAATTAGCTAGTTACTTTGGGCTGCTTTTGCCAAACAGATCAGAGTGTTGCAGTCCGATATAATAAGGTTCGTCCCCGTCAAGAAAAACGTTTACCTTCGCATTGTAGCAAATGTGTTCGAATCCATGTTTATCGATCACCCGCATCTTTTGGTTCTTGAAGGTCCCATTTTCCTTTTTAGGCCCCGTTATATAGGACGAAAACTTCTCTACTGGATTGCCAAATAACGGCATTCCGTGAAATTCTTTTAATTTCTCGCTAGCTACTTCCATCATTCTTTCGGGATTTAGAGGACTTTCTCCTTCTTTCCCCGGTCGAGTGAAAGCACCGATTACAATCTGGTGTGTATTGGTTTTACCTATAAGCCGGGCGACGTCGATAGTTACATCGCCAACTATGTACTCATCGCTAGTATATAAAACATCTCGTCCAGGCGCATAAAAAGAATAATGGCTTCCAAGGCCTGCCGCGGTTCTAATATCAGGAGCAGCATTTTTTTCTGTTATAGCTCGTTTTAACCCAGAGTAGTAAGTTAGAAAAAGTTTCATCAGCACAAAGAGTGCGATGTCTGCGTCTGGTCCAGTAAGACGATTCCATATGTAGAAGCCGTCCCCTGTGGTAGATCGCCTCATTTCCATAGGAAGGTTTTTTTGTTTACAGCTTTCTTCAGCTATATTTAAGGCAAACTCCAGAGTTGATAATTGGCTGGCTTGCGCTTCAGGAGTGTGTTTTGAAAAACCAACAATATCGAGTAATAGCACTGCTCGGTAATCAGTTTTGAAAGTTGCATAATTCCTGAAAATCTCTTCAACTTCAGCTTCAGTTAACCCAGCTTCGTCATCACCAATTGTGAATTCAAGACGAATTTCCATGGGCTCAGAGTCAACTAACTTGCTTGTTTGGCGAAACTCATCCACCGCCATCTGGCGTGGGCCATGAAAAACCCTACTTTCTGGGTTTTCTATATTAAACAATCTAACCTTTGGCACACTCAGTATATCAATCCCAAGTCTGGTGGGCATCCATGCAACTAATGAATTGCTTCCGAAGGCCCATAAATTGAAAAACAAACTATTAATCTGTTTTTTTAAAGGGTCTTTAAAGCCGGAAACATTCGCTTGGTCGACTATTTCATCCAACAAGTTTCTCCTGCACTAACTTATTCAATCACCCAATAGTAAACTATATGGCTCCAATCGGGGTACAAAAATGTTAAATTTCATCCTAATAATTGGGATAGATTAATCTTCAATCATTAATCTCTAAATATTATACGGAGGCTTATGCAAACCCGAAGGTGATACGGTAAATAATTCGCATCCCGTTTCTGTCACTCCGAGCGAATGCTCAAATTGAGCTGAAAGCGACCTGTCTCTGGTAACTGCGGTCCAACCATCCGGTAGTATTTTGACTGCATATTTTCCAGCGTTTATCATTGGTTCGATTGTGAAAAACATTCCCTTCTGAAGTGTTGTACCCATCCCGGCAGTCCCGTAATGCAAAATACTTGGTGCAGAATGAAATACACGCCCTAAACCGTGCCCACAGAAGTCTCTTACAACAGAAAACCTATTGCTTTCAGCGTATTCTTGGATCGCATGCCCTATATCGCCGACGGTGGCACCTGGTTTTACAGCTCCTATACCTCTCATAAGGCACTCATAGGTAATATCCATTAGACGCCCAGCTTTGACGGCTACTTTGCCGACACCGAACATCCGGCTTGTATCCCCATACCAACCATTAAGAATAACTGTAACGTCGATATTTAAAATATCACCTTCATCTAATTTTCGTCCGCCTGGGATACCATGACAGACAACATGATTTATGGAAGTGCATATAGATTTTGGGAACCCCTTATAATTTAATGGAGCGGGAACAGCGTTGTTGTCTAAAATAAAACCGTGGCACAGCTTGTCTAATTTTTCGGTAGTTACACCAGGCTGTACGTGAGGAGTTATAAAATCTAAGGTTTCAGCAGCAAGTTTACCCGCCTTGCGCATACCATGAAAATCTTCATCGTCATGGATATGGATGTTATTGGACTCCGAACCGACCATACTGAAAACTCTACGCTATTGTGGTTGAAACTGCATCAAAGGCTTACAAACTTAGCACGATAATTCTTGTCAGGGAAAGTCTGGGGATGATGAAAGTTAGTTCTAAAAATGAACGGAGTTTGTGCTGGAAAGCTTATCAAGAGGTGGAGAAAATTTCGTTAGATTTATCCCGTCAACTGCGGTTTTGTACTCTTCTATTGTCGGCGTTCTCCCAAGTATCGCAGATAGTACGACAACTGGTGTCGAAGCAAGTAAGGATTCTCCTTTTTTCTCGGGCGCATCTTCAACTACTCTACCTTTAAAAAGCCGAGTAGACGTGGCAAGAACCGTATCTCCTTTTGCAGCTTTCTCCTGATTGCCCATGCAGAGATTGCACCCAGGCCGTTCGAGGTACAGAATATTTTCATATTCTGTACGGGCCGAGTTTTTCGGTGCGTTATCATCAAATTCAAAACCTGAATATTTTTGCAGAATTCCCCAATCGCCTTCTTCCTTCAATTCATCAATAATATTATATGTTGGGGCGGTTACTACGAGGGGAGCGTTGAACTTTACGTCACCGGTTTTACTTTCCAGATTTCGAAGCATTTGGGCGACGATTTTCACATCGCCCTTGTGCACCATACAAGACCCAACAAAACCAAGATCGACTTTTTTGTCTACCCCGTAGTAAGATATTGGTCTGATTGTATCGTGGGTGTATCGTTTTGAAACATCTATATTATTGACATCTGGGTCAGCAATCATAGGCTCATTGATCTCATCCAAGTCAACTATCACCTCGGCAAAGTATTTTGCGTTTCCATCCGGCTTGAGAGCCTGTTTTTCTCCGGACTTTATCTCAGAGATCCTCTTATCTGCAATGCTTACCAGCCCCTTCAGCATGCCTTTCTCGTTTTCCATACCTTTGTCAATCATGACTTGAATGCGGTTTTTCGCAATCTGTAACGACTCTATGAGGGTTTCGTCTTCAGAAATACAAATAGAAGCCTTTGCCTTCATTTCCGCAGTCCAATCTGTAAATGTAAAGGCTTGATCCGCCAATAACGTGCCGATATGCACCTCTATAACACGGCCTTGGAAAACGTTATCTCCAAATTGATCCAACATTTGCGCCTGGGTTGCGTGCACAACATCCCTGAAATCCATATGATCTGCCATCTTTCCTTTAAATGTAACTTTGACAGATTCCGGGATAGGCATTGTTGCTTCACCGGTTGCAAGCGCCAGTGCGACGGTTCCAGAGTCTGCTCCAAAGGCAACACCTTTGGACATTCTCGTGTGTGAGTCGCCTCCTATAATAATAGCCCAATCATCAACAGTAATGTCATTAAGTACTTTGTGAATAACATCCGTCATTGAATGATAAATACCCTTGGGGTCTCTTGCAGTTATTAGACCGAAGTTATGCATAAATTTCATCAGCTTAGGCGTATTCTGTTGAGCTTTTAAGTCCCAAACGGAAGCCGTGTGGCAGCCTGATTGGTAAGCGCCATCGACTGTGGGTGAAATTACCGTTGCCGCCATTGACTCCAGTTCTTGAACTGTCATTAACCCTGTGGTGTCCTGTGATCCTACGATATTTACCTTGACCCTTGCGTCCGACCCAGCGTGGAGTACGGTCCCGTCTGCAATACCCAATGCATTTGAATTGAAGATTTTTTCGACAGCAGTCAGACCTTGATTTTCGTGAGATATTTCTTTGGACGGTGCAAAAGCAGAAGTGGGCTCCAGCCCTAGTGTCTCATTTGCAAAGCTTTGCAATTTTTTCCCAAAAACAATCCCATAAGCCCCTCCCGCTTTTATAAACTCCAATTTTTGGGGTGTGAAAGATGTAGAAGCGTCTACGAGTTCTTCCTTTCCACTTTGATCATACATTTTTTTATCTTTAGTGTTAATTTTGAAGACGGTACCTGTATCCACAGAAAACTTTTGTTCTAGTATTGGGCTCCCATCATTATTAAGAATTGGATTGCCGTCAGAATCCAATTTTTTTATCCAATTTTTAAGATCGATACCTATCCCGCCTGTAACACCAAGAGCAGTCTGAAATATTGGAGAAATCCCATTTGTGCCGCCAACGATTGGGGCAACGTTAACAAAAGGTATATACGGACTGGCTTGCCTTCCCGTCCACAAGGCAACGTTATTTACGCCAGACATTCTGGATGAGCCAACCCCCATTGTTCCTTTCTCTGCAATCAACATGACTTGCTTATCAGGGTGCTGTGCTTGGAGGGTCCTTATTTCGCCTTGGGCTTTTTCAGAAATCATGGACTTGCCGTGCAGTTCTCGGTCCGATCTGGAATGTGCCTGATTACCAGGGGATAGCAAATCCGTTGAGATGTCACCTTCAGCGGCGACATACGTTACGATTTGTATTTCATC
>CEOQ01073386.1_pt1 | contig 13105 bp, 3 predicted proteins | sample 361351 | NCBI WGS metagenome assembly CEOQ01 (sample SAMEA2619907, study PRJEB7988) | marine metagenome | biome: marine biome (ENVO:00000447); feature: deep chlorophyll maximum layer (ENVO:xxxxxxxx); material: "saline water (ENVO:00002010), including plankton (ENVO:xxxxxxxx)" | depth 60 m | reverse complement strand
TCCACTACATCTTTGGCTGCACAGGTATCTTCAGGTCGTAATCATACATGTGCAATTCTAGTAGATCAAAGTGTATGGTGCTGGGGTGACAACAACTGGGGACAAGGCGGAAGGGGATTCATCAGTGATACTCCCTTTTGGTACCCTAGGCAGGTAGGGGAAATTGGCTACAACAACCGCGAAGTCATTTCGCTTTCTGCGGGTGCTGAACACAACTGCGCTATCCTGATTAATGGTTCAGCCTACTGCTGGGGATGGGATACTTATGGAAAACTTGGTTCGCCTAATGGCTCTATCACTATTCCTTCCTGGGTCTCCGTACTTCCTCAGAATAGAACTGTCGCAGCAATTTCAGCAGGCCATCACAACACATGTGCTATTCTTGACGATGGAACCGTTAGGTGCTGGGGACTGAACAATTACGGACAATATGGAGATGGCACCACTATCACACAAACAACTTCCTCTAGTGAGGCATTACTCCCGAGTGGTAAGACTGCAATTGCCATAGACGTTGGCGAATACCATGTCTGTGCTATCTTGAATGACGACAGCACCTACTGCTGGGGGCGAAACAACCACGGCCAACTTGGGATTGGCACCTCAGCCCCATTTCTCTCCACTCCTACACAGGTAGACTCCCCCACCGGGGTTACTTTCTCCACGATTTCAACTGGTTATGATCACACCTGCGCAATCTCGTCAGATGCTTCCGCATATTGCTGGGGAGACAACAGTAACGGTGAGTTGGGGGATGGAACAAATGTAGACAGGCTTTCCCCTGTCGAGATAAATCTGGGTCCTTCCTGCATAGGCTGTTCTGGACCAGATCAGAATCCCCAACTGGGAGAAAGAGATCCCGACGATGATGGCATCCTATCCATCTTCGATGCTTATCCATATATTCCAAACTGCACCCCTGGATATTTCGCACAAAATAACACAACTGGATGCACACCGACCGATCCAGGATACTATTCGGATGCCGATATGTCATATCAGATTCCGTGTCCAATTGGAACATTCCAACCGAATTCAGCACAAGCCTCCTGTTTGGAGGTCGAACCAGGACATTATGTCGAAGTCAATATTTCTGCAATCTTCCAGATTCCGTGCCCAGCAGGGACTTACAATCCAGACAGTGGTAGTGTTGGTTATTCTTGCACACCCGTAGAGCCGGGTAACTACACCTCAGCTGGCTCCCCTCAGCCTATGCCATGCCAGTCTGGCACTTTCCAACCTATGGCAGGACAGGGGAACTGCTTGGATGCTGACCCTGGCCATTTCGTCCAACTGAGTATGCAGATTCAGCAGGAGGCATGCCCTCCAGGAACATACCAACCAATCTCTGGACAAACCACATGTTTCTCTACAACGCAAGGATTCTACGCTGCAGGAACAGGTTCTACTGAACAAACCCAATGTTCGCCCGGAACCTACTCTGCTTCTTCTGGGTCAGCTTCCTGTACGGATGCCGACCAAGGTCACTATGTTGCTAGCGCCGGAGCAGTAAATCAGATTGCTTGTGAACCCGGATTTTATCAGGATATGATGGGAATGACATCATGTCACTCAACCAATCCTGGCTTCTACACAGATCAACCCGGTTCGATAAATGAACTCGAATGTCCCGAAGGAACCTATCAACCAGACACAGAAGCAACAGGTTGCATTGATGCTGACACCGGCAACTATGCTACTGGACCCGCCAGTACATCCCAGACACCATGTGCTGTAGGAACCTTTGCTACTACTTCTGGAATGGCCCAATGCGCGCCGGCAGACCCCGGATATTTCGTCTCTCAGTCCGGCGCTTCCGCACAAGAGGCATGCCCGGCCGGAACTCATCAACCAACCTCGGGCCAATCCTCGTGCGTTGATAACGAGCCGGGATACTACACCACTGAGGAAGGCACACCAAGTCAGATGGCCTGCCCACTTGGAACATACCAAGATGCTACAATGGCTACTTCATGCATTGAAGCAGAATCCGGATATCATGTTCCTACCACCGGCTCTTCCGAGCAGGCGGTTTGTATGGCCGGCTCCTATCAACCTTCAACAGGACAGTCTGAATGCATTCCTTCCGAGGCAGGCCATTACGTTAGCAACGATGCTGCTACATTCTCGACACCCTGTGAGGCTGGCACATTCCAGCCCGAACAGGGCCAATCCGGATGTATAGACGCTCAACCCGGAAACATCGCTCCCGAGACTGGCATGGCCGCACAAGTCCCTTGTGAAAGAGGAACCTACCAATCCCTCTCGGCTCAGACACAATGTGATACAGCCAATCCGGGTCATTATACTCCTTCCAAAGCATCCACATCCCAGATTGAATGCAAACCCGGAACTTACCAGCCTCTATCGGGAATGATGTCTTGCAACTTGGCCGACCCAGATCACTTTGTTTCTGAGTCCGCAGCTACCAGTCAGACCGAGTGTCCGGATGGGCAATCTCAGCCAGATAGGGGCATGACGGGTTGTGTCGGAGGGGATGACGAATTGCCGTTGCCCATTATTGCTGGCGGCGTGATTATTCTTGTCGTCGTCGTAGTATTCATGCAGTTCCAAAAGAAGTCCAAATCGCCACCTAAGCGCCGCAAGAGGCCTACTAGAAAACCCCCACAGGCACGCAGTAGACCCTCTCAAGAGGAAGAATGAGGGCCTAGCGCAGTTGAAATGCGATAGGTTCTCCGCGAGAACCCATGCGAGACTACCCCGGCGACCGAGTCGACCTCCGCAGCGACACTGTGACACAACCCACTCAGGCCATGCGTGAAGCCATGGCTTCCGCAGAGGTCGGTGACGACGTTCTAGGAGACGACCCCACAGTAATCGAACTCCAAGAGCGTGTCTCTGAGATGCTCGGAAAGGAAGCTGCTCTGTTTGTCCCTTCGGGTACGATGTCGAATGCTGTAGCAATCAAAACTCAGACTAGGCCGGGCGATGAGATTGTCACCCATCGTAAGAGCCACATCTACATGTACGAGGCTGGAGGCTATGCAGTACTGGCAGGATGCTCAATTTCACTCGTTGAAGGAGAGATGGGGCAGATGTCTCCAGAGGACGTCCAGAAAGCTATTCGAAAAGTCGCCGGAAGCGACTCGCATTATCCTGAGTGCACTCTGATTTGCGTCGAGAACACCGCCAATGTCGGCGGCGGTTCAGTCTACGACCAGGAGACACTGGATGAAATATGCAAAGTCGCACACAGTAACGACTGCAGGGCCCATTTGGATGGGGCGAGAATGTTCAACGCAGTCGTTGCTAGTGGTACCGACCCAGCGAGAATGGTCAGGGATTTCGATACCATTTCGATTTGTCTTTCTAAGGGACTGGGGGCTCCTGTGGGTTCAGTCTTGGTAGGAGATGCTGCGACAATCTCAGAGGCTCATCGTTGGAGAAAGATGTTCGGAGGCGGGATGAGGCAGGCGGGAATGCTCGCTGCTGCTGGACTGTACGCGCTTGAGAACAATATCGACAGGCTAGCCGAAGATCATACCAGAGCTCGCAGACTTGCTGAGGCTGTCGATGCGATGGATGTTTACTCAGTCGACCTAGACGCAGTTCAGTCGAACATGGTATACGTCGATTGTAGCGAAGGCGGCGCAAAGGCGCTTGTAGAAAACCTAGCTTCAATGGGTGTCGATGTACTGGACCTAGAAGACTCGACAATCAGAGCGGTCGTGCACTTGCACATCACCGACGAGGACATTGACCGGGCCATTGCAGCGTTTGAAGCCGCTCAATGACCCGCAAGCATTCAATATCCCTTAGGGCAGCGAAGGCCATGCGAATTACCTCACTCGTCATCGCTGCCCTGTTGTTATCGTCACTTACGACTACAGTTTCGAGCAGCGAGAACAGTTCTTTGTGGGATGATGCCAGATTGGGTGTGAATGGAGGAACCGTGGGGGCAATTGCCATTTCACTGGGCAATGGTTCCAATATCGCAGAAACGACAGTTGTCGAGGAGAATTTTGCTCCTGTAATCGAAGTATACACTGCCACATGGTGCACTACTTGCGTATACACAGAAAACTCGCTAAACGAGGCTATTGGAGACACCGAGGTGTTCTTGATTCACTATCACAGACACAAGTATGAGGCCCTAGACCCATTCGGCAGCAATTCTACTGAGCACCGATGGGAGTCAACATATGGAGACGGTTCATACGCTGCAAGTGAGCCTAGCAACACTCGAGTCGCTCCCTCGAAGATCTTTTTCGGAGAGAGGCTACATTGGGGGCATTTAGCCAGTTCAAACAGCCTAGTCAACGATTATGCAACATCACTCGCAACTCCGCCATCCACTCAGTTCTCTGGCACCGCCACTTTCTCGGTATCACAAAATGAGCAAGGATCGCTAGAAGTATCTTGGAATCTTACTGAATTGGAAAATCAGTGCATGGACGGGGGTGGCAGCTGTCCGACCGTAACCCTCTCTCCATGGGTTATGTTCATCGAGGACAGCATCCACTATCCTGAGGGTACAAATGGCTTGGATTACTATCTCCATGTGCTTCACGAAACCTACGAATTCGATGGACTGAGCGGTACATCCGCTGTGGATATACCAATGGTATGGGATGGGGATGACCTTTCTGTGGTTTTACTGATAGACTGGTCTTATCCTGAGGAGGCAGATTCGCCTTTACCCGCTCCCGGAGTACTTGCAGCGCTGGCATGCATGATGGCCGCCGCTGTTTCTCGTAGACAGCGATGATTATCTGACTGCTCGGAATGCCTCAGTTGGGTTGAATAACCCCGCCCCTCCATCGCGTATGCTCGGTGATGCCTATGACCAACGAATCCGATGTTCAGGTGACCTGTGAAGAGGTACCTAGAGGAGGAATGCCAGAATGGCTCACCTCTCATCTAGTTGCTCAATCTCTAGGTCCGGGAGGTGATACTGAATCTCTCAGCAGACTACTCATCATCTATCCTACAGAATCATCCAGACGTCAGGCACTTTCTGAGATTCTTGCAAGCCATGCCGTCGACAAGACGTTGCATCAAACAATAGACTCACTAAGATCTTCACTTCTGGCAGACCTTAGAGTCCCAAGACTACTCAACACCGAGGCTCCGTTTGAGATTATACTTCACGAGGAATGTAGTAAGGCAGCATCAAATCTTGCATTTCCTCTCATCAATCCACTACCAGAAATGAGTTGGGGCAGGGGTAAGACAGCCGCTCTCGCAGAACTCCATGCCTACTTGAGCGAACAGTCCTCGGCGGACAAGTGGGACGGACCGGGTATCAAATCATTCAGACGAGTCATTAGAGAACTCGAGGGAAGGTTGGGAGGAACCCACCCAGATATGGCTACACAACGAGTAATCGATGGACTGAGAGACTCTAGTACCCCCTTCACTCTGCTGGATGTCGATGGTATTGTGATGCTTGACCACCCCCCTGGACTGTCTAGAAGCGATACCGAAATGCTCCTAGCAATCTCCACTCACAGACCTATTCACCAGCTCACCCATCCGGGCAATTTCAGATTAGGTCACCACGGGCTAATGCTAGTGGACGAACACCCTTTGACAGAGGAATCACAACTCCCAGAATGGATACCTTCTCACCAACCCGAGAGTACTGCCCCCGACAACTCAGTTACCAGACTGATGCTACAAAGGGAGGAACATTCCTTCGATGTTGCAATCGTTCTAGCCGGAGAACGCCTAGAGACAAACCAAGACTCTAGAATTGCAATCATCGATCCTGCATTGGATTCCAATCTTCACAGGTGGAGTCAGCGTCTCAAGTCTATAGGAATCGAAGCCTCACGTTCCAAGATTAAGTGCTCGTCACACCAAGTTGGTCATTGGATAGGTGCTTTGGCAAAATTGCCTCACGGACCAGATGCGTTCTGCCTACAGGATCTCAGATCTTTAGCAATACAATCAGCAATCGTACCGTTCGTTGCCACTTCGGAACATCCAACCAACTCACGAATCAGTCCGATTGCCGACACTGAGGTGCTGACCCGCTTGGCAAGGGATGACCATGTTCTAGGAGGGCCTGGAACACTCGCTAAGTGGCTTCGAACCCTATCGCGACCAGCAGTCTCCCAGTACGACTACATTACGAAGGAATCTACTCAGTGGTGGCTGCTTTGTCTAGCCGAGTCTCTACGACCTCTCCTGAACGGAGAGGACTTGCTAGCACTCTCAGATGATAGCATTGCGATTGGTTGCGAGTCAGGAGAGATTCTCCCTCTTCCCGACTCAACAGCGTTTGGAGATGACTGGCTCAACCAACTTCTGCGCTCGCTTGACCTACAATCTCTGATGGAGAGCAGCGATGGGGAAGGAATCACTCCCGCTGCGGTTGTACAAGCAATCATCAGAGACCATCAAGCCCTTCGCTCATACCAGACCAGTCTAGGAATAAAAATCCCCGATTCGGGTCCCGACTGGGTCGATGAATTCACCTATCTTCTAAATCGCTCTGAGATTGAGGCAAGCACTTCTCCATCCGAGAGAGTCACCTTGCTAACACCAGCCGAGGCTCTGGGATGTACTGCAGATTACATCATCATGGCAAATCTATCCAGCTCTTCGTGGAATCTGAGTGTGCCGAGGATGGCATTCCTCGGAGAGGAAGAAAGACACTCCGAGAATTTACTCAGACCCGATGGCCCAATCAGAGATGCTAGACACTATTTTGAGAGTATTCTTGCATCTGCCAAAGAGGTATTCTTGCTCGATTCTTCTCTCGACGACACTTCTCCTCCGACAGCCCCACTTAGAGAGTGGGCAACCGAAAATGACCCGAAGAACGAGGCAGAATTGTTCACATTTGACTCGGATTCACCTCTAGAGCCGAGAGGCGAAAGACAACTAGAAGGAGCCCAGATAAACAAGATGATTTCTTCACCGAGAGCACCACTCAATCCAAACTCGATATCTATCCCTCTCGATGCTGCCCTACAGAGAGATAGAGAGCGTAGGCAGCCCAAGTACACAGGCGCTGATGGCTATCTTCAAAAATCCGCCAAATCCCATTTGATGTCCGCCGAAATTTCAGACTATTCGCGCTCGACACCAGCAGGCTTGCAGACGCCGCGCGAAAACCAGAGATGGCCTGTCATCGGAGGCTTCGTAGAAGGAGGAAAGAAGACCCCTTCCATCGATTATAGGCCAGTCAGTCCACATGAGACTGGAACCGCAATCAGCGACTCTAGACACGGACATCAAGAAGGTGCTGAGCAGAATATCGAAATCTGGTCGCCTAGCAGGTTACACGATTGGCTCAGTTGCCCTAGAATGGGCTGGTTGTCCAAGAGTCTTAGAGCAGACCAAGACGAACGCCAATCCGAAGATATCGATCCCCGAACCCACGGCGAGTTGCTACATCTGGTACATCACGATGTAATTTGCAGCGCCCTAGGAATGGAGATAGGTGTTGAGAGAACACTCGACGACAAGACAACTACTACGAGTGTATCCTCTTCAACTCTAAGCGAGGAAGAATTGATGCGTATAGCAATGGAGTCTCTAGACTCCAGAGCGCCTTGGTTAGATAGGACGGATGCGGTATCCAACCACAGGCTGCGAATACTGACAGGTTTGGATAGGCAGAACTGGAACGATTGGCTTGCTGACCCAGAAGATACATTGGCATCGGGCAGAATCGGTACTATAGTCAGAGCCGAAGACGAATTATCCGACGCTGCCCCAATATGTCTTGAGTGGAATATCTCTGACTTTGATGAGAAAGGAATCGAAATCGCCGTTCCATCCGAACTCTCGGGAGAAGACCTTCCACCCATCCGAATTAGAGGATTTATCGATCGAGTCGATGCTATATCTTCTGGACAAAATTCCAATTCGTGGGTCAACCAAGAAGGCGACAAAACCGTTGCACCTCTACGCCTTCATGGCTCTGGATGGAAACCTCGCAGATTAATCGCTATCAGGGATTTGAAAACCTCTGAGAGCAAGACGGCAGAAGACCGACATTCAGACGGACTACTACAGGAGTTGCAATTAGCTCTCTATGCTAGGTCGTGGGAGATTGCACATCCAGGCGACCTAGTCGTAGCTGCTGGAATCTCATTATTCAGCCATGATACTGAGCATATGGTCGAAGTCTCAAAGAATCATCTGAAAAATCAAGCCAAAATAGGAACTAGAACGGAGATTACTGCCCCGCTCTTCCGTTTTATCGATGAACAACCATCTCCAAACAGCGACCACTTCAGAGCTTGGCTTACCCACCGACTAACTATCGCGTTGCGAGTCGCTAGAGGGGCTGAACAAGGAAGAGTTCACCCTACTCCTTCGAAAGGAGTTTGCTCATATTGCTCTGTTAGAGATGTCTGTGATGTCAGAATGGAGGGGAGATTCTAATGCGACTCAACACAGCCCAGCGATTAGCTCTGAACATCGACTCACATATCGTGATTGATGCTGGGGCTGGAACTGGTAAGACTAGCACCATAGTGCACAGAGTCATTGAACACTATCTGACAGAAGATCAGAGGGCAACTAGGATACTTCCTGCACCTGAGCGGCCCGCTAGACTCCCAGGGGGCATGATTACTGCCCCATCTTCTGAGAGAATCGATCTCAGAGAATGGGGAGGTTTGCTTCCAGGCGAGGTCGTACTACTGACTTTCACAAACCGAGCCGCCGATGAGATGCGTGACAGACTTAGGAGCGATATCGCAGGGCTGAAACCCGGCCCAACCGGGTCGGACGTGACCGGAAGGAGCGACCCGAGAATCAGAGATGCCGGATTTGGAGAACAATTACTGACTTTGATTGAGGATGCCCCCATTGGAACCATCGACTCATTCCTGAACAGACTAGTCTCACCCTATCGTGGTCATTTGGGCGATGCTCTGAGTCGAGAAAACGTGTCAGATGCAGGGCGTGCCTTACTTGTCGAGTCTGCCCTAAACACACTTTGGAGACTCCCCAGTTCTATGTCGTATATCGGAGAAGCAGTAGATGCAGGTCTACCTTCTCATATGGCATCTGACATTCTAGAAGCCCGAGATCGAATAGCAAGCCACTACTCAGGCAGATGGACGGCCGCTAAGGTACTACGCAACTTGGTCGACAAGTCAGTATTCATCGAAGAAGCATCTCGAAACCTGATGCAAAATGGTCGATTCTCTGCCGAGTTGTTGCATCAGATGATCATATCTTCAATCGAACCTACAGATATCCGTCAACACGCAGAATTAATCCAATCAATAATCGGAAGTTTCTGTAATCTTGTGAAGGATAATTCAGCGGTATTGGCTCTAGATGGTTGGCCTGCAGAATCAAGAATGGCATGTATCGATGAACTCTCAGCGAGCCTTCCTGATGACCCATGGGAGCAGCTGGTATGGTTGGGACATACTCTAGAGTGCACTCTAAATCGAGGAGGCTATCTGAAAAAGACACTGTCTTTCCTACCTTACAATAACCTACCTTCTGATGACTGGATATCAGGGATAGGAAAGATATCCAGCATCAAAGACCGAACCAGCAAGGAACATGTCAAGTCAGAATTCAAGGCGGTTTCTGACAACCTGAAAGCCGCTTGGTCTTCAGATACTGGTCAACTGGTTTTACACTTCACTAAACTAGCAATGTTCCTCGATTCCACCAGGCCCCCGGCCTCCCCAGATTCGTGGAGACCAACAGTGACTCCACTACCCAATCCCTTGCCAGAGCGAATAGACACTAAGCCACAGGACTACGGATTCAATCTTGACGCCGAGGTTAGTAACCTCGAAGACCTGTATCTGGTTCATCATGGATTCAAGGGAATATTGCAGAAGCTGAAGGAGAGAGACGAGGTACACGACTTCGATGACATCCAGAGGCTGGCCGGAGACCTTCTGCTAGCAAACTGCCCTTCCGCTTGCAGATCTTTCTACCCAGAGTCTATGCAGGATTTACTTGACTCAATCTCAAACAGTCCTTGGACAGACGATCATATCCACATGACATTTGATGAACTCAAACGACTGGAAGCAAATCCAAACCTCGCAGGCGAGGCAGCTTCGGATTTGGGAGCTATTCGAAACGACCTGCAATACAGATTCGAACTGCTCAAGTCAATCAGAAGGAGATACAGGGCATTCATCATTGATGAGGCTCAGGACAACTCTCCCTTACAATGGAGGTTGCTTGCTAGGCTTTGGGGCGAGAGAAGGGTAGAGGAGGGCGAAGTCGATACTCCAGACACCCCCTGGCAGCCAACAGTGTGTTATGTTGGAGATGTAAAGCAGAGTATCTACGCATTCAGGCAAGCGGAAGTAACAGGATTCCTTGATTACGCCCGTCAGTTAATGCTGGTCAATGACCACGAATTCGCTAGTGTTCCCGCATTGCTTCGCAAACCTGCACTACGTAGAGATTCCCACGGTCGCGATCCAAGGAACGCCCATGCTCTGAGCATCGCCAAGGCCAGTGAACATATGGAGAAGGGAGGACGAGATCTTGTTCCTTGGATCCCATTCAATTCTACTGATAGAAATCTCCCTGCACCAGATGAATCAGAGGTTAAACTCCGCAGACGTGGTATGATTGCTTTACAGGTAAATTACCGCACTAGCGGGGGGCTGCTTAGAGCGATGAATGAATGGTGGGAAGACATCCTTTCCTCCCGGCACAGACTCTTCCCAACAGCCGACTTCTATGCAACACCTCAGACTCTATTTGCAAATCCTGACAAGCAGGACGACTCTGGTGCAGTAGAATGGTTATGTCCTCTTTCTACAGGTGGAGAACAGGACCCTCCGACCGAATTGACAACTCCTCTAGACCCATTCGGACCAGGGCCGCCCAATCCATTTGAGCGTCAGGCTCAGATGGTCGCCCTACGTGTTCGTAGTCTGATTCATGGCGAACCCGTTAGAGTGAGAGACCCGAATGGAGGTTGGCACCAGATTGAGGCGGATGAACCAGTTGAACCGAGCGACATCATGATTCTACTCCCGACTAGGCCCGATATCAGAGACATCGTCATCAGGCACCTACGCGATTACGGAGTTCCAGCCCAAGCAGATAGGGAAGGAGGGCTGCTTGACAGGCCCGCAGTACACGCTTTGGATGGGTTACTACAACTCATCGCCCGACCTTCTTCAAGACATAGCGCTGCTTGGGTTGCCCGCTCTCCAATCATCGGGATGGACGACTCTCAATTGCAAACTTATCTCGATAGTTCCAGTAAAGGGAAAAATTTGCTTCGACGACTGTCAGAATACTGTCCAAATGAACGACTTAGGGCACTGGTCGACAGATGGATAGAACTCTCATCTTCTGGACGATTAATCGATCTTCTTGAGGAGACAATCGACCATTCAGATCTACTCGTTGGATACCACGACCCGGTTTCGATTCAGGATGTAGAGCACTTCGTAGAAGTGGTAAGGGAGCTTTCTGTAGAAGTCGGTGGCGACCCGATGGTTCTCGCAGACCGAATCCGCAATCTGCGAGAGAACAACTCCGATGCGATTGAGGCAGTCAATACTCCACCAAGCGATGCTGTAAGAGTGATGACCATACATAGCGCCAAGGGACTGGAGGCGAAAGTGGTCTTCCTAATCGATTTGTTCTCAAACAGACAGACAAACATGACGAATGAGAACATGAGTAGGTTGATTGTCAGCCCCGAGATATTCTCTGGTAATCCTAAGCCATGGCCGGGTAAAGGATCGCCTCAGTCAGCAGTATGGAATCACGTCAGTTGGCTACACCGAGCTCGCAAGAGCGCCGAGGCCAGACGCCTTCTCTATGTTGGAGCCACGCGAGCCGAGGAGAGACTCGTGATAGTAGGCTCTCCTCGCAATACTGCTTGGGAGGACGGTGAGGGGCTGATCGTGCCATGGACATATGACAAGTCATTACCGCAATTGGGTCAGATGTGGATGGAATCACTCAGACAAGGCTCACTCAGACGAGCCGAGACTGACTCGCCTTGGATAGATGAAAATGATGTACAAGATCCCCAACCAATCAGAATGAGAGGAGTCAGAATATTCAATCCGGCTAGGATGGTTGCAAACGGCTCGATTGGAGACGACAAGACACTAGACGGAATGCTCATCCTTCATCATCCCGATTGTTTTGAGACAGAAGATTCGGTATTGACTCCTCTGCAACGAATCGAGAGATTGGATGCTGCTGCCAAATCATCGGGAGCCAGTCTAGGAAATAACACCGAACCACGTATCGATTCCCCGCCTCGAATCTCCCTCTCACCCAATCGACTTCCAGTATTCGCCGAGTGTCCGAGAAGACAGTGGTATGAGACAAGAGGAGGCCTAATTCCTGACCCAATAATGCCGTCCGACAAGCCAGTTGAATCGACTGGGATGCCGAACAAAGTAGATCCGGCCACATTCGGCACCATATTCCACAGAGTATTGGAGATAGGCCTAGGAAATCCCGGAGTAGAAGGCCAACCAAGTGCACCTCTGCTACCTTCTTGGACAAAACAACAAGAGGACAGAATCAATGATTCTGAAATTCATAAGATTGTGTTCAATGAATTACTACCTACCGATGCCGACGAGGCTAGAACTTCCGAATTAGTAGTCAAGATGGCCGACCGCGTCAGCTCAGGTCCCCTCGGTGCTATGATTCGCAAGGAAGAAGTCCGAGACCACACTCTAGAAGCACTCAGAACCGAGATGCCTTTCCACATCTCAATCGATGTCGATACCAATGGGTCAACTAGACACAGATGGAGTCCAGATGGAGATATGCCGATGACCCGACACGACAGTGCAGTAGTCGAGATGAGTGGAATCATCGACCTTGTCGTTTGTTCTGTGTCTTCGGATGGCGAGCCTGCCATCCGTGCAGTAGATTTGAAGACAGAGGATGCAGGCTCGATAGACCACGACTCAACCTCGGGACTAATCGATGCTCTAGGCTCTGAACAAACCGGTCCAGCCAATCATGCAGAGACCGAAATGCTCGACAAGCACAGTCTACAACTAGCCCTTTACTACCGCGCACTGAAGAGCATCGAGGATGCAAGAGAGAACAGAGGAATCCCTGCTAGACAGGTACTACCTCCAGCTATCCTAATCGGCGTTACTGGCAGACTGGTAGAATATCCAGAAGAAATGCTTACAGAAGC
>CEOQ01069378.1_pt1 | contig 13178 bp, 12 predicted proteins | sample 361351 | NCBI WGS metagenome assembly CEOQ01 (sample SAMEA2619907, study PRJEB7988) | marine metagenome | biome: marine biome (ENVO:00000447); feature: deep chlorophyll maximum layer (ENVO:xxxxxxxx); material: "saline water (ENVO:00002010), including plankton (ENVO:xxxxxxxx)" | depth 60 m | reverse complement strand
GGCGATGCTGTTCATGCTGGCCGGGACCAGTACCATCCCTGCTGTTGGGTAGGTGCCACTGGCCACCGGCGCGCGCAGGTCGTTGATGGCGTAGTGGGTGAATCCCGGATGTTCCTGCCATTGGATCAGGGTCTCATTGAAATTCTCGCCCAGTTCTTCCTGCCAGACCAATCTGGCGGGATTGGTGCAGAGGACCACTGTCGGAATGTCCCGGCGCAGCAGTTCATCCACCGTGGCCCGGGCCATGACCGCCCCACTGGCGCCGGTTATACCCACCACCACAGGGTTGCCGGTCATAGGGCCACCGCCAACACCGTAAAGACGAAGAGGACCAGGGAGATGGCGCTGTTGTACTGGAACAAGGGTGAGCGGAGTTTGGACAGGTCATCAGCCTTCACCAAGCTATTTTCAAGGGCCAATAGCGTGACCGCGATGGCGACTCCGATAAAGAAATAGAAGGAAAGGTCCAACCAGAACCCAAGGGCCACCAGGGCGCAGCCGGCGGTGAAGTGCATAACGCGGCTGGTCCACAGGGCGGTGGAGATGCCAAAACGCTTGGGGTAGGAGTTGACGCCGTATTGGCGGTCGAAGTCCAAGTCGGCGCAGCCGTAGATGATGTCGAATCCCCCGGCCCACAGTGCCACCACCGCCGATAGCAGCACGGCCTCCGGGTCCAACCTGCCATTCACCGCGATCCAGGCGGCCGCAGGGGAGATGCCCAGGGCCCAGCCCAAAAAGAAATGGCACGCCCAGGTGTAGTACTTGGTGAAGGAATAGAAGACCACGTAGGCCGCTGCCACCGGGGCCAGTGCAAAAGCAAGGTTGTTCAGCTGGGAGGCGGCGAAGAAAAAAGCTCCCGTGCCAACCAGCATCAGGCCGAGCATCTCCCACGGCTTGAGCAGACCCTGGGGCAGGTGCCGGTTGGCGGTACGGGGATTGGCCACGTCCTCTTTGCGGTGGATGAAGCGGTTGGCGGCCATGCCCAAGGTGCGTACCCCGCTCAAGGCCACCGTTATCCAGATGAAGATACTCCATCCCGGCCAGCCGTCGGCGGCCAGCACCATACCCATATAACAGAAGGGCAGACCGTAGAGTGTCTCCCAGATGCGGATAGTACTCAGGTAGCGGGGGATCCTGGTGGAGAACAGTTCCACCGGCAATTTGACTGCGTTGGAGGCCAGCATGTTTCGTATTTTCTCACAGCGCCGGAGACAGCGCTGCCGTTGGTAATGACAGAAGAGGTCAGCCCAGCCCGTAATCACTCCATTTTGAATCGACCAGCGCCTTTATGGCGTCGTCCATGACGATGTCCGGCGGCCACTCCCTCTCCCGGCCGCCTTCCTGGGGCATCTTCACGGTGGCGTCGATGCCCACCTTACTGCCGAACTTGGGTGTCGGGGACCCAATGTCCAGGTCGTCGATGGGGCCGGTGGAAAAGACGAAGTCCTGGGCCGGGTCAATGTTGTTGGCGACCCGCCAGGCTACTTCGGAGATATTCTGTACGTCCACAAAATGGTCGACCACGATTATGGTCTTAACCAGGCTCATCAGGCCCAATCCCCACAGTCCGTGCATCACTTTGCGGCCCTGTCCGGGGTATTCCTTTTTGACCGAGACTATCACCAGGTTGTGGAAGATGCCCTCGGCCGGCATGTTGATATCCACGATCTCGGGCAGGATCATTTTCATCATAGGCAAAAAGATCCGTTCGGTGACCTTGCCCATCCAATAGTCCTCCATGGGCGGGCGGCCAACCACCGTAGCGGGGTATATGGGGTCATTGCGGTGGGTGATACAGGTCACGTGGAAGACGGGATAGGGGTCTTCCATGGAATAGTAACCCGTATGGTCGCCAAAGGGGCCTTCGGTCCGTTCTTCGCCGGGGACCACATAACCCTCGAGCACGATCTCCGCCTGGGCCGGCACCAGCAGGTCGTTGGTCTTGGCCTTGACCAGATCAACCCCCTCTTCGCGGAGGAAGCCGGCCGCCGCCATCTCGTCCATGTCCGGCGGCAGGGGGGCCGAGCCGGTCCAGATGGTGGCAGGGTCCCCACCCAGGGCCACGGCGACGTCGAACCTTTCCAGACCCAACTCGTTGGCCATGCGGTAGTGATGGGTGCCGACTTTGTGGGTCTGCCAGTGCATGCCGGTGGTCTGCTTGTCGTAGACCTGCATGCGGTAGGTGCCGTAGTTCTGGATGCCTGTTTCGGGGTCTTTGGTGATCACCAGAGGAATGGTGATGAAGGGGCCACCATCCAGGGGCCAGCATTTCAGAATGGGAAATTTGTATAGGTCCACATCCCCGCCCTGCAGCACCACATCCTGGCAGGGGCCGCTGTTCACGGTCTTGGGCTGGAAGGACCCCAGATGAACCAGCTGTCCCAGGGTGCGGAGTTTATTCATCAGCCCTTCCGGCGGGCCGTGCATCAAATCCAGCAGGCCTTCTACTCTGCCGACAATCTTATCCAGGCCGTCAACCCCCAAGGCCCAGGCCATCCTCTGGTCGGAGCCGAACATATTTATCAAGACAGGCATATCCGAGCCGGTGACGTTCTCGAAAAGTAGGGCCGGTCCGCCGGATTTGATGGTCCGGTCGGCAATCTCCGTTATTTCCAATTCGTGGTTGACGGGGGTTTTGATCCGTACCAGGTCTCCCTTCTCTTCCAGGAACCGGATATATTCTCTGAGGTCTTTGAAGTTCATCGGGGGTAGTTACCTTCTGGGCGGGCGGAATAGAGTAGCCCCAAATCTGGCCGGTGTGCGCCGATATTGTAGCCCTGGCGCCGCACGGCATCAACGAGGAAGGACGATGGATGGGTCGTGGGCAAACAAAAACAGGGCCGGCGATTTCCGGCCCTGTTTTTTCTTCTGGTCTCCGGTTTTTGTTAGAAGCCGGACGAAGACTCGGTGCGCATCTTGCTGAAGCAGTCGCTGCAGTAGACCGGGCGGTCGCCCCGGGGGCGGAAAGGAACCATGGCCTCGTTTCCACATTCAGCGCAGGTGATCGGATACATTTCTTTGGGTCCATCCTGGTACATACCACCGGATGACCTCTGCTCGGAGCGTCGCACCGCCCGGCAACTGCGGCAGCGCTTGGGCTCGTTGCCGAAACCCCTGGCCTGGAAAAATTCTTGTTCGCCGGCTGTGAAGATGAATTCTCCGCCACACTCCACGCAAGTAAGAGTCTTATCAGACAATGCCACTGGTTTACCTCCTCGGTCCTAGCCCCTGGTTTGGCTCAAGAGGTCGACCGGACCAGTCTTGCGGAACTCTCCAAATTGTCGAATTCCTCGCTTTTTGCCCTGTCTGACCCCAGTTTTGCCTGCGCCACATTATACCCATCAATAACCCGAATGCAACCGAATTTAACGCCTATTCAGAAATTCGTTGAGAGGGGTAATCCAGTATTGCAATAGTAAATATTAGACGGAATTCGTAACCGGTCCGGTCAGGCAATTCTGACGGCGTATTACGGTTGCTTCGCGGTCGTTTTCAAGACGGTTCAGGCGGCTGGGTAGACTGCTTTTCGAAAGGCCTATCCATCGTCTGCAACGGAAGTGGGCGGCGGCTCATTGACCAGGAAACAAGACGACGCCTTGAACACTGCCCAAAGCCGCTGGCCTTCGACGATAACCATCTCTTCCATCGCCGCACCCGTGATGTGACAGCGCAGGGGCTGACCGCAGTCCAGGGTTACCGTGTAGCCCGGCGGACGGGGCTCGATCGCCGTAACCCTGCCCTCCAAACGGTTCCGGGCTGAGGAGCCCCGAAGCTCTTCAGCGGCCAGAATGATATCCGAAGCCCGTATGCCAATGGTTACCCTGTCCTGTTCACCGTCCACCGGGTCCCCGCCGGAAAGGTGAGCATCCAAGGGGACTTCCAACCGCAGCCCCTGGCCGGTGCAAGTCATGGTGCCATCCCTGGGGTTCCGTTCTTGGACCGTCAATGGAAACAGGTTCTCAACGCCCACCAGCCTTGCCACCCTTCCGGCGCCGGGTTGGCCCAGCACCTCCAGAGGTTCTCCTTTCACCAAGGTGCGCCCTTCATTGATCACCTGGACCGAATCGCCCAGGGCCAGTGCCTCCTCCCGGTCATGGGTCACTAGCATCACGGGCACCGGCGACCGGGCCAACATGCTCCTCAATTCCCGCCGCAGCGTCCGGCGGAGTTCCGAGTCCAGCGATGCGAAGGGCTCATCCAACAGCAACATCTCAGGCCGCGGCGCCAGGGCCCGTGCCAGGGCAACCCGCTGCTGCTGTCCGCCGGACAATTCCCATGGGTAGCGGTCGTCCAGACCACCCAAGTGGAAAAGTCTCGACAGTTCAGAAACCCTGGCCTCTCTCTCGGGAGTCCCCAGGCTTTCCAACCCGAATGCGATGTTTTCGGCGACGGAAAGGTGGGGAAACAGGTTGTACTGCTGGGTCAGGTAACCCAGGCGGCGTTGGTGGGTTGGGACCCAGGTCCCAGCGGCGTGGTCATAGACGATAGTCCCACCCACTTCGATATGGCCTTGGAGGGGCCGCAAGAGACCGGCGATGGAGCGCAGCGTGCTGGATTTCCCGGCGCCTGAGGGGCCGAATAGCACCAACACTTCCCCAGGGGCTATCTCCCACTCGGTGTCCAGCAAAAAGTCTCCGACACGGGTCTGGACCCAGCCCTTGGCCGCCGTTCCGGTCCGTTCCAGGTCCATCACCGGCGCTGCCACCGTCGCCTGGTGAATAGACCCAACCCCAGCAGCACCAGCACCGAGCCGGCCAAGAGCGTCACAGAAAGGGCCAGAGCACTGTCCAGGCTGGTCTCCATGGCGGTCATGATGGCCAGGGGCATGGTCTGGGTCTCCCCGGTCAAATTGCCGGCGAACATCATCGTGGCGCCAAACTCGGAAAGGGCCCGGGCCCAGGCCAGCCCCAGACCTGTGAACATGGCCGGCCCGGCCAGGGGCAGTGTGATCCGGAAAAATGTGCGCAGCGGAGAAACACCCAATGTTTGGGCCACATCCTCGTAGTCTCTGGCCACTGACTGAAAGCCCAATTTGGCGGCCCGGATGAAGAAGGGCGAGGCCACGAATATCTGGGCGAATACCACCGCGGCGGTGGTGAACGGAAGGGTTATCCCTACGGTCTCCAGCTCTGGTCCAATCAGGCCGCCCCGCCCGAAGGCCATGAGCATGGCAACTCCCGCGACCACCGGCGGCAACACCAGCGGCAGTTCGACCAAGCTGTCCACAGCCCGGGCCCAAAGGGCATTGCTGCGGGAGAGTAGGTAGGCGAAGGGAGTCCCCAGCAGAACAACCACAGCCATACTGATGACACTGGTCAGCAGGGAAAGACGCAGGGCCGTCAGAGCCAAATCACCGGTGACCGCGCCCCAGAAATCGCTCTGCTGCGCCGCCCTGACCAGGAGAGCCACGATGGGCAGTCCGATGAAAATGACATACAGCGCGGCCCCGGCGCCGCCCAATATTCCGGCGGGGTGTGTCGGCAGGCCGGAACGGTACTGGCCCATCATGGCAGAGCGAACCCGTGATCTGAGAGTACGCTCCGTCCCGCGTCGGATAACACAAATGCGACGAATTCATGTGCCAATTCAGGGGCCTCGGTGTTGGTGAGCGTTGCAATGGGATATTCCGCAATCACATCCGATGATGACGGAGTCTCGATCACCAGGATGTCCCCGATACTCCTAGCGACGGGAACGTCGGTCCGGTAGACGACCCCGGCGTCCGCTTCGGCAAGTGCGACCTTCTGACCCACCCCGCGGACGTTGGATTCCTCCGATACCAGGTTTCGATGAATGGATTTTTCGTACAACTCCCCCAACCCCAAAGTTTGGTCCTGGGCCAGGTTCTTCAGCATCTGGTGGGAATACACACCTGCGGGGACCACAGTCTGGGCCAGGACCAATCTGACGTCCGGCTTTACCAGGTCTTCGAGCCGTCTCACTTCCGACTGGGCCGAAGCGATCACGGTCATGGTGTTCTCCGCGAAAATCTTCACCGGCGTGGCGACGAGACCCGCAGCCAGCAATAGGTCCATCTGCTGATAGTCCGCCGAGGCAAACACGTCGGCTTCGGCGCCAAAGGCCAGCTGAGACCGCAGTCTCTGGCTGCCCCCAAATTCCAATCGGACAATGTCCCCGGGATGCCCGGCCTCAAATTCCTCTGCCAACTCTTGGAACGCCTCGGTAAGAGAGGATGCAGCCATTACCTTGATGGTCGTCCCGGCATCGTTTTTCCCGCCGCAGGCTATAAAAGCCCCGAAGGCGGCGATCAATGCGAACAGGGAGAGCAGGGGAAGATTCATTCGCCCTATTACCAAGTCCAAATTCAACAAACTACCCATGATTATGATTCGAGGAATTGTAAAGTAAACTTGATTAAGAGACAAGTATAATGTACTTTTAGACCATGCCCCGCAATAAAGCCAATGTCCTAAACAGTCTCAGAGAGGCCCGCACCAGGGCCGGTATGACCCAGACTCAGCTATCCGCCGAAGCGGGCATCAGTCGCCAGGCCTACTCGGCGCTGGAATCCGGAAACGCCAACCCATCAACCGAAGTGTCCTTGCGATTGGCGCGTGCCTTAGGTGTGGGAGTTGAGTCGCTTTTCTATCTGGCAGAGCAGCCTGTGGATTCGCTGGAAGCCGAGTTGGTGGGAAATACGAACTTGGACCAGGCTTCGGACGGCCAACCCAAGAGGACCCGACTGTTCCGGGTGGGGCAGAGACTGCTTGCCCGGCCATTGGCGGGGCCGGGGAACGCTCACCACGCCGTAGTTGCGGCCGAGGGTCTGATAACTTCTCAAACTGGAGGCCGGCGGGTAACGGTCCAGCCCTTCGAGCAGGATGAAATCGAAACGCCGACCTTGGCCATGTTGGGGTGCGACCCGGCCATCGGGTTGCTGGAGTCCGGCCTGCGGTCCAGGGGAATCACCCTGGTATCCAGCGAGCAGAGCAGCCGCCAAGCGTTGGTGGACCTGGCCAACGGCGACGCCCACGTGGCCGGATGCCATCTGCTGGATGAGGACACGGGAACGTACAACGGCGCCTGGGTCCGGAGATTGGTGCCCTTTCCCTGTACGCTGGTCACCTTTGCCGCCTGGCAGCAAGGACTCATCACGGCCCGGGGAAACCCGTGGGGACTCCAGCACATCTCCGACCTGTCAGAACCAGACATCCGGCTGGCCAACCGTCAATCAGGCTCTGGAAGCCGGGCACTGCTGGACCGGCGCCTTGCCAACGCCGGTATACCGGGCGATGCGCTCCTTGGTTACGACAGGGAGGAGACTGGCCATTTGGCGGTGGCCGCGGCCATAGCCTCAGGAAGCGCCGACGTGGGTGTGGGTGTAAAGGCCGCGGCAGCGGCCTTGGGGTTGGACTTCATTCCCCTGGAGGAAGAGCGCTACGACCTGGTGATTCCCAACCATTTCTTGAATGAAGGGCCGGTCCAGGTGTTGTTGGACCTACTTCGCAGGGAGCCGCTGCACCGACGGGTCGAGAGTCTGGGTGGATACGACGTTTCAGGCATGGGTGTCCCCGCGTCGGTCAATTAGCCCGCCACGCTTGACGGGCTGCCTGGCCTGAGTTGTAATGGGTCGGTAACTGGGACCCGTTAAAATCCGACTCGAAACAGGAGATCAACCATGGCGTTAGTACGATGTGTCACAGAAATGGGGATGGGCGTGGACGTCCACGGCTTGGACTATACCAAGGCGGCGAGCCGCGCCGTGTTCGACGCCATCCACCACAGCAGCCTGGGATTCCAACGGATGCTCGGCAAGACCGCGGACGACATGCAGGCTGATGTCACCATTGGCATTCCCAAGCCCGACCAGGTGGACACCGCAGCTGTCCAGGCCACGCTGCCCCACGGCAACGGCAAGGGCGTTTGCAAGGCGGTTCCCGGCGGACTGGAGATCCCCAGCGCCGACGGCAACGACGGCATGATCATCGCCAACGCCGTAATCATAGTGAGCTTCGACGACGGCAAATAGCCTGAGTTCTACGAGGGCCTAGGGTCCGGAAGACAAAGCAAAAGCCCAGGCAATATGCCTGGGCTTTTGTTTTACAGCTTTGGTCTGGAACGGTTTTACTAGCTGCCGTGCGTCTTGGTCGAGGCCAATATCGTTTCCTTCTGGCCGCTAGGGTCGACGCCGTGGACCGATTCCAGGTGGCTACTCATGTCCTTCAAAACGTCATCATCCGAGTCGCCCTTGGCGACGTACCGGCAACCTTTGCCAGATGCATCCAAGGCTAAGGACAAAAGAGCGTTGCAACGTGCGAATCTGACCATTTCAATCTCCTCCCGTTGTTAGCGGGGCTAGGTTAACCGGCCCCATGCTGGCGAATTTGCAGCGTGATTATACGGCATTTAACGGGCGCTGACATCCCATTTCCCGAACATGCCCTTCACGAATACGGCCCTAGTTTACTCGACGGACCCGCCCTCGTCCACAGATATCAACGTCGGATTCCGATTCCGTGGCTAAGGATTGGCCTTTTCACGTGCCAGTCTTGCCATATCCCAGATCCTTTCTGAGCGGCCTGGTCCCGTTAAAGTCAGGCGTACCAGCGCCTCACCCTGGACAAAGAACACCGTGGAGCCTTCTTCATCATGGAGGTGCTCATCGATCACGCCCGAATTGTCTTCGAATCCTTCCACCGGATGGGGTGTAACCCCCTGGCTTATCTGGTCCTGTTTGATGCTGGCCAGCAGTCCCAGCGCCATATCATCGCTCTCAAAGAGCACCAGGCTTTCCAATAAGACAAAGTCCGGCCCTCGTAGTTCAACCTGGACGGCCGGCTCCGCTTCCGAGGTTTCCCCTGCCTCGCGGGAGGTCTCGGTGACCGTTGTCCCGGGGAAATCGTCCGGACCCAGCAGCAGGTCATTGGGAGAGACAGGGCCGCTGGAGCAGCCAGCCAGCACGGCGGTTAGCAGTCCGATGAGAAAGACGGGTACCCATTTGGCCGATGGACGGATAGGGGACAAGGTGACTACTCGTCTCCTTCCGGCGCGCCCCAGCCGCCGGCGCCCGGAGTACGGACGCTGATCACGTCGCCCGCTTCCACATCCACCAGCTCTTTGCCGGCCAGTTTCACCTCTTCGTAGCCGCCTCGCAGCAGCACATTCTCCCCTGGCTCACCGTGGTGTCCGCCGTGGTAACCGGGCGGGGGCAGCTTGCGCCTTTCCGACATCAGAGTTACCCGGGCCGGGGCCAGGAATTCCACATCACGTATGACGCCGTCACCGCCCTTATACTTGCCGTCACCCCCGGTGCCGCGCCGGATGGCGTACTGCTTGAGCCGCAGCGGAAAGGCGAATTCCATCGCCTCCACCGGCGTGTTCATGGTGTTGGTCATGTGGGTGTGGATGCCGGAGATCCCGTCCTTGTCCGGTCTCCCGCCCATGCCGCCGGCAATGGTCTCGTAGTAGACGAAGGGCTTCTCGCGGACCGGGTCGTGGCCTCCGATGATCATGTTGTTCATCGTCCCCTGGCTGGCCGCCGGTATCACCTCCGGCAGAGCCTGGGCCAGGGCATGGAAGAGGACGTCGGTTATCCGCTGGGATGTCTCGACATTCCCGCCGGCCACACCCCTTTGTGGTTCCGGGTTGACCAAGGTCCCCAGGGGCGCAATCACTGTCAAAGACCGTAAACAGCCCTGGTTGGCCGGGGCCTGTTCGTCCAGTAAGCACCGCAATACATAGAGACAGGCCGAGTTGGTGACCGCCACCGGAGCATTGATGCAGCCGGGGCGTTGGGGCGAAGTACCGGTGAAGTCGATGGTCATGTCTTCGCCTGCCACGGTGATGGCCACGGCGATGGGCACCTGCTCCTCGGTTAGGCCGTCGTCGTCCATGTAGTCAACGACCTCGTACCGGCCGTCGGGAATCTTGCTGATGGCACGCCTGGTTACGCGTTCCGAGTAGTCCAGGAGTGCGGACATGTGCTCCAGGGTGTCGGCGACGCCGTACCGCTCGGTGACCTCCCTCATCCGCTGCTCGCCGACCTTGATGGCCGCCGTCTGGGCCGCCAGGTCTCCCTTTCTTTCGTCGGGGGTGCGGGAGTTGCGGCAGATGAGCTGGATGATCTCGGTGTTCATCCGGCCCCGCCGGGCCAGTTTGATGGGCGGGATGATCGTCCCCTCCTGGTACAGTTCGGTGGACAAGGGCAGCGAGCCGGGTGTCATGCCGCCCACATCGGCATGGTGCCCCCTGTTGGCTACGAACCCCGATAGGACTTTCTCTCCGTTCTGGTCCGCGTACACCGGGGCGACCATGGTGATATCCGGCAGGTGGGTCCCGCCCAGGTAAGGGTCATTGAGAATGACAATGTCGCCGGAATTAAGGGAGTCGGGGAATACTTCCAGTGCAGCCTTCACCGAGGCCGGCATGGCGCCGAGATGGACCGGCACGTGGGCGGCCTGGGCCACCATGTTCCCTTGGGGGTCGAACACGGCGCAGGAAAAGTCTCGCCGCTCCTTGATGTTGGGCGAGTAGGAGGTCCGCTGGAGGGCGACGCCCATCTCCTCGGCCACCGACTCAAACATGTTCTTGAAAACTTCCAGGCTGATTGGGTCTACGGGCATGTTCTATTTCGCCTTCTTAAAATAGGCTGGCCAGGATGTCTTCCTGGGCGGGGCCGTTGTCGGGCTGCTTCAGATAGAAATACTCGGTGGACATCCAGTTGTTGATCCACTCCGGGGCCATCTGTCCAAATGGTCCATTGGGGTCCAGTTGGGTCTGGTGACACCGCAGGGACTCCTTCTTAATCTTCACGTAGTCACCCAGGTCCCGGACGGTGGTCACATAGTCGTCCGGCGAACCAATCTCGTCCAGCATCTCCTTGGCGAACGGCGGCGTTATGCCGTTGTCTGTCATATCCTGCCAGAGGGTCCGGAAATTCTTTTGGGGAAAGCAGACGTAATAAAGGTGGGGTCTGTCGCCGTCCATGGATTCGACCGTTGCCGTGACTCTCTCGTGCACGGTCACATGGTCCGGGTGTCCGTAGCCTCCGGTGGGGTCGTGGGTAAACAGCAGGTCCGGCCTCAGCTCATCGATCAAGTCTTTGACCTGGGCTTCCACCTTGGCCGGGTCGGACTGGAACAGGCTGGCCGGGTTCTCATTGTCAGGGGTCCCGGGCATGCCCGAATCCCGGTAATTCAAAAACCGCACGTCGGCCACTCCTATCACGTCCATGGCGCTGCACAGTTCCCCCTGCCGCACCTGCCACAGGTTCTCGGGGGTGGCTAAAGTGGGGTCGCTTATTTCCCCCACGTCTCCGTTGGTGGCGCAGACCATGGTCACCCGGTGTCCGTTTTGGACCAACTCGGCGATGGTCCCACCCGAGCCGAAGGCCTCGTCGTCGGGATGGGCGAAAAGGCATAGGACGGAGAGTTTGTTGTTATCGTGGGTCATGGGGCCACTCCAATGGAATGATAGAAGGGCTATTCCGGCTCAAGCAGCAGGTTGCCAAAGGAATCCACCGCCCCGCCCCAACCCGGAGGGACCACGGTGGTGGTATCCATCTGTATCACCAGCGCGGGGCCGCTGATCTTGTTGCCGCAAATAAGACGCTCCCGGTCATATAGCGGCGACGATACGACACCCTGTTGAAACACGACGTCCGACTCGCCTATGAGCGCCGCGGACGGGTCCGCGGGACCGGTTTCCTGGGCTTCGATCTCCGGTTTCTCCATGGCCACGTCCAGCTTGAGCCGCAGGTTTACAACCTCGATGGGTTCGTTCCGGTCGGCATACCCAAAGCGGCGCAGGTGGGCTCTGTAAAACCTGTCGGCAACGACCTTCAAAAGGTCGGCCCTGGAATTACGCGATGGGTATTCGACTGTGAGCTCGAAGGACTGTCCGACGTAGCGCACGTCCAGGAACCGCCGGGTGACCATGCGGTCAACGGCCAGACCTTCTCCGGTCATCTCTTCCCGGGCCAGTCCCTCCATGCCGTGGAACTCCTCCTCCAAACGGGTGCGTTCCAGGTCGCCGCCACGCAGCATGACCGTACGGGAGTAGTCTTTGACGATGTCGGCAATGGCGACTCCCAGGGCCGAAAGTATGCCGGGCCGCGAGGGCACCAGCACCCTGGGTATGCCCAGTTCTTGGGCCAGTTCACAGGCGTGCATGGGGCCGGCGCCGCCGAAGGGCACCATGGTGAAGAGCCTGGGGTCGTAGCCCCTTTCCAAGGAGATGGAACGGATGGCCCGTTCCATGTTGGCGTTCACCACCCGGTTGATGCCCAGGGCCGTCTGCTGGGCCTGTGCATTTATCTGCCCCGCCAGGTTATCCATCAGACCTTCCACCCTCGGCCGGTCCAGGGTCATGCGGCCGCCCAAGAACCGGTCTGGGAGCAGCCGGCCCAGGTAGAGGTTGGCGTCGGTGACGGTCAGTTGGACGCCCTTCCCGTAGCAGGCCGGCCCGGGGTCGGCGCCTGCGGATTCAGGGCCGACGACCAGCGCGCCGCCGGTGTCCACGCGGGCGATGGAACCGCCTCCGGCCCCCACAGTGTGAATATCGATCATGGGCACGCCGATGGGATAGCCGCCCACATTGGAAGATGTTGTCTCTTTGATCTCGCCTGGGCACAGGGATACGTCGGTGGAGGTGCCGCCCATGTCCAGGGTGATGATGTCGGGATAGCCAGCCTGGACAGCGGAATAGAAGGCGCCCACAACCCCGCCGGCCGGTCCGCTGAGGATGGTGCGCACCGGCTCTTCCGATGCCAATCGGGCGGTGATGCTGCCGCCTGAGGACTGCATGATGCGCAATCCCTTGCCCAAAGGACCTTCCAGTTCCCCCAAATACCGGCTCATCACCCTGCCCACGTAGGCGTTTACAACGACGGTGCTGGCCCGCTCAAATTCCCGGAACTCGGGCAGCACCCGCGAAGAAATGGAGATATAGGGCGGGTCCTTCATGCCCCTGAGGGCGCTCAGCACCATCTCTTCATGGGCAGTGTTGAGGAATGAAAACAGGAAGGAAACGGCAACCGCCTCGGCCTGGCTCTCTTCCAGAAGATTGATCAGGGCTTGGATGGATTCTTGGGTTAGGTCCTCGACGATAGCCCCGGTGTGGTCCACCCGTTCGGGCAGGCCGAAGCGCAGTTCCCAGGGAGCCAAGGCCGGCGCCCGGTCCATCTCCAGGTTGTAGAGTTCCGCCCGGCTCTGACGGCC
>CEOQ01298361.1_pt1 | contig 13182 bp, 12 predicted proteins | sample 361351 | NCBI WGS metagenome assembly CEOQ01 (sample SAMEA2619907, study PRJEB7988) | marine metagenome | biome: marine biome (ENVO:00000447); feature: deep chlorophyll maximum layer (ENVO:xxxxxxxx); material: "saline water (ENVO:00002010), including plankton (ENVO:xxxxxxxx)" | depth 60 m | reverse complement strand
GGACCTCAGTCTTATCAGGACTGCGCTCTAACCAGCTGAGCTAATCGCCCAAAAGTTTATTTGCTCTATCTATCAGAAGTATATATATTCAAAAAATGATGTCAAGAAAGTATTATTGATTATAATTAATAATATAACTATATATATTAATATATTTATATAATATGTAATGATAATAATACTAATAATAGTAAGAGAGTTAAATAAGAGTGGAAACAGAAATAAATATAACTTTTCAGGGAGGAACTGGTGGAAACGGATGTATTAGTTTCCGAAGAGAAAAATACGTTCCTAAAGGTGGACCTGACGGAGGAGATGGTGGGTTTGGTGGAAGTGTTATTCTTAAAGGGACTACCGCAGAATACGACTTACGAAAAATTAAAGGTAGAAATATTATAAAAGCAGCCAGGGGAGAAGAGGGAAAAAGTAGGAAGAAAACAGGAAAAGCAGGGGAAAATAATATTATAAATGTTCCGTTGGGAACTAGGGTTAGTGACACAGTAACTGGGAAAATTATAGGAGAAATAATGGAAGAAGGGGAACAGTTATTGGTGGCTCAGGGGGGAGTTTATGGAAAAGGAAACACTCGCTTTTCTACTTCTAGAAATAAAATACCTCTTTTAGCAGAAACAGGAGGCCCTGGGGAAGAAAAAAAAGTAGTAATGGAACTTTTCCCCTTGGTAGATATTTGTGTAATGGGTGATCTTTCGGGATATGCTAAAAGTATATTTGAAAGTATAACCAATATTAACCGTGGTCAACAGAATGAAGAGGTTAATATCGCACCACATAGCTCCTTTCAGGTAAGAGAAGTAGAACTGAATTGGACTAAGTACCAAATTGGATTAATCTCTTTTTCAAATAACAATGTTGATCAGTTGCAAGAAAGCTTAAATTTAATTAAAAGGGCCAAGGTTATAATCCTAGTTTTAGAACTTGATGAAGTTGATATAAATATTGAAAATATTGCCCAATTTCTAGCTTCAAATACTATATATACCCGTAGTCCAGAAATTACATTTATTAAGGAAGAGCTTGATTTATTAGGGGAAGAATATATTGAGCAAAAACAAGCTGAATATGTAGACTTAATCCAGTATGAAAAAGAATCAGAAAACATAATAAGGCATATAAAAGAGAAGGCCATAAATATTTTAAATAAAGAATTTTTATACAAAAAACAATTGGAAAAAAACAATGTTATTCATACAACTGAAGAAAAAAACATAACTAAGGTTGAAAAAAACAGCGAAGGATATGTTGTTTTTAATTCTAGAGCTGAAAGACTCGTTGTGTTGCCGGACCAAAGAAGTTTTGCTGCAAGAATACAATTAAGAAAAGAGCTAAATACTATGGGGGTAATAGATGCTCTTGAAAAGGCAGGGGTAAAACAAGGAGACAATGTAAAAATAGGCAAGAAAGAGTTCATATGGGAATAAATAAGATAGGCATACTTGGAGGAACTTTTGACCCTATTCATACAGCACACATAAAGTTAGCAGAAATAGCGATGGTTGAGTGCAATTTGGATAAAGTTTTATTTATACCAGCAGGTAATCCTTGGATGAAAAAAGACACGTTGATTACAAGTCCAATCCATAGATTAAATATGGTTAATTTGGCTATAGGAAATAATTCTTCATTTTGTATTTCTGATATAGAAATAAAGAGACTAGGAAACACATACACAATAGACACACTAAAGGAACTAGGTGTAGATAAATCCCAAAAAGAATATCATTTAATTTTAGGCAGTGATTCTTATAAAGAAATAAGTAGATGGAAAAATCCAGAAGAAATTATCGAAATTGTGAGGATAATATTATTTACTCGCAAGGGTGACACTCTACCAGAAACTATAAATCATACCGTTACCATAATTGATGAAGAAATAGAGGAAATAAGCAGCACTTTAATAAGAAAAAAGGTTCAAACCAATGATTCGTTACAAGGACTTGTGCCTAAAAACGTAGAAGAGTATATTTTTAAAAATAATTTATATAAAAAACAAGTGTAATGAATAAAACAATTCCAGAAAAAATTTTATCAAATCAGGCTGTTGTCGTAGATCCAACAATGCCTTATATATTAGCTTCAGGTGTAAATAGTCCAATTTACTGTGATATGAGGAAGCTCTTATCGGATGTAGAAACACGTGGAGAGATTATAAATAAGATAGCTGATCTAATCGAAAGAGAAAGGTTTAATAACTACGTGGTAGTGGGAGTTGCTACTGCTGGTATTCCTTGGGCATCTTTATTAGCACAAAGGCTTAATAAACCCTTAGCATATGTTAGACCAGAGCCAAAAGATCATGGTCTAGGAAAACAAATCGAAGGCAGTATAGATAAGGGACGAAAGGTCATTGTTATAGAAGATTTAACTAGCACCGGGGGGTCTGCAATTCGTTCTGTTGAAGCGATTCACTCAGAAAATATAGAAGTTCTTTCTTGCTATAGTATTTGCTCATATAAATCCAAACTAGCCAAAGAAAGATTTCAAGAACTACAAATAAAACACTCATTTTTGTTTGGGATTGACGAAATCTTACAAACCGCACTCAAAAATAACTATCTTTCCTCGAAAGAAATTAAACTAGTTGAAGATTGGTTAAGAACAGGCCCTTTTAACTCAGACATTTAATATATAAATCAAAGAGGGAGATTTACTGAAGCCAGAGAAGTGGTTTGGCCTAACTGATTTGTTCCCCTTACTTCAAGGTCTAACCTTTTTTCTTTTTCGGTGTTATTAATTGCAAGAACTTTTCCAGAATAAGTAATTATATCTCCGGGGCGCACAGGCTCGAGAGCGCGTTCATTAAAAGTGCTGTTAATAATAGCATTTTTGCCAAACGTTTTTTCTACAAGATGTAGCATAAATCCAACAGCAGTAGGGCCAGATAATGTTGTTCCACTGAAAACAGTAGCTTCTGCAAAAGCTTCGTCTACATGAAGCAAAGCAGTTGGGCTAGGCTCCTTGTTGGACCAGTTGTTTAGCTCATGGTACTTATTGATAGTTTCTTGAGAGATAGCTCGTTGTAATTGAGGGATAATATCGCCTTCAGATATATTATTAATATCAAAATTATTTGTTTCGGTTCCAATATTTGCGCTTATTGTTTGGGCCGTTCCGGGGCTTCTTGATTTTTGGCCTTTCGAGAATTCCCACATTACATTATATCTATAATTAATGACAGGTTCGTTATTTTGATTTTTTGCCTCTACACCTATGGATAAAAATCTATTTCCTGAAGAGCTTTCCCATTTCTTTTCAAAGAAAGCAGTACTTGTAATAGTGTCGTTTTCTTTAATTGGAGTCCCTTTCCATTCTATATCTGTTCCAACAAAAGGTGTAGAGCGACTATTCTGTTCTGCTTCTTCTGGTGAAATAAAACCGTTTTCATGCATTACGTCTAATCTACGTGCAGGAGCATAAATAAAAAACATCCCTGCCGGAGCATGTAGAGAATCCCCCTTGCCAGTAGCAGCATTATCTTCAATAGATTCATTATAATTAAGTATCATTTCCTTTGTGATATTTATTGAGGTTGGTTTTGCAGATGTGCCTATTAAAATTTGATCCCATTCTAAAACATTCATAATTAGTGTTCTCCTTTGTATGGTTCTGCTATAAATACAGGTATTATTCTGTCTGTTATTTCTTGATAATCTTTATAGGGTGGATAAGCTGCAACAGCTAGGTTCCATAACCGTTGGCGTTCGGGGCCTTCATTAATTTCCCTAACTTTCATTTTATATACTTCTGTTCTGTCACGTATTTCAACCAAAGGGTTTTCTTTTAAATTATAATACCAAAGAGGGTTTTTGGGCGCACCGCCCATTGATGCAATCAACACATAGTTTTGTTTGTCTTGAACAGTCATTACAGGGGTTTTTCTGATAGCACCTGTTTTCCAACCAATGTGGGTGATTATAATACAAGGCAAGCCCGTGTCTCTTAATGTTATTCCTTTAGTTCCTCCACTTTTTTCATATAATTCAACTTGGTCGGCAACCCACTGTCGTGGACTTGGAATATATTCTTTCATTTTTTTACCTTTCGATAATCAAAGCATCTAATAACGTTGTTAAGTTTTTTTGATTTTCTAAATCCCAAATCAATGTGGATATTTTTGATGACTGTTCTTTGGAGATCATGGTTTCTGCCAGATTTGTAAACTTGTTTGTTAGCTCATCGTCAGTTAAAGGGTTTTTGTAATGGCCTTTGGGATAACTAGTTTCTTTGGTAATAATCTCCCCTCCAATAAGTTCCACTCTCATTTTACAGTTTGATTCCTCTGGCCGTTTATTTGTAAACGACGGGTTTTCTATGATTTTTATTTTTGAGATAATGTTTCTGATTTCTTGACTTGTTATTCTTTCTTCAGTAAAGCTATTTATTCCTATATCTCCATATAAAAAAGCAGAAGCAACCATAAAAGGAATACTATGGTCGGCGCTTTCTCTTGTTCTGGGATCCCATTTTTCCGGATGGCTTTCTGGAGTACTTACACAATTAGAATATGTTTCTATTTGTATAGATTTTATTTCGTTTATATTAATTAATTTTTCTATTTCTAATGCAAGGCCTGTAGGTGCTTGGGTGAGAATTTGGGCTGGAAAAAATTTAAAATCTGTTCTTGTTATGCCAAAAGGCTCAAATCGTGCTGATATAGCAGAAGAAATACTTATTATCTGAGGTTTTGTTGGAGTCACGTTTAATTTTTCCCATAGACCATTTTTTCCTTCAAAGGGCTCATAAGGGCCCTCCATTCCTTCTTTTGCTAATACTGAGGCAAACACTCCTGCTTTTGTTGCATTAGCTGTAGCGCAACCTTTCCATAAGGATAGTTCACCCACTCTTGTGGCAAGGAGTGGTAAATTAGGAACTAAGGAGATGGAAAGTGAGTGGCCCAATTCTTCTTGTGACAAACCGAGTAATTTGCCCGAGGAAAGCGCTGCGCCTATCCCCACACATAAACCTTGATCCCATTCTCTGCCACCCAACATGGGTGCAACATCTGATATACCACAAAATACCTGATATGCTAGAGCTATACTAGTAATAATCTCTTTTCCGGTAGATTCTTGGTATTCGCCTGCTGCAAGTGAAGCTGACACCATATCGCTAGGATGGCCACCACCAGGTGAAAAATAAGAATCATTGAAATCTAGATATCTAATAGCAACAGCATTGGCAAACGCAGCAACATCTATGGTTGTATTATTTGCTGTTCCTATAACTCTTGATATGGGAGACTCGGTGGCCTTTGGGGCTATTTTTCTTGCTATTATTGCTGTTTTGGAATTAAATCCGCCTAAGAGGCAACCAATACTATCTAATAATGTTCTTTTAACCTGATGAACCGTTTTGCCATCTAGATCTGAAAATGATAAATCGTATGCGTATGAGCTTAGCGTATCTTTAGTTGCATCCACCATCTACTTCCCTAAATATCAAGATTAGTTACGTTTCTAGCTTCTTTCTGAATAAATTCTCTTCTTGGGGCAACTTCATCGCCCATAAGTCTGACAAACATATCTTCTGCTTCGTTATTTTGTTCTTCTAGTAACGATTCTTCCGCCTTATCATCTGCTATCCGCACTCGTAGCATAACTCGAGTTTCTGGATTCATGGTTGTATCCCATAGCTGTTCAGGATTCATCTCTCCTAGGCCTTTATATCGTTGTATATTTATTCCTGATTGATCGGCGGAACGACTAATTTTTTCAGCTAAAAGGGGCCAGTTAATGTCTTCTTCGACAATAGTTCCGTTTTTTTCGATGTTATAATTATCTATAGAAATATAATCTTTAAGTTCTTCCCATGCAGATATGAGAAATTCAAGATCATAACTTTTAAATATGGATTGATTTAAAGTAAATGATGTTTCGTCATTTTTAATTGTCCATGTAGATATTCCCTCATCATCAGTTTGTTTTTTGTCAACAGATAGGCCAATTTCGGTGATTAAAGCTTCTATATGTGTTGATTCGATTTCTGATATAGACATTAAATTACTAACCCAATTTATTTGTTGTGACGATAGTATTTTAAAAATAATATTTACAGGAATGCCAGTATTCTTGGAAACACTTTCTATAATATTATTGAATTGGTTTAGTCTGTTGGCGACAGATTGCATTTTTTCTCCTGAAAGCGAAACAGACCCGTCTTTAGATGACAACTTAACCCCCGATAAAGTTGTTTTGACTAGCCATGCTTCTTTATCTTCTTCAGAAAACAACCATTCTTCTTTTTTCCCTTTAGACGCTTTGTATAAAGGGGGCTGAGCTATATATAAATTCCCTTTGTCTATGAGGGGCCTCATGTGTCGAAAGAAAAAAGTAAGTATAAGTGTTCTTATATGTGACCCATCAACATCTGCGTCTGTCATTATAATCACCTTATGATAGCGTAGTGAATCATAATCAAATTGAGGTACTTTAGAATCTTCTTGATATCCGTCACCATTATCATTTTCTATATCGTCTGTATCACTGGTATATAGCCTGGAATGATATTTTGTTCCAAGTGCGGTTATAATATGTCTAATTTCTTCATGTCCGACCATTTGGTCTTCTCGGGCTTTTTCAACATTTAGGATTTTGCCTTTTAATGGCAAAATTGCTTGAAATTTTCTATCTCGACCCATTTTTGCTGACCCACCAGCTGATTCTCCCTCTACGAGATAGATTTCACTGAGAGAAGGGTCTTTTTCTTGACAGTCAGCTAATTTGCCTGGCAGCGAGCCTCCATCCATAGCGTTTTTTCTTAAAACCATGTCACGGGCTTTACGAGCAGCCTCTCGGGCTTTTTGTGAAGTTAGGCATTTCTCGATAATGCGTTTAGCTATTGTTGGATTTTCTTCTAAATAGTATTCCAAACCTTCTGAGACGGCTGAGTCTACTTGACTACGAACTTCTTGGTTTCCAAGTTTTGCTTTAGTTTGTCCTTCAAATTCGGGGTCTAATAATTTTACACTAACAACTGCAGAGAGCCCCTCCCTTGTGTCCTCTCCGGTCATACTAGGCTGATCGTCTTTAATAAAGTTTTGTTTTTTTGCATAATCATTTATTGCTTTAGTCAGAGCAGAACGAAGACCTGTTAAATGAGTACCTCCATCTGGTGTATGTATGCAGTTTGCAAATGCGTAAGTTGTATCTGAATATCCTGTGTTATATTGCAGGGCTACCTCAATCATTGTTTCTGAAACTTCTTTTTCGATATGTATAGGATCTGCATTTAAAACAGTTTTGTTGTTATTAAGGTAATCTTTAACATAGCTAACTATTCCAAGTTCAAAATAAAAGTCAGCTTTCCAGTCAGTAGCACCTTTTGATTTATGCCACTCACTTGTGAATTTAAGAGTAACTCCTTTGTTTAAGTAAGCCATTTGGCGGAACCGAGCGACTAAATCGTCGAAATCATAATCAATAGTTTTAAAAATAGCCTTATCAGGCATAAAAGTTATTGTAGTTCCGTGTTTTGAAGTTTTGCCAGTTATTTCCATGTCCCCTTTAGGTTTACCTTTAGCATATTCTTGAACATGGACTTTTCCGTCTCTATAGACCTCTACTTTCATGCTTCCTGCCAAAGCATTAACAACTGAAGCTCCTACCCCATGTAAGCCCCCAGAAACTTTATATGCCCCTCCTCCAAATTTTCCTCCTGCATGCAAAGTGGTCATTATAGTTTCCAGTGCAGGCCTTTTGGTTACTTCGTGGGTGTCAACAGGTATGCCTCTACCGTTATCTTTAACAGTGACCCAGCCTTCTTCATCAATATTTATTGATATGGTGTCACAATATCCAGCCATAGCCTCGTCAATTCCATTGTCCACAATTTCATATATGAGGTGGTGGATACCGCGCTGGTCTGAGCTCCCGATATACATACCGGGTCGTTTTCTTACTGCTTCAAGACCTTCTAAAACTTGTATGTCGCTGGCGGTATATTCAGCCTGATTATCTTTCTGACTTGTTGCCATAAATTCCTCTCATTAAGTTTTACTATCTTTTAATCGTCTTGTAATATGTTCTATGTTTGTGTATACGGATACGTTATTTTAACAAAATAGATATATACAGTCAAAGTAATAAACACCAATATTTGTATTTAATAGTAAAGAATGCACAATATATAGTATTGAATGGAGAATTATGATAATACTAGGAATAGAAACATCTTGTGACGAAACGGCCATATCTGTTGTAGAAAATGGTTCGAATTTATTATCAAATGTAATTCGTTCTCAGGTGGAAATCCATGCCCAACATGGGGGGATTGTGCCCGAGATCGCATCGCGAGCCCATGTTGCTGCAATTATCCCAGCTTTGCAACAATCGCTAAATAATGCAAATGTAAAAATTGAAGAAGTAGATAAAATAGGAGTAACTTTTGGCCCTGGATTGGCTGGATCTCTTTTAGTAGGTGTAAATCTTGCAAAAACCCTAGCCTATATTTACAAAAAACCTTTATTAGGTATTAACCATATAGAGGCACATATATATAGCTCCTGGTTGGAAAAGGACAACTTCTCTCCAAAATTTCCTTTGATTTGTATGGTTGCTTCTGGTGGCCACACGGAATTAATTTTGATGAGAAATCACGGAGATTATGAAATTTTAGGCCAAACCAAAGATGACGCCGCGGGAGAAGCTTTTGATAAAGCTGCTAGAGTTCTTGGCTTAAGTTACCCAGGGGGGCCTGAAATACAAAAACACGCATCAAATGAATTAGATGTATCTGATTTAGTTATGCCTAGGCCACTGTTAAGAGAAGGTTTGGATTTTAGCTTTAGTGGTTTAAAAACAGCTTTTTTAAATAAGGCTAGGGCAAAATCTAAAGAAATTGGTTTTGATTTGACACAAGACTCACAACTTGTCTCCAGAATGGCCTGGGAATTTCAGGAAGCCATTACAGAAGTCTTAGCGACGAAAATAGAACGGGCAATTAATATATCTGGTGCCAAAATGGCTATTGTTGGAGGAGGAGTGGCAGCAAATGCTAGATTGAGAGAAAGAATTGAAGGCGAAATCAGGCAAGTTCCGGTGGTAATACCTCGCCCCGGTTTGTGTATTGATAATGGTGCCATGATAGCAGCCTGTGCTTATTTTAAGCAATATGAGCATAATATAGAGTTAGACGTTAATCCTGGTTTGTCTATAGAAGATGACCCTGTTAGTAATTATCTATAGATATGGGTATACCAATTCCGGCGCTTTGGCTATATATAAAATTGATAATTTCCTCTGAGTCAGATAATGCAGTCTTTGACATTAAATCAATAACGAGTTCGTTTGAGCCAGTTTTAATTTTTAATTTTGGGATTTCTTGAGTGGCAAAATATGAAAAAAGATTAATACCAGAGAATCCAGCTATTGTTAACAAAATAAGCCAAGTAAGTATAGAAGTAAATCCAAAGGCAAAAGAAAACCACACCCAAACAAGAGAGGCAATACCAAAACCTATTCCGCATAATAAATCTGTATAAGTTTTTTTGGGTAAAGATAGCTCTGTGCTTGATATATCGTTTGTTTTGATTACTTGCGTTATATCTTTTTCTTCGGTAAAAGATTCATAAATTAGTCGAAAATTAGTTAAAGTTAAATATTCTGAGTCATTATTATCTGTAAGACTGTATCTACTTGTATGAATTTTTCCTGTTTCATTGCCGAAAAGATAAACAATTTTTTCGTTTTCTAGTAATGAAAAATGGCGATGTTTTTCCAATTAAAATCATCCAATCCTAATATATTTATAATTAACTATACAAATATATTATTATAATCTCAACTAATTTAGTTTATAAGATAGTTTTGGTGAAATAATTGATTTTATTGAAGTTATTTTTTTTGCAAATTCATTATTTGAAGACAATTCATTTTTTACCCAATTGTTTGAGGCTCTAATTGTTTTAGTTGTCCAGTTTCCAAAAAGTGGCACAATTTCTTGATACCTTAATTTTAAGATTTCTAGTGCAAGATACATAGCAACTTTTTGAGGCTCAGAAACCCTGCCACTTTGTTTGGTTTGTATTTTTTCTACACTAATTTTGTAATATTTGGCAACGATTGATATTAAATCTTCAGGAGAAACCTCAGTGATTGGCAAGTTATAAGATTCAGTATCAAGACCAAGTGCTAATTTTGCCAAGTCTAAATTAATATTTACCCCAGAAAATTCTGAGTAGGCAATCAATTTATTTAAATTACCTTCTAGTTCTCTAATACTATGGGTATATAAAGTGGCCAGAAGGCTAGTTACATCTTCAGTTATGGGTATATTTGCTTGCTCGGCTTTTTTTAAAACAATAGCTGCTCTAGTTTCTATTTCTGGGCTTTGAATATCTGCGACTAGTCCCCATTGAAATCTGGACAATAAACGGTCATGGATAAAATCAACATATTGGGGATGTCGGTCGCATGCTAATACGATTTGTTTGTTTGAATCATGTAGATCGTTAAAAGTATGGAACAGTCCTTCTTGTGTTTGTTCTTTACCTTGTAGAAATTGTATATCGTCTAAGATTAGCGCATCAGCATTTCGATACTTGGCGCGAAATTCATCTGTTTTTCTTTTCTGTATAGCTGTTACAAATTCGTTAGTAAATTGTTCAGTGGTTACATAAAGTATGCTTTGGCTATTTTTTCGCATCAGGTCCGCTATTGATTGTAAAAGGTGGGTTTTACCTAATCCAACACCTGAGTAAATAAATAGAGGATTAAATCTTCCTCCAGGCTCTGTTGCTACACTTAATGCAGATGAATATGCAAGCTTATTAGATTCACCTACTACAAAATTATCAAACCGGTAATTTGATTTATTAAATTTTGAAACTGGTTTTTTTGTTGCTTTTATGTCTATATTAGCTGGTGTTTTTGTAGGGGTTTCTCTATTTTTTGCAACAGTAAAAACGACTTTTGTTTTTATAGAACTTACTTCTTTGACGGCTGATTCTATTTGAGTTTTCATCTTTTTATTCAACCATTCTGAAACAAACGATGAGGAAACTCCAATAGTCAGTACGTTATTTTTGGAATTCAAAACAAAAGTATCTTTTAGCCATGTTTCAAAGCTGGCTTTTGGAATTTTCATTTCAAGTAAACCAAGAGTTGCTGACCAAATATTATTATGTTCAGGGATATTTTGTGTCATATTAAACATAATTCCGATGTTAGTTAGGGCCGGAAAACTAGGATATCACTTTTACCGCACTCAACTCCAAGAGAGAAGAAATGCAATTTTTATGAATTTTGATGTATTCTGTACCAAAGTAAGAATTAAAGGCAAAAAAAAATGAAATCATCAAAAATCAATATAATTTATTTTGGAACTCCTGAAATATCTGCCCATGTGCTTCAAAAAATCAGTGAAGAAAAAATAAACATAGTTGGTGTTTTTACAAGGCCAGATAGTTTTAACGGAAGAGGAAAAAAATTATTAGAAAGCCCAGTAAAACAATTATCAAAAAGTTTGAACCTACCCATATTTGAACCCAAATCTCTTAGAAATGATGCCATAATTGAACAAATTATACAATTATCCCCAGATTTAATTATTGTAGCGGCCTATGGGTTAATAATACCTAAAGAAATATTAGATATCCCTAGATATGGAGTGATTAATATACATCCATCTTTGTTACCAAAATATCGAGGCCCTTCTCCCGTAGCCTCTGCATTGTTAAATGGTGAGTCAATAACAGGAGTAAGTATAATGATGCTTGATGAAGGCATGGATACTGGACCAATACTAGCAGCCGAAAAATTCAGTATAAGGGCTGAACACAATACACAAACATTAACTGAAGAATTATTTCAAATCGGGGCTAAACTTCTTGTTTCAACAATTCCGCCATGGGTGTCTGGAGAAATAACCCCCATTAAGCAAAATACAGAAAATGCGACAACTACCAAACTGTTAACAAAAGATGATGGGTTTGTTGACTGGGGCTCTAATTGCGAATTTATAGCCAGACAAATTCAGGCTTTTAATCCTTGGCCAAGTACTTTTACAAGTTTTTCTTCCAAAAGATTAATCATTGAAAAAGGTTTTTCAGTGATTAATCCACAACTTAGCTCTGAGCATAATAAAAACCCGGGTTATGTTACCCAAACAGTGTTGAATGGCGAAGTTGTTACAGTGGTTGTATGTGGCGAAGGTTTTCTTGTACTCACACATGTGAAACTAGAAGGAAGTTCTTCACAGGATATTGAAGATTTTGTTCGTGGTAAGCCTAATTTTATTGGCTCAACTCTGGGATGAATTATTGATCTTCTGTAATTTCTTCTTCAGCGTTTTCGTCTGAAGAAGTATCGTCTGAAACAGGTTGTTCTTGAATTTCGCCGCTACCGCCAGTAGTTGCAGCCCTTCTAGGCGCAGATATCCTTACCACTACAGAGTCAGAATCTGTTAGTAATAAAACATCGCTGGAAATTTTAATATCAGACACACGTAAAACTTTTTCGAAAGAATCTAAAGACGATAGATCTATCTCAAGCCTTTCCGGTAGATCTTTCGGTAGTGCTGAAACACGTATGGTTCTCATGGTTTGGTTTATTCTTCCGCCATAAGATTTAATGGCGGGAGATTCACCGACTAAACCTACTGAAATATTAGATATAATTTCTTGGGTAGTGGATACTTCAAGAAAATCTACATGCAAAACTTTTTCTGTTACAGGATGTTTTTGAACTTCTCTTAAATATGTAAAACGAGGCTCTTTATCATTATCAATTGTTACAGATACTGGTGTGTTTGGACCTGCTCTATTTAGGAGTCTAGTTAACTCATCAGTTTCTACTTCTAAAGAAACCGATTCGATACCATTACCATAAAGGTGTATTGGTGTTTTTCCGTTTTTACGAAGGAAACGAACATTTTTCCCAATAACATCTCTTTTTTGAACTTTTATCTCCAAACCTGAATTTGCCATTTTTATATATACCTTGAAATCATTTAATTAATTAATATCTAAGAAATAACTATTCTAAGAAGTTTATAGATTATGTCAACCTTTAATGATAAATAGACCTAATTTTGCTATTTTACATAAATCTAAGATATCATGTATAGTCTATAATTCATAAGAAACAAAAATTTCTTGAGGGGGCTGTGATGACTCAAGGCAATGCGTTAACGCCTGAACAAGTCAATAGGTATAGTAGACATATAATT
>CEOQ01105429.1_pt1 | contig 13194 bp, 13 predicted proteins | sample 361351 | NCBI WGS metagenome assembly CEOQ01 (sample SAMEA2619907, study PRJEB7988) | marine metagenome | biome: marine biome (ENVO:00000447); feature: deep chlorophyll maximum layer (ENVO:xxxxxxxx); material: "saline water (ENVO:00002010), including plankton (ENVO:xxxxxxxx)" | depth 60 m | reverse complement strand
ATGATAAAAAAGTAATTCTATTTAAAGAAACTTTTAAACTATTGTTGTCTGTAATATCTGAAATGGTATTCGGTTCTGAATAATCTTCAAAAAAAAAGCTTTTGTTTTTATTTTTTTTTTTAAATCCTTTTTTTTTCATTAATTATCTTCCAGGAATTATAGGCATACCAAAAAACACTTTTACAACTTGAACAGCTGCCCATCTCTGCACTTTTTCTACGGTTATTGTATTCTTTGGATCAGAAGCTAATTTTTTTAACGCATCTTTTTTTTCTTCGATTCTTTTTGCAATGTGGGACTTAACTTCATCAGGTAACTTTTCTGGTTGTGAATATATTTCTTGTAATTTTTTTAATTCTTTTTTCTTTTTCTTAATTTCTTTTTTTACTTTTAACTTAAGTTTTTTTGTATCAATTTCATTTTTTATTTTTTTTTGCGGTAATTTAGCAACCACAGTAATTTTTTCATTTAAATGTTTTATCTGTGATTTATCATATGAGATTAATTCAAAATTTAAATATTCTTTAGCCATTTTTGATATATTTTCAGGTGAAGTAATAACTTCGTGGTCTAATTTTGCTTGATGTAAATCAAATTTTAATGAGTTTATATTTTTTTCTAGTCCATCTATCTCTTTCTGTAAAACTCTTGTCTCATTTTTAATTACAGATACAAATATCAATCCAACAAAAAATAACATCATCGTGATAGAATATTTCCTTATTGGATTATTTAAATTTTTTTTGGGAATAGTATTTATCCATACATTAGGATCAGCTTCATTTTCTTTATGAAATTGTTTTGTTTCTCTGCTCGGTAATGTTTTTAACCACTTATTTGGATCTATACTCATATTTTAAATTCCTCAATTTCAAAATATTTTTTAAACTTTTTGGTAAATTCTAAAGTTGTAAATGAATAACTTTCATTCTTAACAGCGTATCTAAGCTTTGCAGACCTACTACGAATGTTTTTTTTAACCTCGTAGATATCTGGAACTAGAGGTTTCTTGGAAAAAAAACCAAACAAAATAGATTTATTTTCTTGATTTGGTAAATATCTAGATGGATTTTTTTTTAAATTTGCATATAGATCAAAAAAATATTTAACAATCCTATCTTCTAATGAGTGAAAACTTACAACTATTATTATACCGCCTTTTTGCAAAAGTTTAGTAGCTGCAATTAACCCTTTGATTAATTCTGTTAATTCTTGATTGACAAAAATTCTTATAGCTTGAAAAGTTTTTGTAGATGGATTTTTTTTATTTTTATTATAATTATGCTTTGCTTCATTGATAATTTTTGCAAGTTCATCGGTTGTTTCTATTGGTTTGTTTTTTCTAAAATTAATTATTTTATTTGCAATCACTTTTCCATCTTTTTCCTCGCCCAAATTTTTAATTATAGAAGTTAAACCTTTTTTTTCTAAACTATTAACAACATCGAATGCACTATATTTATTTATTCCCATCTGCATATTAAGTTTACTTTTTGAATTAAAAGAGAACCCCCTATGATTGTCTGCTAATTGTAGAGATGACAACCCCAAATCAAAAATTATAGCTTTTGGATTTAAGTTTTTGTTTACGATTTCATATAAATTGCTAAATTTATCTTGAACAAAATTAAATCTTTGCGGAAATTTTTTAATTAAACTCTCAGCTTTTTTTTTGGTTAAATTATCTCTATCAAGAGCAAATACTTTTGTTTCCGGATAATTTAATATGGCTTCTGAATAGCCTCCTCCGCCAAATGTGCAATCAATAAAGGTGCCACCATGTTGGGGGGATATAATGCTTAATATTTGATTGAGCATCACCGGTTGATGTTTTATCATTTCCGGTGACATGGTGGCGTTCATAAATTTCTCTACTTTCTTCCATTTAATTTTTTTGTCTTCTTAAAAATGCTGGTATTTCTAAGTTTTCCTCCGAATCTAAATTATCGAACATTTCAGGTTCTTTATTGTCGAAATCTTTTTCTAAACCAAAGCTTGTGGATGCTTCTGGTGACTTTTCATTTGTTTCTTCAGCATTTGAAATATTTTCTTCATCAGAAAATAATTTAGGACTCGCAAGTTCTATGCTATCAACTTCAAACTCTGAAATATCTTTATCTACATCTTGATTTGTTGATTCTTCAGTATTTTGTAAGTAGGTTGCATTTTCAATAGAAACATCTTCTAAAGAAGGTTCTTTAATAGTTTCCTTTTGTATAACAGCTTCTTTTGTTTCGATTGGTTTTATAGTTTGCTTTTCTTGTTCATCTATAGCCTGATTAATATTCAAAGCTGTTGCTCCTTCTGTTGCAGGTAATGTGTTTATTTGCGAACCAAAAGAATTGTTGGTTGAAATATTCTGATTTATGTTTCTGTTTTGGATTCTATGAACCATACTAACGACTGGTTTCATTTGAGGTTCTTGACCATCTAAAGCTGTAGCAACTATAGAAACTCTAATTTTACCGTTAAGACTTTGGTCTTCCGTAGAACCAAATATGTATTCGGCATCTGAAGATACTTCTGCTCTAATTTTATTTGCTATTTTATCAACTTCAAAAGTTGTCAGATCTGAACCTCCGGTAATGTTAAGTAAAAGTCCTTTAGCTCCTCTTAAAGAATATTCATCAATTAATGGATTGTTAAGTGCTGCATTAGAAGCTTCCTCAGCTCTATTTTCTCCTTCGGCTTCTCCTGTTCCCATCATGGCTTTACCCATGCCTTTCATAATAGTTTCTACATCAGCAAAATCCAAATTTACAAGACCTGGCTTAACCATCAGATCTGTAACACTTTGAACTCCAAATTTTAATACATCGTTGGATAAACCAAAAGAATCTTTAAAACTTGTTTTTTCATTAATAATTTTAAAAAGATTTTGGTTTGGAACTACAATATTGGTATCCAAATGTTTTTTTAATTCATCCAATCCTTCTTGCGCTATTCTCATTCTCTTTGGACCTTCGTAAGAAAAAGGTAGAGTAACAACGCCTACTGTAAGTATATTTAATTCTTTAGCAGCTCTTGCAATTACATGCGAAGCTCCAGTTCCTGTGCCTCCTCCCATTCCAGCAGTTATAAAAACCATATTGCTTCCTTTAATATAATCTACTATATCATTTAATGACTCATCAGCTGCTGCTTGGCCTACATCATGCTTGGCTCCCGCTCCTAAACCTCCTGTTAGATTAGTTCCAATTTGTATCTTTGTTTCAGCTTTATTCATTTGTAAATCTTGTGCATCTGTATTTACTGCAACAAATTCAACACCCTGTATTCCATCTTCGATCATTTTATTAATAGCATTTCCACCTGCTCCACCAACTCCTAAAACTAAAATTCTAGGTCTTAATACTTTTAATTGTGGACCTTTAATATTAATTGTCATTTCCCCTCCTTTTTAAATTGTGTTTCCCATTTTAAACTAGCTCTATTCAAAGAAGCTTTTTTTCTTGCTTGGATTTTAAATTTTTCAAATAGTTTTGGTTCCCAAATTTGAAAAGTTGCTCCTTGTCCAACAAAAAGCATAGTTTGTTTGATTTTTGCGTGACTTAACAATTTGCCAGGTATTGAAATTCTTCCTTCGCTGTCAAATTGAAGATTAACGCTTTCTGCCAAAACAGAAGTTGCAAAAATATCTCTTTTTTCCTCAAAAGGATTTAATGAATCAATCGATTCAGAAAGTTTTTCAATTCTGTTTTGTGAACATCCCTCGATGGAAGGATTATTAAATGATGGATAACAAATTACCCCGTTGTAACCCATGCTGCTTAAAAAAGATCTAAAACTGGCTGGCACTGATACCCTCCATTTTTTGTCTAACTTGTTTTCGAATGTTGATAAAAACATGTTTTTTTAAGTCAAAGGCATACTGAAAGAAATCAAGACTTAATCTGTGATTTGGCTTTCTTAACACCATATCCCCCTCCTTTGGGAATACGTGGGATAATATGGGTTTTCAACCTATACGTCAATACCCTAATTTTAAGCATTTTTTAGCTATAAAAGCTGGTTTGTCTCCAGAAACGTATTGGTTGAGTTTTTGGTACATTTTTGAATCAATAGGGAATCAAAACACGAACATCCTCTATTTTTCTAATTTAAGATGTGTGAATAGCTTTCAAAGAGTGCCAGACAACCTGTAAGCCGGGTTCTGTCATTTAAATTAGTCATTTATCTAGGATTAAACTCACGTTTAATCTCAAGCAACCAACCCAGACGGCTAACTAAGAACTGTTTTTTGCCTAATTTAGGCGATGCCATCTCTATTTGGTCTTGCTCTTGGTGGGGTTTTCCGTGCGTTTTTTGTTACCAAAAAACCGGTGTGCTCTTACCACACCTTTTCACCCTTGCCTTGATAAGGCGGTTTATTTTCTGTGGCACTATCCCTGAGGTCTCCCTCGCCAGAAGTTATCTGGCACCATGTCCTTAAAGAGCCCGGACTTTCCTCTAATGTTTTTCAACAAAAGTGACTAATCAATTGTCTGGCAATAGGTGTATTAAGCAAAAAGACATTATAAATCAAGGGTTTTTTAGAACTTTTTTTACAATTTTTTTGCAATTGCCAAACATTCTGCGTCTATCATACCATTTATTAACTCTTTTCTGTAACGTCTTTGAAAAGCTTTAACAAATTTAACAAAAAAATGTTTTCTCTTAGATGGTACGCAATAACCAATTCTTGCTATGTTTTTAATAAATTGTAATTTTTCTTTTTTTGAAATCTTTTTTTTTCTTAACTTTTTAAGAAAATTAGATTGATAATTGTGCCATAATCCTACTTTATTTTTTGCCAACCGCTCCCAAGAAAATTTTTCGCCTGGATCTATTTTTCTTTGAGGCGCAATATCAGAATGACCGAGAATATTTTTTCTATGAATTTTATATTTTTTCATAATTTTTTTGCATATTTTTATTAAGCTTAATAATTGTTTTTGACTATAAGTTTGATAACCAAATTTATGACCCTTATTAACTAGTTCTATTCCTATAGAATTTTTATTTAAATTTTTGTATTTTCCCCAACAAGATCTTCCTGCATGCCAAGCTATTCTATTATCTTCGACCAATCTAAAAACATCGCCCCTCCTATTAATTAAAAAATGGCTACTAACTTTTGATTTGGGATTGGTTAGCCTGGTCATAGATTCGCGTTCTGATTGCATTCCTGTATAGTGAATTACTATAAATTTTATTAAATTGTATGATCTTTTTTTTTTATCAAAATTTGGTGAAAAAACATTTTTAATTTTCATCTTTATACAATTTCATCAAAAGTTTAAAAATACAACCTATTGTTGACACAATTTTAGCTAGTTTTATTAAGTAAATAATATATATAACATAACTTAAAGGGATCTATATGTTTAAAAAACTAATATTTATAACAGTCCTAACTTTATTCTTAAAATCAACTTTTGTTTTAGCTGGAATGACTGGAAGTGAAGATTTAAACGCTTCTAAAGAGTCAAGTTCTACAAATGAGTGCTTTGAAGGCTTTAGTAGAGCAATGTTTAAATTTAATTATGCTTTGGATGGCGCTTTGTTTGAACCTGTTGCCAAAGGATATAGAAACATTCCTCTTCCAATAAGAAAAGGAACTAGTAATGCTGTCGATAATTTACGCTCATTGCTAACTTTAACAAACAATGTTTTGCAAGGAGATTTGCAAGGAGCAGGAAATACAGTTGCTAGATTTGCTATTAATACGACAGCGGGTATCTTAGGTTTTTTTGATCCAGCATCAAATTTAGGTTTTGAAAAAAGAGGCAAAGAAGATTTTGGACAAACTCTTGGTGCGTGGGGAGGAGAAAGTGGATGTTATTTTGTATTACCCATACTAGGTCCAACTACTGCAAGAGACGCCATTGGATTAGTTGGAAATATGTTTTTAGATCCAGTTTACCACATCACACATAACAAAGACTTGGATTTTGGTATCGGAAACGAAAGTTATTCTGAACATAATTATTATTATTATAGAACTACTGGCGCAATTGATTTTAGGGCAAAAAATATTGAGTCATTTGACAGTTTAGAAAAAAATTCAATTGATTTATACGCTTCAATAAAAAGTTTATATTTACAAGATAGAAATAAAAAAATTCTAAATTCTAAAGATTCTGTTGAAACCCAAGATGATGGTGATTGGGAAGAAATAGATAATAATTAACTTACAATAAAGAATTATGAAAAAAAAAATTTTCATTATTATTTTTTTTGTATTTTTTATAGCTCTCAATCCAATTGATGCTAATAGTTATAGTAGCGACCCTAAAGAATTTATAACTGAGATTGTTGCTGAAGCAAAAAAAATACTAGTTGATACAAACTCAAAAGAATTTAAAACAAAAAAATTATCTGAAATGGCCTTAAAAACTGTAGATATTAAAGGTATCGGCTTTTACACTTTGGGAAGCTACAGGAAAGAACTTTCTGATGAACAAAAAAAAGAATATTCAATTTTATTTGAAGGATATTTTCTTAAAAGCTTTACTTCTAGATTAGCAGATTATTCCGATCCTAAAATTGATGTGATTTCTATAGATGTACTTAATCCAAAGTATACAATTGTTCATAGTGTACTCCTTGCAACGGACAAGAGACCAGAGGTTAAGATAGATTGGAGAGTCTACACTAAAAATCCAGATAAACCTTTAATTAGAGATTTAATTATTGAAGGACTAAGCTTGGCAAGAACACAAAAAGAGGAATTTGCTTCAGTAATTGAGTCAAATAATGGCGATATACTAAAATTATTTGATACATTAAAAAATTTCGTGGAAAAATAGATTATAAGTTACCTTGTGGAAGAAAAATCTAGAATTTTAAAAAAGCTAAATAGCGATCATTCCAGGCCAGTGCTATTTAACGAGTCTTATGGGGGTAGTGAAAATCAATTAAGACTATTATTTAAATACCTGCCCGATAAAAGTTTTAAAAATATTAATTTAATTCTCAACAATGCAAATTATGATTTAATAGAAAAAGATAAAATAAACATTCTATGGATGCATCATTTCGTTAACCAAAAAGAAGCAAAAAATTTAGGTCAAAAAGATTTTGTTGATAAAATTGATTGGATTGTTTTTAATTCTCATTGGAACTTTGAAAAATTTGTATATCAATTTAAAATACCTGAGAACAAATCCATAGTAATTAAAAATGCAATTGAAAAAATTGAATATCAAGAAAAACCTAAAGATAAAATGAATTTAATTTACCATACTACACCTTGGAGAGGTTTAAAGCATTTGTTAAAAGTTTTTAAAAATTTAAATTTAAATAATGTAGAATTAAATATTTGTTCATCAACTATTATTTACGGTAAAAAATTTGACTCAGAACTCGGCAAAACTTATGAAAATCTATTTAAAGAGTGTAAAGAAACAAAAAATGTCAATTATTTTGGTTTTTTAAAAAATGAAGAAATAATAAATCTTTTAAAAAAAATGCATATTTTCTCATATCCAAGCGTTTGGCCAGAAACGAGCTGCGTTGCAGCTATTGAGTCGATGGCGGCTGGATGTGAAGCAGTTGTAACTAATCTTGGGGCGCTTTATGAAACTTGCTCTCCATTTGGAACATTTGTAAACTTTGATAGAAATTTTGATAACTTAGAAAAAAAATATGAAATGACTCTTTTAAATAGCATAAAAAATTATTGGTCTAACGAAAATCAAGAAAAACTTTTATTACAACAAAAAACTATTAATTCGACTTATTCTTGGGAAGTAAGATCCAAAGAGTGGAAAAATTTTTTTGATAAAGCAAGAAATGAATAAACTTTAAATTTTATTCTTTCATTTAAATTACATATGAAAAGCAAAATATTAATATTTTCTGCTACTTATAATGAAGCAGAGAATATTGAGGAATTTTTATTAACTATAGAACATTTAAATCTTGATCTTGATATATTAATTATTGACGACAACTCTCCGGATGGCACCTGGAAGATTATTGAAAATTATTCAAAAAATAAAAAAAATATTAAATTAATTGTAAGAAATAAAAAGGAGGGTTTGGATACAGCTCATAAAACTGCTTTTGCATATAGCATAGAAAATAATTATGAATTTTTAATTACATTAGATGCTGATTTATCGCATGATCCAAAAAAAATACCAGATTTTATAAATGAATTAAAAAATAATTCTTTTGTAATTGGTTCAAGATATATGAGTGGTGGTAAGTGCGACATGACTGGCTTAAGATTATTTTTAAGTTATTATGGAAATAAATTTATTAAATTTATGTTTCATATCAATTGTACTGAATTTACAACTTCCTTTAGGGGATTTAGCTTATTTAAACTTAATAATTTTAATTTAAATAACGTTTCTTCAAAAGGCTACAGCTTTTTTATGGAAACAATATATCAAATAAACAAAAGCGGAATTAACATTAAACAAATCCCAATTTATTTTAAAGATAGAAAGAAGGGTAAATCAAAAATACCAAAAATTGAAATACTGAGAACTCTAACTAATATTATTAAATTAAAATTAAAAAAATAATTTTATTTCAATTTCAAAAAAATTTTTTCTATCGTTTTGGCTATTTTGTTAGCTTTTTTTTCTGAAATTCTATTTGAGGGTAAACCAATAAAAAGACCAGCTTTATGCACATATTTTGAACTTGGCAAATATTTATGTTTAAATGCAATTGGCATTTTTTTCATTACAGGTTGTTCTAAAAAATTACCACTTATTATCGGCCTTGTATGAATTCCCATTTTTTCTAAATCGTCTGCAATTTTATTTCTAAATCTTAATAATTGAGATTTTAAAATTATTGGGAAGCCAAACCAACTAGGCTCCGACTGCTTATAGCAGTCAATAAAATACACATTTTTTTTTATTATATCTTTTTTAATCAAATGCAATTTTATTAACTTGTAATTTTTTAATCTTATTTCTTTAAATTTATTTATTTTTGAAATTTGATTTACCAAAATAGAAGCTTGAATATCAGTTGGTCTTAAATTGTACCCCAAATTAACGAATTGAAATTTATCGTTAAATTTGTTTTTAAAATTTTTTCTAAATATTTGAATATCTTTCGACCATCCGTGGGATCTGAGAGCTAGTAAAACTTCATAATCTTTCCTTTTCTTGCAAGTGATTAAACCTCCCTCGCCTGAGGTTATGTGATGAGAAAAATAAAAAGAAAATGTTGAGATATCACCAAAAGTTCCTAGTTTTCTCTTTGCAAAAAGAGAGCCTAGTCCTTCGCAAGTATCTTCTATTAAAATAATTTTTTTTTTTTTCAATATTTTTGTCAGCTCATTCATTTGTGCACAGTTACCTAATGCATGAATTAACATTAGACACTTGGTTTTTTTAGTAATTTTTTTTTCAAGGTCACTTATGTCTACATTTAATGTTTTTAAATCAATATCTACAAATACTGGTTTAAGTCCTAGCTGTATTATTGGATAGAGAGAGGTAGACCAACATACCGCAGGTATTAGAACCTCATCTCCTGATTTAATTTTAAATGAACTAAATTTATTTTTTAATAACGCAAAAGCTAATAAATTAGCCGACGAACCAGAATTAACCATCAAACAATATCTTTTGAAAATATTAGAAAATTTTTTTTCTACGAGCTTTGTGTATTTGCCCATAGTTATCATGCCGCTTTTAATAACTCTAAGAGCATTCTTTTTATCTTTAGATGTAATAGTATCAACTGTTAAGGGATGGAGAGTCATATTATTTTTTTAATATTTATGCTTTGAAACAAACTCTAAATCAGACTCAACCATATTTGTAACGAGTTCATCAAATGAAACCTGTGGCTTCCATTTAAGAATTTTTTGTGCTTTAGAGCTATCTGCTAAAAGAGTATTTACTTCGGCAGGTCGCATCAATTTTTCATCTATAATTATATAATCTTTATAATTTAAACCTACATGTTGAAAAGCCATTTCGGCAAATTCCTTTACTGAATGTTCTTCGCCAGTTCCTATAACATAATCATCAGGTTTCTTTTGACCGAGCATTAACCACATTGCTTTGACGTAATCTTTGGCATGGCCCCAATCTCTTTTTGCATCAATATTTCCTAATTTTAATTTTTTTTGCAATCCTTTCTTTATTCTTGCTACTCCATGTGTAATTTTTCTTGTCACGAATTCAAAACCTCTTCTTGGTGATTCATGATTAAATAATATCCCTGTTGAAGCGTGCAAATTATAAGCTTCCCTATAATTTCTAGTTAAATGATAACCTGTTACTTTTGATATTCCGTATGATGATCGAGGATAAAAAATAGTCTTTTCATTTTGAGGTATTTGTTGAACTTTTCCAAACATTTCTGAAGAACCAGCAAAGTAAAATTTTAATTTATTTCCAAACTCTTTAACTGAAGAAAGCAAATGGTGAGTGCCGTTAATATTAATATTAAAAGTAGAAAATTCATCTTCAAAAGAATGCGCAACATAACTTTGTGCAGCCAAATGATATACTTCATCTGGTTTTATTTTTTGTATGATTTTAAATATACTGGCATAACTCTCCAATGATGCCGCGTGTAAAGTTATATCATCTAAAATATTTCTTATTCTCCAAAGCCTATGAGTTTCATCTTCCAAGGCTACTCTTCTTACAATGCCATGAACCTGATATTTTTTTTCCAATAAAAATTCTGCCAAGTAAGAACCGTCTTGTCCAGTAATGCCGGTTATAAGTGCAACTTTTGCCATAAATGATGCTGTATAAAAAATATATACTTTTTACAATTAAAATTTAAGTTCTTTGCTTTTTTCTACCATATATTTTAGGCTTTCTAATGCAATTTGATCTCTCCTCTTTACGGATTCAATTAAATTTTTACCATAAATTGATATTAGGCCTGAGCTGGCAGTGCGTGTTTTGTATATTAAAGAAGGCTTTCCATCTTTGCCTTTTTTTAAATGTTCTTGTAATGATAAAATTTTATTATTTTTAAAAAATCGTAGAAAGTAGGAAATCCACAGATCATCATACAAAAATAACTCTTCGTAATTCTCTACAATTTTTTTATAAAACTTTTTAATACCATTTAAATGATTTGTATTTATCGCAAAGCCATCAGCTCCTTGACCTATTCCAAAATTTCCCAGCGGATGGACATAAAAACTATAAGCATTATTAGGAGCAATAGAATAAAAATGAAAAAATTTCTCTATCATATAATCTTCATAAATATGATCATCGTCAGCCAAAATTAAAAGTGAATTTTTTTCTAGTTTGTCTAATGATCCCAATAATTTTGTCCCAGGTCCACAATCTTCACATCTTGTTACATCAATAATATCACTTTGAAAATTTGGAATTTGATTATCTTCTATGGTTTCTTTAAAACGCCTAAATTTAAAAGGTATATTAATAAAAATTTTATCTGGTTTTTTGGATTGATTTAATAAAGATTCGATTGATTTGTTTAAATTTTTTAGCCTCTCTGGAATTGTGCTTATTGAAACGTATATCATTTAATTATTTTGCAGTTCCAAAATAAAAATTCGGATTTTCTTCCATTAAATTTAGTAAATCTTTTGGAAAAAAATTTCTATCTATTTTTTTACTAGCAGTCTTTCTATGGAATAAATCTGCACCAGTTTTTTGACAGTTTTTTATATGATCTTCATTTTTAAATTTTTCATTATTAAACTCTTTGTGGGCTATGGACTCAAATTTTTCCATTATTTTTCTTACACCACCAAAAGAAGAAAAGCTCCAACCTGCATCTGTTAAATGTGATATTCTATTTCTTGCTCGTCTAAACTGATGAGGTGAAAAAGCATTACAAATTTTTATCGTGGTAGCTATGCTTCCCCTCCAACTTTCTAATCTTAAAAAATTACAATCTATGTGAAATAAATGTTGCTCCAATGCAATTGGTGCTATTTTTTTAAAATCACATGATTTAATAAATTCAAGTTTTGATTTAGATGGCAATTCATCTACATCACTAATGATCAAAATATCATCATCAGAAAATTTTTCGCAAGCTATTTTTATATAATTTCTTTGAAAATTTTCTATTCTCCATGCGTCATCACCTTTAACATCATCAATTATCCAACTTTCTTCATTTTTAATTTTCTCTGGGTCTATTTTTAGTTGGTGATACTGAATTTTGCTTGAATATTTTTTTAATTTATTTTCTAAAATTTTAGGAAAATTCCATTCTTTTTTTCTTCCTTGATGGGTTATATCAGCCTCAATAATAACAAAACTGTCAACGATTTTTTCTAAATACTTTACTCTCAATTCAACCAGCTCAGCTTCATTAAAAAAAAGAAAAGAGTCTATTAACATCTAAGTAATTATATATATATATGTGATTGTTTTGTATATTTTAAAAATTTAAAAATTTATCTTATGAAAAGTATTAAGTTTTCTATCTTTGGTTCAGATGGTTATACGTGCCAAATACCCAGAATTAAACAAGGAATGGAATTGCTTGGCCATAAATTATCTGATGATTGCCCAGATTTAATATACTCCAACGATCCTAAAGGTTATGAAGATGCTTTAAAATTAAAAGAAAAATATCAAAATGCTTATCTTATATTAAACTTCTTGGATGTGCCGTGGCACATAAAAAATATTGAAAAATTTACTAAAATTCTAGTTGATAAATATTTTCCATCTGCGAATGCGATAACTGCAATTAGTTACAAAGTAAAAAAGGATCTTTCAAAATTTTATAAAAAAAAAATTGATGTTATTTATAATCCAGTTAAAGATGTATATTTAAATAAAGAAATAAAAAAAAATAATAATTTCCTTTATGTGGGTAGAGCTAATGATCCTGTCAAAAGAATTGGGTTAGCACAAGATAGTTTAAAAAAAATGAAAGAAGAGGAAAAAAATATAAAAATTTGTGGTTCAGAAAATCCTGGTTTTGGAAATTACTTAGGAGTTGTGTCTGATAAAGATTTAAACAAACTTTATAATTCTTCAAAATTTGTTTTATTGCCATCTAAAGCTGAAGGAATTGGCTTATCCATGATAGAAGGGATGATTTGTGGCTCCATTCCCATAACGTGTAAAGATAACTTAACAGCAAAAGAATTTTCTCCGGAAGATTTTATCTGTGAGCCTAATCCGGAATCTATTGTAAATAAAATAAATAGCATAAATGAAGATTATGAAGCAAAAAGAAAAATAGCTTTAAAATTTGGAGAAAAATATAAAATTC
>CEOQ01242343.1_pt1 | contig 13212 bp, 12 predicted proteins | sample 361351 | NCBI WGS metagenome assembly CEOQ01 (sample SAMEA2619907, study PRJEB7988) | marine metagenome | biome: marine biome (ENVO:00000447); feature: deep chlorophyll maximum layer (ENVO:xxxxxxxx); material: "saline water (ENVO:00002010), including plankton (ENVO:xxxxxxxx)" | depth 60 m | reverse complement strand
CCGTGATACAACAAAACACAAATTGATCAAGAACCTATGACACAGTCACAAACAATCGGAACCTACGAGATCACAACAGTAATAGACACGTTACCAAGCCCTCGAGATCCCGGTCAGGTTTTCCAATCTATTCCATCAGAAGCATGGGACCCTTATCGATCGTTTGCGCTGGATGCGGAGGGTATGTGGGTAACAGAGTTCAAAAGTCATCTCATTCGATCTACGAATAAGAGAGGCCCCGTCATCCTGGTAGACTCTGGATCAGGGCCTACCGATGATGGCCAGGGTAAGTTGCTAGACAATCTAAATGGCCTCGGAGTTCAAGCGGCAGACGTTGATGTGGTGGTCACTACACATTGCCATGGCGATCACATAGGCTGGAATGTTAGTTATAAAGATGGAAAACCAGAACTAACTTTCCCAAATGCGAAGCACTGGGTAGCAAAGAACGACTGGGATCATCACACCCAGGAAGCCAACTCAGATCCTGGGTTCGATAACTCCGTAAGGCCCCTTGAAGATCTAGGCGCTTTAAAACTAGTCGATGGTGCAGAAACAATTGCGCCCGGCATATCGACTCTCCCCATGAATGGGCACACCCCAGGACATCAAAACGTGCTCATCGAATCCGAAGGCAGCACCGGAGTGATTATCGGAGACCTGTTTCACAATGTCGCGCAGGTGACTGAACAAACGTGGTGCCCTGTTTTCGATTGGAACACTGATATGTCCACCGAGTGTAGGCAGAACTTGCTTGGTCGTGCCATGAACGAGCAATGGATTGTTTTTGCAGGCCACCTTCCAACGGGATCAAGTATTGGCCGAGTGATTGACGACAATGGCACATCCACCTGGCAACCTGTTTAACTGACATCCTTGAAGACAGTTCAACTAAAGCAGAATCTCGATTGCGTTATCATGCATCCAAGGGCAATTCCTGTCCCAATCCCGCATCCATAGCTTTTCTGTAAACGAAATTTGCTGCTGCAACGTCGGTGATGGCAACACCTTGTGATTCAAACAAAGTGATTTCTTGATCGGATTCACGACCTGTTATATGCCCGCAAACAACATCAGACAATTCCCGAATCGCACTCCACATAACCCGGCCTCGCTCAATCGGAAACAGCAGATCTCCTGACTCAATCTGTGCATCTTCAATACTGTCAGCAACAATTCGATCTGCTTTTCGAATCACATTATCATCAACTTCTTGACGGATCCAGTGATTACTGCCAGCCGCGTTGATGTGCTGCCCTTCTTTGAGCCAATCACCTAAAAGCACAGGGGTCCTAGCAGTGGTCATGGTGATTATTATGTCCACATCGGTAACCGCTTCTTCTGCAGAACCTGCAACTAACGTTTGAGCCCCCAAAGAGTCGCCAATCTCATCGGCCATCTTTTGTGCGTTTTCTTCACTGACATCAAAAATTTTGGCTGACACTATATCCCTTACAGCACATACGCCTTCAATTTGGCCACGACTTTGAAAACCTGCACCTATGATCCCAACGGTCGATGAGTTCGCACGAGACATATGCTTCGTAGCTACACCAGTAACAGCCCCTGTTCTCAATTGTCCTATCCTAGGTCCTTGGACCATAGCCAAAAGGTCACCGTTGTTCGAGTCATACAACATCGTGGTAAAACGCGTTCCAGATCTAAAACTCGTATATGTTTTGAGACCAAAAACTTCACTGCCTGCAAGATACGCTGCCATCAAGTGATGAAAACCCCTTGGCATGCGAATTCTTGACCGTGGACGATTCCATACTTTACCGTCACCTGCTTGGTTGAATGCATCTTCCATCACGTCAACGCAATCACTCATCGACATGAGGTATTTAACGTCTGCGTCATTCAAAAACAGAGGCATATTTTTCTCCTAGTAACGAAAAAAATCCACTAAAGGTAGTCAGTGTCCAAAGCAAGATTACTGGATATTCGAACAGGGATTTACGAAATCAAAACAGATCTCATGATAGTTCTAAAATTGAACTGTCTTATTTAATCCAAAATACTGTTCAATATAAGCGCAATATGCCGTAAAAACGCTGTTTAAACGCCAACAATTAGTATGATCGCAAAATCCTATTCTAAATTCCAAAACTAGAGGTTCAAGTTGCCTATCAAATTCGAAAAAAAGAACCACATCGCCTATATAACGATAAACAATCCTGATAAAGCCAACATCATGGATCGCGACACGAATAACGAACTCGATGCCGCGTGGCGAGAAATCTGGGAAGATTTAGACATTCGTGCCACGATCCTAACTGGAGCTGGGGAGAAATATTTCTGTGCAGGACATAACATCCAGGTAAATCCCGACGTTACAGATGAAGAGCGAGAATTTTTACGTGCAGAAGATGTGTTCTGGCCGCTAGCTGGTACAAGTAACGGCCAACGCCTAGGTGTTCATGGACAAATGGGAGATCACTTCCCAAGAATCTACAAACCCGTCATTGCAGCTGTAAACGGCTGGGCTGCAGGTGCTGGTTTCTACACACTGCTATCAACGGCAGATATTCGCATAGCCTCGGAAGAAAACGCAAGATTCAAGTTCGCTTTGCTCTCCAACGGATGGGTGGGTGGAGGACCAGGGGCAACATTGCTCACCAGGCAGATTAACTATGCAGATGCAATGCGCATACTTCTCACGGACGAGCCTTTTGATGCTGCAGAAGCCCTTCGCATTGGACTGGTGAACGAAGTTGTCCCGCATGATCAACTGATGGCTCGAGCCGAGGAAACAGCCGAGTTAATTGTTGCTAAACCTCCACTTGCCACGCGCATGATGAAAGAGTTCGTCATACGGTTCGGTGACACCCCCACAGACGAAGCCTGGCGGGTACAAACGCTGATGAACACACTGCTCACGCAACTGACTACAGACGGAGAAGAAGGTAGATTGGCGTTCCAGGAAAAACGTAAGCCCAATTTCACGGGAGGATTACGCAAGAAGGGAGAAGCCTTCGAAGAACTGACTGCAGAGCAAAGAGAACGAATCGACTACCTGAAACGTACCGGTGGAGCTGGATGATCCCTGCTCTAAACTGGCAATATCAAATTCCATTTAAAAAGCTATTCATCTGAGGTGAGTTGTGGCGGTCATAGATTTCCGTATAGATAAAAGATTTTCGTACGCAAACGGATACGAATTTGGCAATGTAGGTGCTTACGAGCAGATCGATGGCACTCTAACTTTTGGTGTTATTCCATCCTTAGATGCCAACAAATCCATTGTCGACCTCGACCTGGCACCAACCGATCGAGACGGCAAAGTTATATTCACTTCGGACTTTTCGATAATCAAGCCCGTTGATCCTGGTCGAGGATCCCAGGGTTTACTTGTTGAACTGCCAAATCGAGGTCGCCGTGGATTGGGAATCTTGAATAGAAGTGGGTCTGAGCCAAGTGGCAGTCCTGATCCAGGCGACGGTTTCCTGTTTGAACGTGGATTAACAGTAGCCTCGATCGGATGGCAGTGGGATGTGTACCAGAGCGATGTATTGATGGGGTTGAACCCACCATCAGCGGATCTATCAAAGGAATCTGATGTCGGTCAAACTGTAGTCGAGATCAGACCCAACGAGATGGCCACAACGTGGTTGTTAGCAGATCGAGTGCATAAACCTCTCAAGGCCAAAAACATTTCAGACCCTAATGCCATCCTTTATGTAAAGGACTTTGAGGATGGCGAAGAAACCGCCATACCACGCAAGAACTGGAAGTTCGCTAAAGAAACACCTGATGGCGTTATGCCTAGCGACGAACACATATATCTAAACGGTGGTTTCGAGCCAGGTAAGTTCTACCAGATAGTCTACGAGACCATTGATGCTCCGATTGCAGGAAGCGGTCTCATCGCCCTGAGAGATGTGACATCTTTTCTCAGATACGAATCCGAACAATTGTTACCAGGTCTTGGTAATTTTAATCATGCGATCGGCTATGGAGTTTCACAGACCGGACGCATGCTCAGGCACTTCCTGTACCTAGGTTTAAATGTCGATGAATCAGGAAGAAAAGTCTTCGATGGACTTCTTCCTCACGTGGCTGGCGGAAGAGTCGGTGCGTTCAATCACAGATTTGCACAACCCTCAAATCAATCGTATCCAAGCTTTGGGCACCAATTCCCATTCCATGACGAAGAACTCAAAGACCCTTTCACAGAAAAAAGTGATGGGCTACTAAAGAAACTAGCTGATAGCCATTCGAGACCAAAGGTCATGTACACGAACAGCTCTGCAGAATACTGGCGAGGTGACGGATCATTAATACACACGGACCCCTCGGGTCTGAACGATATAGAGCATGCGGCAGAATTTGTACGGGTTTACCATTTCGCTGGCACACAACATGGATCAGGAACTCTGCCCCAATCTAACGAACCGGGAGCGGAAGGTGCATTTCCTATGTTCGCGCCAAACGTAATTGACTACTCCCCACTTTTGAGAGCTGCTTTTGTCAACTTGCAAAAATGGATCACGGACGGAATAGAGCCGCCTGATAGTAAGCATCCAAGAATCGACGATGGAACTGCGGTGGAAAGAGATGATGTCCTAAACGTGTTCGATCAACTGCCTGAGCAAGTTACACCTGACAGATCAAAGCTCTGGGTCATGAGATCAATGGATCTAGGTGGACGATCTGAAAATGGAATCGGAGTATATCCAACAAAGGAATATGAACGATACACATGTCTCGTCTCATCGGTCGATATGGATGGAAACGAGCTCAGCGGAATCCGGCTTCCTGATCTGACTCAACCCGTTGCCACCCATTCAGGCTGGAATCTACGCCACCCAAAAACAGGAGCCCCTGATCAGCCTGTACCGATGATCGGTTTTTCAAGATGGTTCCCGCCAACCGAAACTGACCGATCCAGTACCGATGATCCGAGAGCTTCTATTGAAACCAGATATCTCGATCGCGATACATACACTAACCTGGTCACACAAGACGCTCAACAACTTTCAGATGATGGATACATACTGGAAAGCGACATCGACATAGTGGTAAAAAACGCGGTTGATAGGTACGACGTTGCCATAAGACTGTGACATGAACTAGATAGCTTAAGTAAGAGCTCCGGCTTTTTCCATACGGTCAATATCCTCATCGGAATAACCGAGAATAGAACGCAGCACAAACCTGGTATCACCACCAAGATCAGGTGGGCGTCCAAAGTTCAAAATAATGTCGCCATCCCAGTGCCACGGCAAGGTAGGCAAGAGTCTGCTTTCACCATTCCTGTCATGGAGCATTTCGAAAAAGCCGCGTTCATTCAAATGCTCGTTGTACGTCAGTTGTTCACTGGTAAATGAAGCGCTGGCCGGGACACCAGCTTCCTGCAAAATCTCCATTGCTTTTTCTGGGTTGATACTGGAGATCCAGGCATTAATCGATTCTTCTACCACCCGTGACCGCTGTCTGCGCTGCTCTGCATTCAAATCCATGAGATCTGCGGGGACACCAACTATTTTGGCAAGCCTTCTCCACTGATCTTGATCGGTGACAGCGATCGCAACCCAAGAATCATCTCCAAGGGCTTTAAACGCTCCATGAGGATAAAAGTTTTCATCTGCGTTACCACTTCTTTCAGATAGATGGCCAGTCAACTGGTATTCGATGAGCGGTCCCGGCATTGTTGCCAGTACTGCCTCGACCATGGAGAAGTCAATATGGCTGCCTTCCGATGTATTCCGACTAGATCGTAAGGCTGCTACCGCAGCATGAGCCAGTAACATCCCGCATAAGGGATCTGCCCATGCCATGCCAATCGACGGTGGATTTTCCGGATATCCGTTCAATCCTGCAAATCCTGTGTATATCTGTAGAAGCGTCCCGTAAGCAGCATAGTGACGGCTAGGGCCCGATTGCCCGGTACCTGACGCTGAGATCATCACCAGTTTGGGATTTATCTCCTTGAGAACATCCCAACCCAGCCCGAGCCTTTCCATCACACCAGGAGCAAAGTTTTCTACGATGATGTCACTTTTGGCCACAAGGGCCTTTATCGCAGCAAGGCCATCCTCAGACTTCAGGTTAAGAGTAATTCCTAATTTGCCCTGTCCAAGTACATCGTGTAGTTGGCCTACGCGACCAGGATCCGGACGACTAGAAGTCTCAACCTTTACAACTTCAGCTCCCATAGACGCCAAGTAACGAGTACAAGTTGGTCCTGCTATTACCCAGCTAAGATCCGCAACTCTCACACCTTTTAGCGGGAGATAACCGCGTGAGGAATCACCAGCAGATTGATCATTATTTGAAACTGACCGTTCCAGCCAGGAAATGTCGACAGACGATTCATGATCCACCTTTTTCTTACTGATCGTTGCGTTTGAATTAGCTTTGCTTATTCTGAACGGCCTACCCGGAACCTTAATCTCTGACTGCCTCTCGATCTCCACGAAATCAAAATAATCCCGTGCCGCCAGTTGTTCCGAGTCCAGATGTTCTGCAGGATTCATCATCGGAAAACATGGAATGTGATTCTCCTGCAAGAGATGAAATAACTCTAACTTGGGAGACTTTGAAGTCCACTCAGAAAGGAGGGCAATAATTTCTTCTGCGTTTTCCTGTCGTAGCTTCCGATCAGCAAATTTAGGATCAGAACCCCAATCCGGACTACCTAGTAATTTGAGAAAGTTTTTCCACTGACGTTCTTCCCGCGGAGATATCGCAATGTGTCCATCCGACGCAGGAAGTAGGGCAAGGTTCGGTCCTGGAACCGACTCAAGCTTTCGAGGTGGTCCGGGTTTACCGAAGGATCCCGCAGAAAGACCGGTTATGTCCATGAAGGCAAGAGCCTCCTGCATAGAAACATCAATGACGGCACCTTGCCCTATCTCTTCTTTCCTGAAGATTCCAAACATTGCTGAACATGCAGCTGCAACACCAGCTACGAATTCCGACTGTTCACCACTGGCCCTGACCGGTGGGGTTTTTTCAGGATTTTCTACTGGGCCGATAAGACTTTTAGATAAGCCACTTGAATGAAAAATTACAAGATCAGATCCAAGGTATTCCGAAAAAGGTCCTGTAAGACCAAATGGAGTTATATAAGTGATCACCAAATTGGGATTCAAACCCCTCAATGAATCCGCATCCAATGACAGTTTTTTCAAATCATTAAGGTGAAAGCCACTCAAAACCAGGTCAGCATCGACCGCTAATCGATTAAACGTATCCAAGCCATCACTGTCTTTAAGATCGAGATCAACAATACGCTTCCCAAGATGTTGAGAAGCAGATACGGCAACAGCAACGCTTACGTCCTCGTGACCGTTTTGACCCACATCTGACGCTGAATTTTCGCCTGCCTGTTGTATTTTTATTACGTCGGCACCCAGTTCAGCAAAAAGGCGAGCAGATACTGAACTCGCCAATCGAGAACCAATTTCTAAAACCCTGAAACCTGTTAGGAACTCTTGTTGATTATGGGTCTTGGCCATTTCAGTAAACCGGTTTTTTATCTAAATATTTAATGTAAAGTTTAGACCCGTTCCAATAGCCAAGGTCGTATAACCCTTAAGAATCCAGCAGGGTTATCTCCCGGGACGAGATGGCCCGATTCAAGAACTACTGCGCTTTCGGAAAATGGATTTCGAGAAGTCATTTCAGCAACCGTTTCACTGGTAAGCACATCGCTATTTCCACCGCGAATTATCAACGAAGGGCATTTCACAGATTCCCAGTAAGCCCATAGCTGGTCTTGTGAAGCAGCCTGCCTACGGTAGTTCGGATCACGTAATAATCGATCGTATTTCCACGTCCATTTCCCATTTTCCATTTGTCGAATGTTGTTCAACAGTGAATTCCTTATCTGATCCAAAGACCTTTGCGGCACATAAAAATGAACCCTTTCAACAAATTCTTCAAATGTGTCAAGTTCATCGGGCATAGTCACGAAGTTTCTAATCCGGCTGCGTCCTGATCGCATACCACTCGGTCCGGTATCAACAACCACCAGGTTAGAAATCAGATGAGGGTTTCTAGAAGCAAAAACATATGCGTTTCTGCCGCCCATGGATAATCCCACCAGATTAATTCCGCTGACTCCAAGGGATTTTATGAACTCATCAAGATCATTTTGCTGTGTTTCTAGTGAATAGTCACCGTCAGTTGCCCATTCGCTATCCCCATGACCACGCTGATCTAAGCTGATCAAGTGAAATCTGTCAGCAAGGCCCAAAGTGATGAGATCCCATGCATGTGAAGTCTGTGCAAAGCCATGCAACAAAACCACCGCTGGTAAACCTCGATCGCCCCATTCGGTGTAGCTGAGCCGCAATTCACTCGTATCAAAAGTTCGGGTAGTCGGGACAAACTCTTCAGAGAATTCAACGCCACGACCTCTGGCAGCCTTGTAAAGCGACTCGAGTGGTGCTCGCTGATTACTAGGCATCAGGTACTATGGTTACCTCTGCAACTCCAACCAGTCGACCAGTTTTATCGATTCCCTCGATAGCAAAATCTACAAAGTTTTTCCCTTTTTCGCTGCGCTTACCAACTACCTCGCCCGTGAAAATAACCTCGTCGCCAGCACGGAATGGATTAATACCTTTGTAGGTTAGAGTTCCACCGTTATAGAAGGATTCGGCTGGAAAACATGCTTCGATCATTTGGTTAACGTACGCCATGGTCATAACGCCTGCGTTAGCGGTTGTGCCAAAAAGAGATTTCTTAGCAAAATCCACATCGTTGTGCAGGTTTTTTCTCTCTTCGTGCGGCTTCATACCTCTAACTTGAGGGATCCTGGAATGCTCTGAAGGTACATCCATCGTTTCCTGGGTTTCTCCGATCTCGAACGGTGGCAGCTCGTCACCAACATTGATCGATTCAAAACTTTGATTCTTACTCAACTGGGTCATATATCAGCATTCCTTCCGATCTATTTATACTGACAACTCTTAAGAAAGATTTTGACCTTTGATGTACTCGAAAATACATGTGTAGTCATATTCAGCGACTTTGTCCTGATCCTGATTTGTCAACTCGACACGGAAGGTCACAAATTTGCTCCCCCTTTTTTCATATTTCTCCAAAACATGTGCATAACTGGTGATCATGTCACCGACCTTTATGGGATTAAACCATCGAGCAGTACATTTGGCGAAAGGTGTTTGACGAGAATTTTCTTCAACTAACTCTAACGCGGTGTAGCCCGCAGACTGGGCCACGGAGTGTCTTCGAAGTGGACCTTCCCTGAATATAGTGGTGGGCATCGCAAGTTCACCTTCGGACGCATGAACATATCTGGGATTGAAGTTCCTGACGTCAATTGCGTATGTCGCAACAGTCTCGGAAGTAATTGCCAAGGTCAGTTCGTCGCCTTTGGTCCCCGGCTCTACAACATCCCATTCCCATCGTTTGTCATTGATTATGTAATCGCGCAATATTTATGACATCCTGATCTAATAATCAGCTAATTACCCATACGGGCCAACTTCGAATCTACCATAGACTGAATTTCTTGTTCCGCTTAGTTCAGTTCCTAAAGTATCTCTCCAATTTGCTGACCCAGAGGCGGGACAGCACGATCGACAGAAAATTAATCTCCGAAACTTTTCGAGTCCCCACTAACTTTGAGCTAGTTGAAATAAAGGTCGCCTGCCTCTAGCCTCATTTTTCAAGATGGCTTCTTCATCTGAATTGATTACTGTAAAATTCTGAACCAATTCCACTGCCATTTTCCACAGTTCTGGGTCTCCTGGGGGTATCAGCGCTGTAACCGGCTGGGAGAGAGTCCATCGAAGAGCTAATTCCATCAATTCCCTGTCTTCAATTGGGGCGTACCAGCATTTTTCCCTAACCCTGTCCTGCCTATCTGATAAACCATGATGGGCAGCACCTTTAAGTGCCAGACGGTAGATCCCACGCCGCTCAGCTTCTGCCATTATTTGGGACCCAAAACCAGATTCATACCAAGTTGTGAAATTAACAGGGAATAACACTGAATCAAATTCGAATCGGTTCATGAGTTCAAGAGCAACCTCAGCTGAATGAGCCGAAAACCCGAGATATCGTACCTTGCCAGCGTCCCTAGCGCGTAAAAGCACTTCAAGTGCGCCCCCTGGTCCAGTTGCAATCTCAAGGTCTTCTTGGCTCGACATAGCGTGCAATTGATATAAGTCGAAGTGATCAGTGCGGAGCAGCCGAAGTGACTCTTCTAGTTCTGATTGCGCAGTAAATGCATCACGTTTATTAGTCTTACATGCCAAGAACACGTCTTTACGGTATGGCTCCAAGGCAGGCCCCAACATGTTCTGGGCATTGCCATAAGAGGGGGCTACATCAAAGTAATTAATCCCTTGATCTATCGCCCATGAGACATAGCGCTCTGAATCTTCAGAAGTTTCATTGCTTACGACTATCCCTGCAAAAGCGACGATAGAAAGCGCATCACCTGATGAACCATACTCTCTATACTCCAATTTTTTCTCCTTAATTTCTGGAAAGCCTATCAGTAGGCTACTAGCCAAATATCATCGTAAACCCGAACGATTAATGCCAACTATCAATCCATACTGAAAACGGAAAGGCACATTATGGCGATGAGCTTCCAAAAAAAGCCTTGGAGCACTATAAGACTCTGATACTCACTCAGCTAACTGTGACCGTGGCTCCAACCGCAGCGTTGAACCGAGGTAATAACTCCCCAGTAAATAATTCCGTGCTGTGAAGCCATGCAAGACGGTCATCGTCATTAATCCAACCAAACTCCATCATCGACAAAGTACCGAAAGGACCAGTTTCCTCCCAAAGTTGCAATAATCTATCCAAGGCCGTGTCCACATCACCGACAATGACAAGTTCGTTGATGAAATAATCCACATCTACATCAGAATCAGCCATAGATAAATCCCGTTTCATAACTCCCAAGCCTCCACGCCGTCCAATTGCCTTTCCAACGTATTCATAGGCAGTAGTGACAGCGTTACCGCGAGCACGTTTTTCAGCCTCTTTAGTGGTATCGGCCAAGAAAACTGTACGAGCAATATTCCAGTCTTCTCTTTTCGGCTTTAAACCCACGCCATCCGCAGTTAACTCGTATGTATCCCATTGGTCTTTGAGAACATTACCCGGAATAATCGAGTGACTAAAAGGATGAAATCCGAGCAAGGCAGCAACCTTAACCGAACCCGAACCACGAGAGGTCACAGGTACTGAAATAGGCGGGTACGGACGTTGCAACGGCTTTTGAACCACACCAAAACCCATCTCATCACTATTGGATTCAAGTTTGACAGTCCAGTGATCACCGACAAGCTCATATGGACCATCGGAAGTCCATATTTTCAGAATAATTCCTATCGCTTCAGAAAGACGAGACTGCATCTCGCTAGGCTCCTGACCATACATGGAAAAATCTGCAGGAGAGCCCCCATACCCGAAGGCAAGGTTCAGTCTTCCATGTGAAAAATGATCTAGGAATGCTAGTCGATGCGCCACCTGTGCAGGGTGATGAAGGTTCAGGAGCACGGGTGCAGGGCCAAGTCGCATTCGCTTGGTCTGACGAAACACGGCTGCAATGAACATCTCTGGACTAACAATAGGCTCCCAAGCCAGAGTGTGGTGCTCGCCAACCCAGAACTCATCATATCCAAGGTCTTCGGCACGCAAAGCCAGTTCCATATCCTCGTCGTGACACTGAGCTAAAGGCTTGTCAGGGGAATGAAACGGCATGATAAAAATGCCGCTTTTAACGCTTTGCAATGTATACCTCGACTCTGAATTTGAATATGCGCGGAGTTTAGTGGAGGTCACTACAAGAATCAATGGCCATGCCGACACATAGATCGACACAAAAAGTCCTCGCATTACTGCAAGGACTTTTCAATAACTTGTTTTCGAGGAAAATTACAGATTAATTTTTATGACACGCAATTACATCTGTATGGATTTTCCAATGAAATGAATTATCCGAACGATCTTACAACCTCAAACAGAGCACGATTAAGTTGAGTGAAATTGCTTATCCACTCTCTTATGTCTTCAGCTACATCTGCAGGCCAGTCACCGGGGGATGCACTTATAAACTGCTCCGCGGCTTCCAGAGAAGGCAGTCCGACTCGATGGATAACACGATTCATCGGGACACCAGTCAACGGGCGTAATAAACTGGATGAAATCCCATTTTTCAGCTGATCAGGGCCAATTTTGGCCTCTACCCTCCGGGTAATCTCAACCAAATTTGCTACTGAACCAATCTTAACAGGACCGCCAGTCATTACCACATATTTGGTCTTACCCACTAAAGTGCGGTCTGGATCGTTAGTAACCTCCATGTTGAAGAAGCCCTGGTCAAGCAATTTTGGACTGCCGGCCCGGTCCATAAGCCCAGATTCCATAGCCTTTCTATTTTCTAGAGCCTGCACCTGCTGTTCAGCCAATGACTCATAAACGCCACCAACTATGATGAGAGAAGGCTTCGCAAGGTTTTGCCCCATTGCAACGTTTTTTCGATTGTGAGCATCGTTGTGTGCGTTGAGTGCTTCGATAAATTTTGACGGCTGGCTCGCCTCAAAACTTCTCATAAGAATTATTGACACTTATTTGACTCCTGTAGATTGGTAAAGTCCCCGACATGACACTAACTGAAAAAAGTATTTTTCACCTGAAAACTTTAAATTAGAAAAACTCATAAATATCAAAAAACGTTATTTACTGTAAGCACATCTGCTTTCAATACACGCCATAGAATCTGCTTGCCGCTCGGCGAAAAAGCTAGCAGGCTTTCATAGATCGAAGGTCGGATCCAAGAAAACTCTGATAATTACATTCCAGTAAGCAAGCTGTTAAAGCTAAAACCCAATTAGGAGACTTAACTTATGGCCTCACTCGAAACACGATCATTCGAAAATCCTGACCAATCAATGGCGCCAGATAAAACAGACGCCAGGGTAATCAATTTCGGAAGCGTTGCGGCAGCAAAAGTAACCCTGCAACCAGGCTGGAGCTGGAGCAGTTGTATTAAACCGGCAGTGGGGACTGAAAGTTGTGAGACTGGACATATCGGGGTAGTTACGAAGGGGAAACTCCGCGTCAAGCACGATGACGGAACAGAAGTCGTGATAGTTGCAGGCGAAGCATACTCACTAGCGCCCGGGCATGACGGTTGGGTCGAAGGAAACGAGACAGTTGAAGCTTATGAATTCAACAACACAGGCAAAACCTATGCAGTCTGGGATGAAGGTTAAA
>CEOQ01101619.1_pt1 | contig 13221 bp, 23 predicted proteins | sample 361351 | NCBI WGS metagenome assembly CEOQ01 (sample SAMEA2619907, study PRJEB7988) | marine metagenome | biome: marine biome (ENVO:00000447); feature: deep chlorophyll maximum layer (ENVO:xxxxxxxx); material: "saline water (ENVO:00002010), including plankton (ENVO:xxxxxxxx)" | depth 60 m | reverse complement strand
GTCTCTGGAAGACCAATCGGCAAGGTATGGTCTCGCTACAACATCGAATTGGATTCATTCGAAGTAGAGTTGCAAAAGGCTTCTCGAGAAAAGAAAAGCTAACACCAACCAGCAACCTAAAAACCTAACACCGCATCCGAAAAGATGCGGTGTTTTGGTTTGGGAAAAAAACAGAATTTTTTACAAGTATAAAACTTTTTCGATTTCGATTTTTTTTGAATTCTTCAATTTTTGAAAATCATATTTATTTTTTCTCTGTTTAAAAAATCATTCTATTTTTGCCGAAATTATTTAGATGGTTTTAATTGACAATTGAAATTTCAAATATGGTTTTCAAGTGTTGAACAATCAACATTAAAGAACAAATTCATTTATTAATGGAGGTTAATTATGAATGATTTGGGTATTTGTTTACATTGTGGAATTGCACATGGAATTCTAGGACATTGTTGGAAATTAGATATTAAAGGAAAAAAGAAATGAGTTCTTCTAATGGTGATATAAAAACACATTTATATATTAAATGTGATGGTTGTGGTTTCATAGAATTATTTAAACCAACTATTACAAAAGGTTTACCTCAACAAGGTTATTGTGCAACGACTCAAAAAAATGAGATTTTGCATATCTCGACTAGAAAAGAGTTTTTAATCAACAATATATGGAAAACCTTGGAAAGTATTTATGCGTAATGAAAGATTAGAAATAGTTTTAAACATTCCATCTAGTGTAGAAGTTTTAATGTGCGATAGATGTACTTACTACACATGTTTAATCTGCAAAATAAAAAGATTTAAGAGAAAACTTATGTTGCGATAATTTTTTTATTTCTTATTTTTCTTATCGCACATGTCCTGAGCATGACAAAAAACTGCTCTCATAATTTTTTTGTTTGGTTTAAAAAACCTCTAGATATATTAAACGCGAATTTAATGTATCTAAAGATTTATTAAACAATTTATTAATGGAGGTATTATGAAAAATTGTATTTGCATTGTATGTAGATATTTAGAGGGTAAATTTATTTATCCAATGTCACTTATTGATGCAAGATGTTTGAATCAGATTAGTAGTGCTAAAAAATCATACTCAAATCAAAAGTTTCCACAAGAAATTAGGAATTAATTTATGAGTTATGAATTAAACGTTCTCATGGCTAACTTTGTAAATAAAAAACAATTAAAAGTTATTTTTAATGAGCATGGAATAAGTCTAGGGGACAAAAAGATTTTTATTAAAACATATGAAAATAAAAGAGTTTATAAGTTAAGAGATATTAAAGATTTCTTAGGTTATGACTAATTAATTGGAGGGTTATTAGTTGGAAAATGCTCAAGATATTTTAATGAAAAATCTTTATGTGCGTTTTAGAGTTGAATTTAGAGATAAATTAGATCAGATGGAAAGTAGTTTAGATGAAATTAAATCTAACATTGATTCAGCATTAGATATGTTTGATGAACATCAAGAAAAAATTGATGATCTTTTAGATGTTGCTGATGAATTTCTAAATTTAACTTTTGATAAAGCATCTAGAGATAAATGGGATAGAGATGTTCCATATCTTTATAGAGAACAATTAGCAAAAGAAAAAAGAATGGAGGCAAGAAAAGAAAAAATAAAAAATTTAGCACCAAAATATGATAAGGAAATTAAAAAGGTAAAAAAATGAGAAATAGTCCTTTTAATATTGAAGATCAAACAATTAATTCAATTAACTTTCATTTTGGATCATCAAAGAAAAACTCTATTAATCCTGATGATTTTCAACAAAATATAGATGTTATTGATCTTAGTGACGGTGGTCTTTGTATAAAACTTAAAGAAATTAATTCTTCTGAAGATATTAAGCAGTATTCTGAAGTAAGTATTTTTCTTAGCAGATATGAAGATGTAGAAAGTTTATATAAAAAACTTTCCAAAGCATTGCCTTATGCTTATGAATCAAAAGCAGCAAAAGAAATAGAAAAAGTTCAAGAACATGCTGAAAGAGAAATAAAAGAATCTCAAGAAAGAACTGATAGAAGATTAAAAGATATTTTAAGAGAATCTGATCAATATTTAAAAGAAGAGATAGAAAAAATAGAGGGTAAAATCTCAGAAGCAATTATAGAAGATGAAGAAAAGTTTACTTACCATACAACAAAAGATGGAATTAAAGTAACTAAGAATTTAGAGGAAGATTGCCAATGAAGTAATAAATAAATATAGAAATAATTTATAAAGAATAATTTCTATAAAATATAAAAATTTATGGCTCAAGATCAGAAATGGTTTTGGGTCATAATTTTTTGATTTTTTTTATCACTAATGAAAAAAATCCTTATATTAACCGCAAATTTTGGAGAAACGAAATGCCAAAGAATTTTTCTAAAGAACGCCCTTATTACTTAATTAATGGCGAATTGCCATCAAATTATTTACAAGAATATACGTTAACTGAATATAAACCTAGTCTAGAAGAATGGACTCATCAAAGTTTATCTAGTTGGGATAGTTACGATAATTTTATGGGGACAGCCCCATATAAACAATTTGTAGTTTATGCAAGAAATAGAGATAGTGATTTATTAACTGAATCCAATTGGTATGAAATTATTAAACGATTATCTGAATTAGGAATTGAGTATAAACAAGAACATGAAATAGTACGTTTTGGGCATTGGCTTTGTGGGTGGATTGAACAAATTTTAATTCCACAAGGAAGTCTAAAATACAACCTTGATTATATTCAGTACATTCAAGCTATTGAACAAATTCATGAAGAATTAACAATGCACCCTGTATTAAATGAAGAAGATTTTTCAGAAAGACAATCTAATCAATACATTGGTAATTTAGAAAGTGAAGTTAAAGATTTTATCTACAGTAATAGTAATGAGATAGATTTTACTAACTCTGAATATTTTGAAGATGAAGATATGACTCAAAGAAAAGAAAAACTTATTACTGATATTAACGAACATATAACTAACGAGTTATTTCATGGTGCAGGATATTCAAGTGAAAATTATCCAGAAGATGAAGACGTTCCAAGTGCATTAACAGCACTAGGAATTTATAGAAACCTAACGGTACTTAAACATCAAGCTGAAGAAAGTATAAATCTTAGAGGACATTCATTAGCTAATTGGGAAGATATTCCTACTGATTATTGGAAGAAAGAAAATATAAAAGATATGTTTGAGGAATTACCATTTATTCCTAGTGATCAATCAGATGTTAAATACTCAAACTCATACTGTTTAATCTGTAATTTAGAAGTACAGATTACATTAAAACCTCAACCAAATGAAATTAGTATTGGAGGTGAAGCAGTAGCAATAAATTGTAAAAACACATTTAAGTAAAAGTTAATTTAATTGGAGAGAAAGAAATGTCACATTTTTGGGGTCAAATTAATAATCATGTTAATCAACCTGTATCTAGGCGAGGTTTTGCAACTCAAGGAATGGATACAAATATAAAGAGTTGGAATGGAGAATTAGTTATAAGGGCATATCAAGATTATGAAGGTATAGATAGATTTAGAATCTTTCAGCGACCACATAATCAAACAGGTCAAGGGATTATGGAAGAAATTGCAACAGGAATATTTGGAGTATCTAAAGATATAGAGGAAATAAAAGATGAGTGAAAAACAAGAACTAAAAACAATAAATCTAGCACCTAGGTGGATGGGATTAGCAAGACCATTTATTAAAGGGTATTTAGACCTTCAAAAAGATTGTGAATATTGTATTGGAAATGCAGGTCAATCTAAATTTGTTGCAAGCCTTTTAGAAGATGCATGTACTCAAATGGACAAAAGAAATGATGAGATTAAAGAAGAACTTGGTGAAGATACAGAACAAGTATATCTAGAATCAAAAGTCTTAGGTTTCATGTTAAGCCCAAAAGGAAGATTGAGAATGGCAAAAGTCATTCATTATGGATTAGAAGTCATGACTCAGGTTGAAGAAGATTTAATAGAGAAATCAGATATAGAAGATATTAAGAAAATCAGAAATACTCTTTTCTCTAATTTAATTCTTGAGAATGACTTACAAGTCCTTCCACCTAAAGTAATCACAAAAATAGAAAGGCAACAAAATGAAAAATAAACATGAAAAATTACATTACCACGTTTTAGCAGGAGATCATGGATATCTTCCTAGCTATTCAGAAGAAACAGTTTATTCAACTAAAAAAGAAGCGTCAGAATCTTTAACTGAATACGTTAAACATATTGTTAACAACGTAGATGATGAAATGCTGAAAGAAGCTGACACGACTATTGACGGTGTTGCAAAAGGGTTTGCTAATCAAGAAGGAATCGTGTTAAAGGTTCTTTTTAATCGAAAGGTCGCTATGATCGATTATGCAGAAGTTTCAGAATGCGATAACGATAAAGAATGTTTAACTATCGAGGAATAATTTAACCTCCAAAGATGAAATACATATCTCAGAACGCTAGCATTGGCATTTCTGCTTTCTTATGTCTGAGTTTGTCGCAAGGTTCACTTTTCAGCTAAACGTGAAAGCTGTACTTATTTTAAAGGTAATTTATGAAATATCCAATTAAGGGTTCAACATTTGTTGATCCCATTAACCAAAAAGCTGTGATTTTAAAAATCTTGATGGAAGGATCATATGATGCTTTATCAGATAGAGAGAATCTAGGCGAAAAGTTTGCTACACATTTACTACCAGTAATGGTTTGTTATTTTACAGAACAAAATGAATTAGACGTAAAAATGCTTGAGTCTATAAAAGCAGAAGATTTAAGGCTAGAACTAGGATCATTCTTACAAAAAAATAATGTTAAAGAATATGGAATGGTTTCTCAGGTTATAGCAACAGAATTTGTGGACTCAAGTATTTTTTTAACAGGAATTTTAGAAATGGCTGATGAAGACTTAGATGATCTTTTATTAATCGGTTACTTTCACAGAAATAAACCTGATAGTGAGTTTTACGTTACAAAGGTTGATCGAGATTCATTATTGAATTTAGACAGTCAATCATGGGATCAAACTGAAGTTTCTATGACAAATAATATTTTCATAGAAGAATGGTGATAAAGCATGATTAGATCAGTCTTTGTTTTTACAGTAATTATTTTATCCATATGGATTTTAACAGGAGAAACTAAATGAGTTATTGGTGGGATATATCAAAAATAAAAGGATGGAATCCAGATAAAAGATGTATTGATGGGTATCCACTTAGAAGAAATACTGACTCTATGACAATGGAAGATATGGAGTATTTGCAAAATCCAATTACAGAATTAATCACAACCCTTCCATTAATAATAGGGATTCCAAGTATTACAGAAAAAAACTATAAGGATTTTTGGTTAAGGCATTTTCAGTTTGGACAAGCTGTTAATGGATTTCTGTATTTCCATAAAGATATTGTTAATGGCGAAACACCTGATGGTGATCCTATTTTTAGTCAAATAAGAGTTAAACGCGTCTGTAGTTTAAAAGAAATTCAAGATCATATTGGATTCGTAAGTAATGCAGACAAACAAACAAAAGCATTTTTTAAGACACACTTATTTGATAACTCAGAAAGATATGCAAGAACTGTACTGTCTAGAATTGAAAGAGAAATGGAAGGATTAAATGACGTAATCCCTAAAGTAAAGATTCCTATTACTAAAGCAGACGAGGCACATCTAGCTACTAATCAAGTGGCAAAAGGTTCAAATGTACTTTTAGAAACTGGAGGAGGAATTTAAAGTGAATATGCAAAAGGAGCAGAAAGTGGAAAGTAGTCAATTGATCCATAGGGGTGAAAACATTCTTGATTGTAAAGAATCTAAGTATGGAGAATTTAAACATAATTGGCATAACAATTCAGTGGAATTACAAAGATATTTACCTGCTGATGATTCACCTCAACACGAAATAAAAATAACAATTTACACATGTTTAACATGTGAATCAGTTTATGAACACCGTATCTTCACTAATTTAGAGGTAAAAGAAAATGAGTCATGAGGGAAACGACAGGATTTATGACAATGTAGTGGATTCCATGATGACCTTAAATGAAATTCAAGAAAGAATTGAAACTATAGAAAGAAAGATTAAAAACAACTCAGACCTTTCAATGAACTTTATGTTTATTTTAGCAGGTGAATGGGAAGGACTGAATAAAGTTTTAGGTAATAAAGAAAGAGCAATTTCATTGCTATGGAGATTAAGAGGAATCTAATAAATAAACAGTTAAGAGATTAGCCACCTCAAGACGGTCTATTGTTTATCAACTAAGTGAATTTAAAGAGAGAGAAGTGAATGCCATCTATTAAAGAATCATTCAAAGATCAAGATATTCCCTTTGGAGAAGGTCGAGTAGCTAAAGCAGGAACTCGACTGCATTCTATGTTAGTTGGGGATATGGTTAGAGAAGCAGAGGAAGCACAATCTGAAAAAGAGAAAAGCTACACTCTATCTTTAGCAACAGCTTTAACTTCAATTGAAGGTTTATCGGAAGATGAATTCGTAGAAGGTTTTGTTATACGAAAACTCGATTCCGGTGACTTTACAGTTGATGCTGTAGATGATCAGAGAAAAATAGTTCTCAAGAAAAGAATAGTTATTCGCAATAAAGCTGAAGAAGGAAAAGATTCAGCTAAAAGCAAAAGCTAGTTCTTAACTAAATTCAAGCGTGGGGTAGCATTGAGTCTTAACTAAAAAGAGATAAGGAAGACTCCGAAAAGGACTCTGCATGTAAATTGTGCAAAAGAAGATTTAGTGTGGCTCACTATTTCTTGGGGGTAGTCTCCCAACTGTTCTTAATCTCGTTCCCCACCAGTGAATTATAATTCATGAAAAAAAATTATTAGAAAATTCAGTCCAAAAAGGGTTTTATTCTGAAACCCTATATGAGACAATAATAGTCCACCCATTGAGATGGAAAAAAATTATGTTACAACCTGACAATTTAACCGAATATATTGGACAAGACAAAATTAAGAAATCAATTAAGGTTTCATTAAACGCATCTAAAATGCGTAATGAACCTTTTCCCCATATTCTTTTACATGGAGCAAGTGGTTTAGGAAAAACAACTTTAGCAAATATAATTGCTAATGAATTTGACAGTTCGTGTCATCACTTTCTTGCACCTGTAATTGAATCTCACAATATCATTTATGATGCCTTATTAGAAATCCATGAACATGAATTTATGTTTATAGATGAAATTCATGCACTTCCTAAGAAACTTCAAGAAACTTTATATACAGCTATGACTGATTACACAATCGACAATCCTATGGGATGGGGTGGAAGAATTAATCTACGCCCATTCACACTTATTGGAGCAACAACTGATCTAGGTTTACTCGCTCCACCTTTTAGAGAAAGATTTGGATTTATTGTGCAACTTACAAGATATTCATATGAAGAGATCAAAAAGATCATTTATATAAATGCCCATAAGATGCAATTAGATATTTCAGATACAGCTCTCGACCACCTTTCCCTTTCCTCAAGAAGAAATCCTCGTACAGCTAATCGTTTACTAGAAAGATGCAGAGACACTGCAACTGTTTCTCATACAATTCTAATTAACGAACCTATTGTTAGAACAACGTTAAGAAATCTAGATATAGATGAAAATGGATTAACATCTAACGACTTTGAAATTCTAGATACTTTAATTTATAAATTTGATCTTAATCCAGTAGGACTAAAAGCACTTTCACTTCAAACTAATATAGATGAAAAAGCTATTGAATCAATCTATGAACCTCATTTAATAGAAATGGATTTAATAGAAAGAACACCTAGGGGAAGAGTAGCCACAACAAAAGGAGTTGAATATTTTGCAAAAAATAATTAGAAAAACTTCCACCATGTATATGATGGAATATAAGTTTGGAAAAGAGATAGATACTCTAATCCTTGATGCCCTAATTCAATCTAGGGGCGAACAGAAACAAGCAAGTGATGCTTTAGGGATATCACCTTCAACTATGAGTCGTTGGATTAATGAATTAAATCTTACTAGACAAGTATCTAGAATTCGGAAACAAAATGGACTTCCCCCAACAACAGGAGAATTAAGAATGGAAGTTGAAGGGAAAGAGATTATTGAATTATCTGTTGTAGATAATTGCAGTGATTGTAATGCTAGATTTGAAGATTTTAAATCTCACAAGATTACACACATCAATACAGAAGATGGAAAACACACAGCGGTAGTTCGTGATGAACTTAACCGAAAGCATTGGTTTTCATTAAACATTCCTGAGATGGCTTATTAATCTATATATTATAAATATAACATAGGTGGCAGACCTATTAATCCTGCCACCCTGTATACAACATACAAGAAACCCATAAAGGAATATATAAATTAAAATGTCAAACTTTGATGTAGGGATAGAAGGGATAAAAATTGTACAAGATTTATCTGAAGAAATATTTGTTTTAAAAGATCAGAAAAAAGAGATTGAATCTCGCATTGCAGAAGTCGAATCAGAAGTTCAATCTATTCTATCTAATTTCTATAACTTATCAGAAGCATCAGATAGATTAAACGAATCTCCTCAAAGTCTTTTAAGGTCAATAAGATCAGGAAGATATAAAGGAGTTAATTATGGTGGTAGGTGGTATGTCGAATCAGGTCAAATTAGAGATGAATCAGAAATAAGAAGAAGGTTAGAGAGAGGTATATAAGAATGGCAAGTGAAATTAATTGGGATGCAAACATTGAAGATTTACCTAAAGAGGATGTTGAAGAGTGGGAATTTAATTTAAGACCTGCAAATGACAAAGGTGAATCTGATGTTATCCAATCTAGGATTGATCCTCAATTAGGAAGAATGGTAGATGAATTAATTCAAGATGCCAAAGGAAAAGGATTGCCAATTAAGACAAGATCAGATTTTGTTAGGTTGGCAGTATTTCGTTGTGTACAAGATGTTCAAAGGCACTTAAATAATAATGATGAACAAATCACTCATTATCTTTTATTAGAGAAACAAATCATGGCAGAAGCACAGAAATCTGCAATGTTAGAGAGTGCGTTAGGAGCAATACAGTTATTAACAAAAGGTTTAACAATTTTATCTTCTGAGAGTAGACAAGATTGGAATGAAATTAACCGCAGAGTTACAGCATTCTTAGACCCTGTATTGGAAATGAGAATATCTCAACCCTTCCTAGCAAAACTATATGTTGATGAACTATTTGAGTACAACAGATTTAAACCGATACTAGAAAAGTTAAAAGCTAATAAGGCTATAAGTAAAACTATAAAGGACGCTGAAAAGTTTTATGAATCCTAAAGATTATGGATTACCTTATGACTCTTTAAGAAGTGGACAAATTAATGCACTTGAATGGATAGAGAGTGATAAATGGTTATATAAGAGAGATGAAGAAAAAGTTAAGGTTGTTGAAGCCCCCACAGGAACAGGTAAAACTGGATTAGTATTAATGCTTTCAGCACTCAATCCTGATTTAAGAGTGCTTGTTCTTTGTGCAACTAAATTAGAGCAACAACAATATGAGGAGAACGTAACTCCTCTTTATAAAGATTTTGTTTCAGTAAAAGGAAGAAATAATTTTCATTGTCATTTAGATGACCCTTACGCTGATGCAGAATGTTCTAATAGTGCTTGCTTTGAAATGCATGTTGATGAAGCTAAGTGTTCTGTTATTACAGATGGAAAGGAAAAATTTAAATGCCCCATCAGGCATGAATGTGCTTACTTCCAACAGATAGACAACATTCGAGAGAAAAGAATTGTAGTTACAAATTACGCTTATGGTTTAACAATGTTGAACTTTAACCCAAAAGGGTTTGGAGATTTTGATTTAATCGTAAGTGATGAAGGACACATATTAGATGACATGTTAGAACAGTTTATTCGTGTCAATCTTTACGATAGACAAATGAGTAGACTTTACAACTTACCTTTACCTGACTATGAAACTGTACCTCAGTGGCAAAGATGGTGTGAAGATAGAGGATATGCGATAGAAGATTTATATAGTAAAACTCATGACGCATCTCCAAAAGATATGACAAAGGATGAAATATCTTTAGCTAAGAGAGCAAAATCAGTTAAAGATTCTTTTGAGATTATTAAAACCATGAAATCAGATTGGGTTGTAGAACGTGATAGAAATGCAGTTGAGTTTAAGCCTGTATGGGTGACAAGTAAATCTAAAGAAGTTTTATTTGATCACGCTCCACGACACATTATTATGAGTGGAACAATTCCATCAGGACAGGAGTTAGCTAGAAAGGTTGGGATAGCACCTAGGGAATTTAAGTTCTATAGATTGCCTTATACGTTTCCACCTGAGAATAGAAGAATTATTCTACGACCCACAGCTATGATGAATGCTAAAAGTATAGATATTAATCTACCTGTAATAGTAGATGAGATTGATAGGATTATTAATCAGAATTTAGACAAGAAGATTTTAATCCACACAGTTAACTATAAGATTGCTCAATACTTTGAAAGAAGAACTAAACATAAGGACTTTGTTTTTACACATAACAGTAAAAATAGAGTAAGAGTGCTAGAGCAATTTAAAAGGGCTGAATCCCCTGCAGTTTTAGTTTCTCCTTCTTTTGACAAGGCAGTTGACTTGCCTGATAAAGAATGTGAGTTAGTAATTGTTGCAAAGATTCCATATCCATATTTAGGTTCAAAGGTAATGAGAAAAAGACTAGAAGAAAGCAGGAGGTATTATGACCATGAGACTTTAGCCACTTTAATCCAAATGGCAGGAAGAGGTGTTCGGAGTGAGACTGATGTTTGTCCTACAATCATTCTCGATTCGGGTGCTTCTCAATTTTTACAACGGTGTAGGACACAAAATTTAATACCGAATGGTATTTTAAGTGCAATAGAAGGAATATAAAAGATATGACTACTAATGGAATTAACTGGGGTGCGTCATTAGAAGATTTCCCAACAGGTCAATGGGATAATTTTGACGGTACAGTAGAAATGGTTGAATACCAAACTGGTGATTACAATACTCAGATATTTATTATGATTCGACCCGAAGAATATGAATACGCTAAAAGGGGTATGGAGTATGATCCTGATTTAGAACCTCCTGTAAGAGGATGGTATTCAATGGGTGGAAATGCTGAAACTTATCAGGTTTCAGAAGATGGTCAAAGTGTTGTTGGACAACAGCCTAATAAAAATACTAGAGCTGTAAGACTCATGTTTGCTTTGAGAGATCATGCAGGAGTTAGTTTAACAGGTGGGGCAATTACTCCAATTAAAGGTGCTACTTGTCACTGGAAATCCCACACAGAAAATAATCCACGAACAGGAGAAGCAGGTAGACCTGTTCTATATCCTGTATCACCACCGTTAGGAGAGCAAGGTGGAAGTGTTGTGGACGAAAGTTTAATATCAGATGCCCATGATCTTTTAAGGGCAATATTGTCTGCAAATCCTGATGACAATATGAGAACAAGAGATATTGCTACAAAAGCAATAGAGTTTGAAGAAGAGTACAAAGATGAAGTTATAGAACTTGTATCTCAGAAAGACACTATTGATCGAGCAGTACGAGCAGGAATTATAACTAGAGTAGACGAGCGTCATATTGCTCTAAGTTAAAAAAGAATCTTGGGAAGTATTCGTGACTTGTCCGAATATATGATTGCAACTGTAGAGTGGTACACAGTTCTACCTCCCGTAATTTCTTTAAGACTGTATAAGAAAACTGTGGACTAACTTCCACTCTTCATTATAGTCAAGACGATATTGCAACAAGAGGATGAAAATTCCTTACTTCCCTTCAAATTTGGAGAGAGATTTGAAAGCCACAAGAGAAACTCTAGAAGAAAACAAATGGCAAGATCGTCTTGTCAAAACTTATGAAACAGAACCACGAACAGGTATGCACGTATCTGATCTCACTTTATGTTTAAGACAAACCGCACTTTCGCGTCTGCATAAACCTGTATGGGAAGAACAAACTCTATATCGTTTTACTATGGGTAGAGCAATGGAGAAATCTTTTTTCTCTTTATTAATACCTGAGTCCACACAAGAACTTTCAGTAGAAAAAGATGGCATTGTTGGACACATAGATTTTGCAGGAGAAGAAATAGATTACGAATGTAAATTAACTTGGGGAAAAGAACCTCAAACTGCAGAACAATTATTTACAGATAAATTTTATTGGGTTGATCAAGCAGGTGCTTATACTCACATGCGTGGTAGAACACAAATGAACTTTGTTGTTTGTTTCCTTAACCCAATACCTAGACTTAGATCATATACATTAACTTGGGACGAGTATGAATTAGAAGTCCTTTGGGCTAGATTCTTAGACAACAAAGAATATATTGAGGTCAAGAATGCACAGGACGAATTACCTATGAAAACTCCTCTTACTTGGTTATGTAGAGGATGTGCGTATAAAGAGGTATGTGATGAGTCCTAGGCAAGATGAATACATACAAGACTTATGTATTAAGTGTGACAAGATGATTACCTTTCTTCCCCATCTTGCCTACTACACAGACAAAGCACCTGTGTGTCCTAATTGTATAAAAATATTTATTAACCCACTTAGGAAGTCTTTAGGAAAGATGGATATTTGGGTTTCACCAAAAGCGTATGTAGGAGAGAGTAGTGAATAACTTTGAAGATTTATCATCTTATTTAGAGAACAGAAGAAGGATTGTAATGAGTGTATGGGCAGGTACAGGAGTTGGTAAAAGTTATTTTGCTTTAACGGCTCCAAAGCCTATTTACTTTCTTAGTCTAGAACCCGAAGGAGCATACTGGAGTTTACAGAATGCCCTTCAGAATGAACTTATTAAACCTGATGACGTAAAGATAGATGAAATTATCAGAAGTGCATTAGGCACTAATGACATTCCCTTGGTAAGAAGTTTAGTAGATGAAGTAAAAATTTATCGTTATATGAAACAAGTTATTGAGGATGTTGTGGCAGAAGGTGATAACAATGGAACTCTTGTTATTGATACAGGAACTACTTGGAATCACATGATGCAAGAAGTTGAGATGGAAGAGATTAACAGGAAACGTAAAGCACAAGGTCGAGATTTATTTCCCTTTGATTATCGTTATGCGAATAAAGCTATGAAGAGTTCTCTAGATGCAATTAGAAATTCTAATCTTAATTGTGTGATTACTCATCATGGTCAAAATGTTTATAACGCTAAAGGTGAGAAAACTCAGAGAACAGAATACTCAGGTAATAA
>CEOQ01006484.1_pt1 | contig 13228 bp, 11 predicted proteins | sample 361351 | NCBI WGS metagenome assembly CEOQ01 (sample SAMEA2619907, study PRJEB7988) | marine metagenome | biome: marine biome (ENVO:00000447); feature: deep chlorophyll maximum layer (ENVO:xxxxxxxx); material: "saline water (ENVO:00002010), including plankton (ENVO:xxxxxxxx)" | depth 60 m | reverse complement strand
CATCAAGCGGTCTCGGGAGCGGATCGGTCGAATCGAGACGCAGTTGAAGACACTGGAAAACCTGGATGAAGCCGCGGATCGAGAGTTGCGACGATTGCAGCGGGCGGCGAAAATGACGGTGAGCCGTTCGAAGGGCCGAAGTGGCAAGCGGGACCGCAAGGCGGTCTCGGCCGAAGCCGGTCGTCGAGCGGGAAAACAGGGAAAACAGGCGGTCAAGACGACCGTCAGAACCAAGGACAAGTCGAAGCCATGACACGGTATTTGATTTCCTCGCTGGTTTTTGGTGCGCTGGCCGTTTCGGCCCAGGCCAACGATGCCAAGGTGGTGCCCTCGAAAGTGGCCGCTCCGGTCCCCGAGCGGTTTGCCGCTGAATCGACTGACGAGGTGCCCGATTTCCAACGCCACGTGGTGCCGTTGTTCGGGAAACTCGGCTGTAGCGGGCGGGCCTGTCACGGGTCGTTCCAGGGACGCGGGGGATTTCGACTGTCCCTGTTCGGTTACGACTTCAAGTTCGATCACGACGCATTGCTGAAGGCGGCCGACGGCGAGGGGCCTCGGGCCAACGTCTCGAAGCCGACCAAGAGCCTGATGCTGCAGAAACCGACCGAGACGGTGCCTCATGAGGGGGGGCTGCGGATGAAGGTCGGCAGTTGGCAGTATCGCCTGCTCCGCAGCTGGATCGCGGCCGGAGCGCCTGCGGTGTCCAAGGATGCCGCCCGGTTGGTGAAACTCGAGATCACTCCGGCGGAACTGGTGATTGGCGTGAAGGGCGAGAAGATCCAGCTGAAAGCGGTGGCTGTCTGGAGCGATGGGACCCGTGAGGATGTGACGCCTCTGACACGTTTCAAGAGCAACGACGACCTGGTCGCGGATGTCAGTTCCGGTGGCCTGTTGACCAGCGGCCAACCCGGTGACACACACGTCGTCGCTTTTTACGACAACGGCGTGGTACCGGTTCCGGTGGTGAGGCCTGTCAGCGACAAGGTGGGCAAGAAGTATCCGAAGGTCGAAACGCCGACGGAAATCGACCGGCTGGTCGTCGACAAGCTGCGAAAACTTGGCATCGTTCCTTCCGATCTCAGCACCGACGCCGAGTTTCTCCGCCGTGTCTCGCTGGACCTGGTTGGCACCCTGCCGACGGTTCCCGAAATCACGTCGTTCCTGGAAAACACCGATCCAGAGAAACGGACCAAGAAGGTCGAGGAACTGCTGGCGCGGCCGGCCTACGCCGCCTGGTGGGCGACCCGTCTCTCGGACTTCACCGGAAACAACGACGACGCGTTGAACAACGTGACTCCCCAGAAAACCCGGCGCGCCAGCCAGGACTGGTATGACTGGCTCCAAGATCGTATCACCAAAAACGTGCCCTACGACAAGCTGGTCGAGGGACTGGTGATGGCCACGAGCCGGAACCCCGGGGAGTCGTTCAAGCAGTTCAGCAAGACGATGAGTGGGGTGTATCGGGAGGAGGGGCCCCAGACGTTCATCGATCGACAGGGGATGTCGCACTACTGGGCTCGTCGCACGTTCCGGCAGCCACAGGAACGGGCGATCGGCTTTGCCTACACGTTCCTGGGCATCCGTATCCAGTGTGCCCAGTGCCACAAGCATCCCTTCGACCAGTGGACCAAGGACGACTTTGCCCAGTTCCAGGGCTTCTTCACCGGCGTCAATTTCGGGACCAACCCGAAGACGCGGACCGAGTACAACGAGCTGATGGCGGCGCTGAACCTTGGTGACAAGAAGGGCGGCCAGGCGCGGAAGGCAGTCGGTGAGGCCCTGCTCGAAGGCAAGACGGTGCCGTTCCAGGAGGTCTACGTCATTTCGCCCAGGCAGGCCTCTTCCAAGAACAAGAAGAACAAGAACGCCGGTGGCAAGGCAGCCAGGCAGATCAGGCAGCAGCTCACCAAGCAGCAGCAGAGGCTCAAGAAGCTCAAGGCCGACAATGGCAAGCCCGCTCAGATCAAGCAGGTTCAGGAGGCGATCGCCAGGCTGAAGAAGCGTCAGAAACGGCTCGCCCAGAATGGCAAGCGTCGCAACACGGGACGCGTGGCTTCGTCGGCCAGGCTGCTGGGAGACGAACAGGTCGACCTGACAAAGTTTGACGACGTTCGCACGCCGTTGATGGACTGGCTGCGTCGCAAGGACAACCGCCTGTTCGCCCGGGCATTCGTCAATCGAGTCTGGGCCAGCTACTTCAACGTCGGCATTGTCGATCCTCCCGATGATCACAGCCTGGCCAACCCACCCAGCAACAAACCGTTGCTGGACTACCTGGCGACGGCCTTCATCGAGAACGGCTACGACATGAAGTGGCTGCACCGCGAGATCATTTCGAGCCGCACTTACCAGCTCAGTTGGAAACCCAACGAGACCAATCGGCACGACGACCGCAACTTCAGCCATTCGATCCCTCGACGCATGCCTGCCGAGGTGGCCTACGACGCGATCCAGCAGGCGACCGCTTCGGACGAACGTGGCCAGGAGATGAAGCTGGAACTCGAGGGACGGGCGATCGCGATTGCCGGGTCCGGTCGGCGACTCAACGCTCGCAAGGGACCCGGCTATGCCCTGTCGGTCTTCGGCCGCTCGACACGGGAAAGCAACTGCGACTGTGATCGCTCGAACGAGCCGAGCCTGTTACAGACCGTCTTCTTGCAGAATGACAGCGACACGCTGCAGTTGATCACTTCCAACCGCGAGGGTTGGATCAACCAGGTCACCGGGCAACTGGGGATCAAGCCGGTGCGTCAATCACGCAGGAAGGCGACTCCCCAGATGCAGAAGCTGAGCAAGAAGCTGCAGGGGCTTCGCCGGGAGCAGGCCGCGGCCCGCAAGGCCAAGGACCGGAAGAAGATCCAGATCCTGGGCGAGCGGATCCGTGACATGCAGTCGGACCTGGCCCGTCTGACCCGCAATCGTCCGGTGGCCAAGACGGCCGGCGAAAAGGTGGCCGACCTGGATTCGACCGCCATCGTCAAGCAGGCGTTCCTGAGAACACTCAGTCGATATCCCGACGATCGGGAATTGTCCCGTTCGCGGGGTTACATCGAGGGTGCCGAGGACACCACCCAGGGGCTGCGGGATCTGCTCTGGGCACTGCTCAACACCAAGGAATTCATCGTCAACCATTAGCCGCCGCGAGGCCGATTGGCCCACGACGGCAACCAGGATCACCAACGGAAATCATCCCGGGACTCCGGGAACGGAAAGGACGACAACGATGGCTTTGCACACAACCTGCGACGGCGTGAAACGGCGAGATTTCCTGAAGGTCGGCGTGCTGGGCACGACCGGTCTCGGTCTCTCGAGCTATCTCCGCCTGGCCTCGGCCGGCGCCGTTCAGGCCGGTCGGGCGACCTCGGCGATCTTCGTCAACCTGCCGGGCGGTCCCTCGCACATGGACACGTTCGACCTGAAGCCGAACGCGCCCGAGGAATACCGCGGCCTGTTCAACCCGATCCAGACCAACGTCGAGGGGATCGAGATCAGTGAACACCTGCCAAAACTGGCCGCGTGTGCCGACAAGTACACGATTCTGCGAGGCGTCAGCCACACCCTGGGGGCTCATCGCCTGGGGCAGGAGTACATCAACACCGGCACGCGGCCGTTGGCGTCACTGGAGTATCCGGGTTACGGAGCGGTGGTGACCAAGGAGCGTCCCGGCTCGATTGACATGCCCGGGTTCGTGGCGATTCCCAACACCCGCCAGAAGGCCGGGTTCCTGGGTGTCAAGTACGCTCCGCTGAACACCGGGGAGACTCCGAAGAAGGGGCGGCCGTTCACCGTCCGTGGGATTGCCCTGGCCAACGGCCTGACGATCACCGACGTCGAGAAGCGGCAGGGGCTTCTGAAGGATCTCGATACCACTTTCTCGAGCATCGAAAAGGACAACCAACTGCTGGATGGTCTCGACAAGTTCAGCCGGCAGGCCTACTCGATGATCACATCGAAGAAAGCCCGCGAGGCGTTCGACATCGGCAAGGAGCCGGCTGCCCGGTCCGAGACCTACGGCGAATCGCCGTTCGGACAGAGCTGCCTGTTGGCCACCCGGCTCGTCGAAAGCGGCGTGCGTTTCGTCACCGTTTCGACCGGCGGATGGGACACTCACCGCGACAACTTCCCGAAACTGAAGGACAAGTTGCTGCCCCCCTTCGACCAGGCCGTGGCCGCGATGCTCGGAGACCTGGAACAGCGGGGACTGCTCGAACGGACTGCGGTGTTCGTGACCGGCGAGTTCGGGCGGACGCCGAAGATCAACAATAGAACCACACCGGGCGGCCGCGACCACTATCCGCGGTGCATGACCATGTTGATGGCCGGCGGAGGCGTCAAGGGCGGCCAGGTGATCGGTGCGAGCGATGACAAGGCAACCGGTCCGGCGAACGAGGCCATTTCACCCTCGGACGCCGCCGCGTCGTTCTATCACAACCTCGGCATCGACCACACCAAGGAGTATCACACCAAGACCGGGCGACCGATCATGATCGTTCGCGATGGCTCGGTGATCGACGAGTTGTTTGCCTAGTAGGCAAAGGCCGTTGGGGACGGCTCAGTTTTATACCAGGGCCACCAGGCCCAATTCACAACGAGAGGAACTTACCATGAAGCGGACACTGCAAGGACTTTTGGTCCTGACGCTCGCTGTCGTGCTGGCGATGCCGGCTATGGCTGCCGAGGAAAAGAAGAAGAAAAAGAAGAAGGGCCGCAAGGCTCCGGCCGCAGTCAAGGTGCCCAAGGGCATCGTGTTGACCGCGGATCAAAAGACCAAGGTCGCCGCAATCAACAAGGAATTCGCTCCGAAGTTGGTCGAGGTCAACAAGAAGGCCGGGACGATCATCACCGCCGAGCAGCGCAAGGCTCGTAACGCGGCTGCCAAGAAAGCCAAGGCCGATGGCGTCAAGGGGAAGGCAGCTCGCGCTGCGATCAATGCCGCCGCGAAGATCACCCCCGAGCAGAAGAAGAAGTTGGCCGAGTTGAACAAGGCTCGCCAGGCCGTGATCAAGGCTGCCCGGGCCAAGTTCGTCGAGATCTTGACCGCCGAGCAGAAGGCCAAGTTGCCCAAGCCCAAGGGCAAGAAGAAGAAGAAGAAGAAGGATGCCTGATCGGCGTTCGATCTGAAAAAGAAAGCCGGTCTCACCAGTGGTGGGGCCGGCTTTTTCTATTCCGGTGCCAGCAGTCTCTCGAGCAATTGGCCGCCGTGCTCGAGACCACTGATTGTCAGTTCGTGGCACTCCTGGAGATTTCTGAACCAGGTGGTCTGCTTGCGTGCGAATCGTCGGGTGTGTCGCTGGATCGTGTCGATGGCGTCTTCAAGAGTCGTTCGCTGCTCGAGATGATCGATGATCTCCTTGTAGCCCAATGCCTGCCTGGCGGTGCGTCCAGGCGGCGGGGCGGTTGCGAGCAACCCACGGACTTCCTCGACCAGCCCGTCTTTGACCATGGCATCGACTCGGCGATTGATCCGGTCGTAGAGCCAATCTCTCGGTGGCGACAGCCAAAACACTCGGCGTGGCTGGCTTCCTTCGGGAACTGGGCCCTCGGCCTGTTGTGCCGAAAGAGGTTGGCCGGTCAGTTCGTGAACCTCCAGTGCTCGCACCAAGCGACGGGTGTCGTGAGGATGCAACCTCGAGGCAGTCGCCGGATCGACAGTGTTCAACCGGTCCCAGAGCCACCCCTGGTCTTTCTGGGCGGCTTCGGCTTCGAGCCTGTTGCGGATGTCCCAATCGGCCGGCGGCCCATCGAAAACGCCTCGCAGCAGGCCTCTGAGGTAGAGTCCCGTGCCACCGACGAACAGCGGTACGCGGCCGGAGTCGACGATCGATCGGCAGGCGGTTGCAGCGGTTTGGACGTAATCGGCCACGCTGAAATCCTCGTGAGGATCCAGGATGTCGAGCAGGTGGTGGGGGACGCGTGCTTGTTCCTCGGGCGTGGCCTTGGCCGTACCGATATCCATCCCGCGGTACAGCGACATCGAATCCATCGCCACGATCTCGGCTCCGACCGCCTCGGCCCACTCGAGAGCCAGTTTGGTCTTGCCACACGCGGTGGGACCGGCCAGGACCAGGGACTGGCTGAGCAGATCGGGGGGAATGCGGGTGGTCATGGGTGGCTCCGTCGTTCGCGGCGCCTTTCACCGGGTTCGACTTCCTCCTACCATGTTCGCAGCCCGACCGTCGGTTGACCATTGGCGGCGGTTTCCAGCCCCGTGGTTCATCCGGTTTTCTGTTGCATGCCCACGTTTGAAGCTCGAGTCGCCCTGGCCACGACGGCCGAGACGTTGTTCGATTTCATCGTCCGACCGGCCAATCTGTTGGAGATCATGCCGTCCTCGACGCCACTGGAAGTGATCGATGGCCCCGAGCGACTGGAACTTGGCAGCGAACTGGTTGTCGATCTTGACGGGTTTGGACCCACTCAGCGTTTGGCTTACGAGGTGACGGCGTTCGCTGAACCCCGCACATTCACCGAAACGATGGTCACCGGTCCCCTGGGGGCGTGGGCACATTGTCGGACCCTGGTGCCGACCGATGGCATGGTCGAACTGATCGAGGAGATCACGTTCGAACCTCCCGGCGGACTGGCCGGACTCATGCTGACGGCCTCCCGGATCCAGGAATCGCTGGAATCGAGTTTTGCTCATCGACACCGCCGGTTGCGGGAAATACTGGAAGCCGAGTGATGACTGACGACCAGTCACTTCAACGCCTGACTCCCGATGAACTCCTCGGTGATCCTGCCGGAACCGATCCGGCGGAGCCAGTCGAGAAACGGGCCCGTGATATGGCCACCGGCGTGGCACTGGTGGGGTTGGGACTTGTGGCCGCCGGACTGATGGCGATTCTGGCGCTGGTTCTCAACCAGTTGCTCATTTTCGCGATCCTGGCGGCGGTCGTACTGGGTGGGCTGTATTTTTCGTTCCACTACGTTGTCTGGGGACGACGGCTCAATCGGCAATTGGCGGGCAACAATGATGAGCCGGATCGTCACCCCATGGAACCAGCCAGCCCGTTGCACGAGACAACGGACCCCTCCGACACAATCCCGGAGTGAATCGGTCTCGTCGGCCCATCGGGAAGCCGGTGGAAAAAAGAGAAATTCCGATGGCCAGGGGTGTTAAGAGCTTGTGCCCCCTGTGTCCGTGTTTCTAGTGTCATTGTGATTGGGATCGAGAGGACTCGATTCAACACGGCGGGCCACGAACGCGCCAGGGAGCTTATCCCGGGGTACTGCAGTCGGCTTGTCGTCTGACCCGGAGAAAAACAATCCTGGCCCGTCCGTGGCCCGTCATCGCAAGGCCCCAAAAAGGAGAAGGGGAATGACGATGGGACGGAGTACCTTTGGCGATTCGACATGCACGGCCATTTCGCGTTGGTTGACTTCAGCGTTCGGACGACGTTCCCGGCGGTCACGGCGCTGCCCGCGCTGGCCGACACGAGGTGGTGAGGTCCTGGAGCGTCGAGAATTGCTCTCGGCAATGGCTGTTGTGGAATGGGGAAGTGAGGCGGACAGTTCACGGAGAACTGGACCGGCGGACACGAGCGAGTCGTCAGCGGCTTCGTCGGTCTCGGCTCGACAGGCCCCCGGGGGGCAGGCGGAGCGTCCAAAGGCGGCACGCGGAACATCTCGTGCCGGTTCACCGTCGTCTGCCAGGGACTCTGCTACCAAAATTCCGCAGAGGTATGTTGAGGTCCTGGTCTTTATCGACTCGGGGCCGTTTAACATCGGACACGCCGATATTGCCCTGACCGACGGAAGTGGCACGACTGTCTACGGGCAACACGGCCGAGGCGCGGGAAATGGAGGCTTCGAGGACTCGGCATTTCGGCGCCGGAAACTGGAGACCTACTTGAGAGACGAAGCGTCGTCGGGTTTCCAGGTCTACGTTTCACAAATCCCGGTGACCGGGCAGCAGTTTCGGGAAATCAAGAACTACCTGGACCATCAGTGGCAGAATGACGCCGACTTCAATGTTTTCGATGACAATTGCTCGCAGAACGTCGGTTTTGTTCTGAAACGATGGGATCTTTTGACCCGATGGGATGGGGATCACAACGTCCTCAATGACGACGCTTTCCAATTGCCCGAGGGAGATCTGTACGACGATTTCATTCGTGACGATACGAACTGGACACACCGTGACGCTGGCTATCTCAGCCCAACACCGAAAGGCGCGTCGTTGTTGGATTCGGTTCAGAACAGGCCTCCAACCAGATCGAGTTCGAATGATGGACTGCCGTCGGGAGGGTCGACCGGAGGCAGGAGGGGCAGCAGAACCGGTGTCTCCACCGGTGGCAGGTGGAGCAACGGAGGTGGTGGGCGTTCGGTTCACGTGGCGTCGTCGCCTCCCGAAGATTCTCACGGAGAAAGCGATTGGTCAGTGGGAGAGAGCGGGCGACAGTCCGCATCATGAGCATCCTGGACTGAGCTGGAGAACCTTCGACACGCGGGCCGGGACAAGGAGAGTGGGACGATGAAGAGATCCGGAAAAATCCTGCCGTCACGATGGTTGGTATTCGCCGTGTTTGCGGTGATCTGCGGGATGTGTCGTGAGACGGTGATCGGAAATCTATTTCTGCCAGTGGCCGGATCGGTCTCGAATCTGCACGATGCTGAGCACCTCGACGCCAGCGGCAAACGGTGACTCCTGGCCAGGGACCGGTTTGCCATTCCGCTTCGGGTGTGGCTGTCGGGACGGGGCCGGAGGATGGAGGAGTTCCCCGGAGGCCGGTGGCCGGTTCCAGGACCGTCCCGGGTCACGCGGCCAGTTCATCGATGACCTCGACAGCCCACCCGGCCCTTGCGTGACCAGCAGCCTGGTCGTCCACGGAGGGACTTCCGGGCTGTCCTTGGATCGACCGATGTGTCAGTTCAACTCGATCGCTTCTTCCCAGTGAGCGACCAGCATGTCCAGTTCGTCCTGGACGATCTCGTAGTCAGTGATGGTCTGCTGCATCCGGTCCGTGTCACGGTGGATCTCGGGATCAGCCAGCAGTTCCTCGAGATCGTCCTTGCGCGATTCGGCCTCGAGAATGTCGGCTTCGATCTCGGCAACCTTGCGATAGGGGAACTGCCGCTTGGGGCGAACCGTCTCCTCCTTCCCGGTTGGAGAGTCGTTCTCTGGACCGGGGCTGTTTTTGGGAGGGGGAACCACTGGCTCGTTGACGGGCACGTCGTTGTTCTCTCGGAACCCGAGGTATTGCGAGTAATTCCCGTCGTGGATGCGGCAGCGATCCTCTTCGATCACCAGCACATGGGTGGCGACCTGGTCGATGAAGTAGCGGTCATGTGTGACAAACAGCACGGTGCCGGTGAATTCGCACAGCGCCGTTTCCAGTCCGTCTCGTGCCCAGAGATCGAGATGATTGGTGGGTTCGTCGAGGACCATCAGGTTCGGGTTCAGTGCGGCCAGTCGGGCCAGCGCGGTCTTGCTTTGTTCACCACCGCTACAGAGGCCAAAGGGTTGCAGGACGATGTCACCGCTGAGTCCGAAACGGGCCAGTAGTCCGCGGAGTTGACCGGGGGTGACGTCGAGATCTCCGGGTGGCCGGATCGCCTCGACGAGATCGAGATTCTTGGGGATCGCGTCGAGGCCCTGGTCGAAATAGGCCATTTCGACGTTGTGTCCCAGTCGGACGCTGCCCTGGTCGGGGGCGAGTTGGCCCAGCAGAGTTTTCAGCAGGGTGGTCTTGCCGCTTCCATTGGGGCCGAGAATTCCCAGCCTCTGGCCTCGTTCAATCCTCAGTGTCAGGTTGTCGAACAGCGGTGCGTCGAATCCCTTGGAAATCTCCAAGGCTTCAACGACGATCTCGCCGCTGCGACTGGGATCACCAAAGGTCATGGGAGGGACGTGAAAGTTGTCGAGTTGGTCGATGTCGCCGAGTCGTTCGAGCTTACGAATGCGGTCGGCGGCCTGCTTGTGTTTTTGTCCGTACCGGTTGCGCCTGATGAAATCCTCGGTCCGGGCGACCATGTCCTGTTGTTTGCGGGCCTGCCTGCCGAGCCGTTCCTGCTTCTGGTCTCGTTGTCGACGGTAGGCGCTGAAGTTCCCGGGGTAGGAGTCCAGCCGATCCGGGCGGAGCTCCAGGATCTGGGTGACGACCTTGTCGAGGAAGAACCGGTCGTGGCTGACCAGGATCATGGCCGGTCTCGCACGGACCAGGAACGATTCAAGCCATTCGGTGGCCGCGATATCGAGATGGTTGGTGGGTTCGTCGAGCAGCATCACGTCGGGGTCGGTCAGCAGCATCCTGGCCAGCGAGGCCCGTGCCTGCTGCCCTCCGCTGAATGTCGAGATGGGTCTGTGGAATTCGTCGGGACCGAACCCCAGCCCCTCGAGAACCTCGGCGACCCGGTGATCGATCTGGAAACCGGCGTGTTGTTCCAGTGCCGCGTGCACGACGTCGTAACGTTTCAGGAGCGCCGGTGAGGCATCGTGTCCAATCTGTTCTGCCAGGGTCTCTGACTCGGTTCGCAACTCGTACAGCCACTGCAGTCCCGTTGCCGCCTCGTCCCAAAGAGAACTGCTGGCATCGAGTTGGGGCTGTTGTTCGAGCAACCCGACACGGATCGACTTGGGCGATTCGACCACCCCGGTGTCGGCGTCATCGAGTCCGGCGAGAATCTTCAGGAGCGTGGTTTTTCCGCTCCCGTTGGGGCCGACCAGGCCGATGCGGTGTCCGGCGCGGACTTCCAGTCCGAGCCCGGCAAATACCGGGTCGGCGTCGAATTGACGAGTCAGATCTCGGGCGGAAAGCAGAATCATGAGTCAGGCCAGCGAAGGTGGCCAATGGTACTGCATTGGCCTACCATGGCAAACGGCTGTGAGGGCTCGTTGAGACCGTTTGGTTTGGCAGTTCAGATTCAGGAAATGGCGAAACGATGAGTGGTGATGAGACGATTACGATCCAGGTCGGGCACAGCCCCGATCCCGACGATGCTTTCATGTTTCATGCCCTGGCCAACGACTGCATCGACACCGGCCGGTACCGGTTCACCCATGAACTGGTGGACATCGAAACGCTCAATCACCGGGCCTTCAAGGGCGAACTCGAACTGACCGCCGTGAGTCTTCATGGCTACGCCCATCTGACGGACATCTATGCCATCTGCAGTTGTGGGGCCAGCATGGGCGACAACTATGGTCCCATGGTGGTGGCACGGGAACCCTGGTCGATCGACGACCTGCGCGGCAAGAAGATCGCGGTGCCGGGCACTCTGACGACCGCATTCCTGTCACTGAAACTGCTGCTCGGGGATGATTTCCAATACGTGGTGCATCCCTTTGACCAGTTGCTGGATATCGTCGAGTCGGGCGATGCCGATGCGGGTTTGATCATTCACGAGGGCCAGTTGACTTACGGAGAGCAGGGCTTGCACCTGGTCGTCGACATGGGCAAGTGGTGGATGGAAGAGACCGGCCTGCCCTTGCCCCTGGGGGCCAATGCGATCCGCAAGGACCTGGGACCGGTGGTGATGCAGGAGGTGACGGCCCACCTGAAGCGAAGTATCGAGTATGGTCTCGAGCATCGCGATGAGGCTCTCGAGTACGCCCTGCAATATGGGCGTGATCTGGATCAACAAAAGGCCGACACGTTCGTTGGCATGTACGTCAACGACTGGACGCTCGATTTTGGGGAGCGAGGTCGCGAGGCCGTCCGGTTGTTGTTGGCTCGTGGTCACGAGGCGGGGGTGATTCCCGAACGGATCGAGCCGGAATTCATCGACGGCTAACGAGCCCTGGTGGGCATCTCGCCGTCGTCATCACACTCGAAACTTGCGTGGAGCAGTGACAGCGATGTCGACATCATCGGCGGATTACTTGCAGGGGCTCTTTGGCCTGGACGGCCTGACGGCTGTCGTGGTTGGTGGGACCGGTGTCCTGGGCGGAGCGTTTTGTGACGCCCTGGGTGCGGCGGGGGCTCACGTGGTGGTGGCCGGTAGGAGCGCCGAGCGAGGCGGTGCCCGGGCCGAGGCAGTCATTGCGGCGGGAGGTTCGGCAGAATTCCTCTCCGTGGACAACACGTCCCGCGAGGACCTCGAGGCCGTTGTCTCGGCTCTCTCGGAGTCGGGACGTCGTCCCGATATCGTGGTCAACGGTGCCGGAATCAATTCGGCCACACCCTTTCTGGAGATTTCCGAGGAAGAATGGGACCAGATTCTGTCGATCAATCTCAGCGGCGTGAGACTGGGTTGCCAGGTGTTTGGTGGAGCCATGTTGGCCGACGGTGGTGGTGGTTCGATTATCAATATCGCTTCGCTCTCGGGGATCACCGCACTCTCACGGGTGTTCACCTACTCGGCGACCAAGGCGGCGGTGATCAACCTGACCCAGAACCTGGCCCGCGAGTGGGCTGCGGTCGGCATCCGCGTCAACGCGCTCTCGCCGGGTTTCTTTCCGGCCGAACAGAATCGCAAGGTGCTCACCGAGGAACGTGTTGCCAGTATCATGGGACACACTCCGATCGACCGATTTGGAGATCCACACGAGTTGGCCGGGGCGATCTTGTTGTTGGCCAGTCCGGTGGCCGGCAGTTTTCTGACCGGTGAGAACCTGGTGGTCGACGGTGGTTTCATGGCGACCACGATCTAGTCGACCGGCAACCGGATTGCTCCACATAGGATTCTTTTGCGTGGCTCTTCTCGAGTTCACTCCTCGTCGCAATCACCTGGTCCGTTTTTCACCCAGGCGGGTTGCCCACGTTTTCACCGACGTGTTGGTGATCGGGGGCGGGATTGCGGGTTTGCGAGCCGTGCTGTCGCTGGAACCGGGGCTCTCGGCCGTGGTTGTCAGCAAGGACCTGTTGAAGGTGTCCAACAGTGCCGAGGCCCAGGGAGGGATCGCCGGGGTGCTGGATCCACTGGACGACTTTTCCCACCACACCGCTGACACGATCGCGGCGGGCAAGGGGCTGTGCGATGCCGGGGTGGTCGAGATGGTTGTCCGCGAGGCTCCCGAACGGATCCGTGAATTGATCGCGATTGGAACACGGTTCGACGAGACCGATGGGCAGATCGATCTGACTCGCGAGGGCGGTCACAGCCACCGTCGGATCGTGCATGCCAACGGCGACGCCACCGGCCGAGAAGTGATGCGGGCATTGCAGGAGTCAGCGGTCCAGCGGGAAGGAGTGCAGGTGTGGCAGAACACCTTCACGATCGACCTGCTCAACGTCGAGGGGGTCTGTCGCGGTGCGATCGTGCACAATCCTGGTCGTCCGACGACGTG
>CEOQ01053450.1_pt1 | contig 13235 bp, 9 predicted proteins | sample 361351 | NCBI WGS metagenome assembly CEOQ01 (sample SAMEA2619907, study PRJEB7988) | marine metagenome | biome: marine biome (ENVO:00000447); feature: deep chlorophyll maximum layer (ENVO:xxxxxxxx); material: "saline water (ENVO:00002010), including plankton (ENVO:xxxxxxxx)" | depth 60 m | reverse complement strand
TACGGTAGTAATTCAGATGCTTTCCAAAATGGCGATGTATTCGGCCATTCTGGATATCAAATTTGGGATAACCATGGAAGGCTCGTTCCATGGACAATTACTGTAATCTCAGTGAACACAGATTCCGCACAATTGAGGTATGACTATTTTGGAGATGATGATTTTGAAATTACAACACCAAAATCTCCGGTCGCACTGATGATTAACGAGTCTTTTAGTGGTAAAATTTCCATGGATTCAGATTGTGAAATATATTTTGATTTTTCAACATCAGGGACTGAATTCAAACCGTACTTTGAAGAAGATTCTAGTCATATTGTAATGTTCGAAGCTTCGGAAAGTGATAGTAGGAAGGGATCCCTTACTGGTCTTGTAGGCTGTAAAGATCGATCTTTGACGGAAATCTCAATCGAGTGGGATATAATCAATCACAGACTTAGCACCAAACCGCTTGAAGCGGAAATTCCATGGGATTCCGAGTCAACAGTGTCCTTCACTCCGGAAGCAGAGGGCGATGGACCTCGAACATATTCAATATCGGTAGACGGACCTGCTGGCAGGGTTGCAGATGTTATTACATCTGGACGCTATTTCCCCGGCGATCCAATTATTTTACAAATCGATCCTAATGACCTTCTCGAGCCAAGAATGATCGCTAGAGGGGAGATGGTCCTAGTAGACTCGAATAATATTGAGCAGAGAATACCTATCGTCCTAAATACAGAGGGTTCTTTGCCTTTCGGACCATTTAACTGGCTTACAGTTCCCACTAACGCAATAACTGCCGTTCTACTTCTTGTAGCATTTACAATAGCTACCGGAAAGGGTAAGGAAGTTGACTAATTTCTAGTCGGATTAGTCCATCTCGAGTTTGATGGTGGCCTAGAGACTTCCAGAAAACTCCATCCACCGTTGTAGAATATTGGGTATATCCAATGTTTATTCACACCGGATGCGAGTCTTGAGGATAAGCATGCACTAGCCCAATCGGGAGGTGCAGTGGCAATATTCGCAGAATAGGGATCAACAATAAGCCACGGAGCATGGCCATCTCCAACCTCGCCGGGATAGCATCTCCAGGAAGACCCATACTTGAATCCGGATCTTGTGTTCAGACCTTTTCTCCATAGTTCCAGTAATAGGTTGGCCGAAAGGGACAAACTCAAATCTTCATTAGTTGATTGATCGAAACTACTTGTATCAATAATTGAGTTGGATTTACCAATGGCCAAAATAATTTCGTATTCAATTGAGTCTACTTGTCTACCATCATTCAGAGGGATCCCAATAACCTCTGTTGGCCAGCGATTATAACTCGGGAAAAATGCACCATTGGAATCATTTCTATAATGTTGAAGGGATGAAATATGTTTGAAGTCGGATTGGCTCGGAGTGCCCATTTGTCCAGTAAAATCAGAAACCCCAATCCTGTAGGTAACCACGGATTGCTCATTGTCGATAACCATTATTTCTGGAATCCTAGAATTTTCCTCCACTTCTGAACACCATTGTAACAAAAACTCAGCGTCAAAATCATCTTGTGCATGAAAAATTAGTAATTCTGAGACGGGCGGATTCTTAGAAGGGTGCTTATCCGATTCCCATCTCAAAGCCCATGAATCATTTGCATGAATGAGATCCATGCTCTGAAAATTTTCACTTAGTACGATTTTATTTCCAGGGACTCTTAGTGACTCCAGAATTGCAGATTCTTGAAAAACTCTGGGATTTCTAGAAATGGCCTCTGAAAGCCAAGTATCAGATGGATAATCCATATTTCTATGCTTATGGCAGAAAATAATCTCAGTATCGGACAATATCAGAGTATTATCACTCGTAATTCTCCCTATTGCGGATTTTTCCCAAAGCCTACTCGCCGATGAGCCGGAAAACTCCCATCTTCCATCGCCCTTCATATTTACTTTGGAACGGTATTCCGAATTAGACGCTATCCCCAAATCTCATCCGTAATGCCTCTATCGGGATGCCATGAGCGATGATTTGATGTTGAATAGAGATGAAAGTTTAGCTCGTTTGATTGAATTAATTAAAACAATGGAATCATCGAAGGTCACTCTAATTGGGGATACTATGTTAGATCGTTTTCACCACGGTTTCGCGAATAATCTAAACTCAACTGCTCCCGTACCGGTTCTGAAAATAACTCGTACTGAAGAGTCACCAGGTGCTTCTGCTCACATAGCAATCGGGCTCTCTTCTTTTGGAATGGACGTTTCATTCCATACATGTGTTGGTGATGACGATGAGGGGGAAGAGGTCATCAAAGAATTATCCAGATATGGGATAGAAACTGCAAACATAATTACTGTTCCTGATTGGGAAACATTGACCAAAATTAGATTTTATGGCAGTAGGGAAAGTTTGCTGGATCGTGATCAGATACTACTTCAAGCAGATCGTGGACCAAATGCGAATCTCGATGAAAACGTCTCCGAACTACTGACAAATACTGCCTTTGGAGAGCTGAAGGAAAGTTGTGCACTAGTTATTTCTGACTACGATAAAGGAGTTGTTACTAGAGAAGGGGCACAGTCACTAATTACATTGGCAAAAGAAATTGGTATTCCATCTATTGTCGACCCCAAACTTACAGGACTCGAAAAGAGCAAAGGAGCAACTATAGTGATATTCGAGAAGAGAGGCCTCTCTTTATTGGCCAGAAGGATGGATACTGAAGACGAGGACGAGGCTGCAAGAATTTTGATCGATGACTATTCGTGGCAAGGAATCCTGGTTTTAGGCGGAATTAATGGTGTTCACCTATTTCAGAGAGATTCTGAATCTGTACATTTTCCTTGCATGGCCCCTCTAGCTGAGCAGCAAATAGGGATGCATGACGCAGCCGCAGCCTCTCTTGCTGCCGCTCTCGGGTCCGGTCTTTCGTTATTCGACGCAGCTATACTTGCTTCTGCGGCCTGCGAGTGCGTACTTTCTGCAAGCACCAGTCAAGAATACATCGACAGGGCCACTCTTGGCTTGTGGCTCGATGAGTTATCTTGGCAAATGAGGATTTCAGATAGGTAATCATATATCCAAGATATTCAATACTATTCGTCTGCAGGGAATGGTGTGAATCGCGGCAAGGCTTCTATTTTCTTGCTATGGGTAATATTGTCATTTGCAATTTCCCCAGTATCAAATTGCATCGTTTCAGCAGAGGCCCATGGTAATGATTTACCAACTATTATAGAAATGGAAATCGAGGATGGTACGACAATCGTTCAGTCTACTACAATATTTGGAACGATAGCTAATGAAGTAGCTCCTAATTCAATAAGCTGGGAATTAAGGGACTCTTCTGGATCAAGGCTGTTCGTAGATCTTTCAGAAGATCTAACATTACTTCAATCCTCAGATAGTTGGAATATATGGCAGTTCGAAATAGTCCTAGAGCCAACAAGTATTGGCACCTGCTCATGTGTCTTAATTGTCAATTCTGAGAATAATGAGACGGATCTAAAGATGTTGGCATTGTCAATATTCATTTCGACTTCTTCCGATCCACAACCTCCTACCATACTTATTCACAATGAAATTGATGGGATTTGGGCCAGCGGTGCGGCTGTAATCTCGGGAATCACCTCTACCCAAAACAGAGAACCCCCAGACATACTCTATGAAATAAGGGAATCTACAAATGTTCGTTGCTCACATAGTTATGATGATTTTGATAACTTCATCGATATGAGTTCAGAATCAGTATGGTCTAATGGGATTTTCGAGCTTTCCGTTGAGTTGACGGATCACGATGACGGCTGGCACGACCTATACATCGTCGCAGAGGACGAAACATCTGGAAAGGTTGCATATGATTGCTCAAGCATTAGGGTCGATAATTCGGCCCCACAAGTTTTCATTGATTCACCAGATGAGATTTCCGAGGGATACGATGGGATTCATTTTGATGGTACGGGGACTAATGATGGAGATTGGGGAATTTCTGGGCTGATTTATGTTTGGTCTATTACCAAAATTAATCAAAACTCGCGTGAAAATATGTTTGTTATTTCCGGTCCAGAAAAGCGAACAATATCATTTGACACGAATGAATCTGGGGTTTTCGAAGTAACACTCAGAGTCACAGATAATGCTAGAAATTCAGATTCAGTGACAAAGTCCTTTATCGTAAAAAACATTGAACCTGTTGCAAGATTACTAATCGATGGAACACCAATATACGATGGCGAGACATTCAGACTTGCAGAAGAATCAACAGTCATTATTGATGCAACCACATCCAGTGATACTGAAAACGACATCAATAGTCTCAGGTTCGTTTGGAGGGTGAATAATGTGCCGATATACGAAGGTGGGACAAGGGAATTTGGTTGGCCAAATGACGCCTCCGAAGATTTCATCCTTACATTGGAAGTTATCGATGACGACTCCATATCATCCACTATTTCGGTTCTGATAAGGGGGGAAAACGTTCCAGTTTCCAGTTTTCTACCTGTGATAATTCTGTTCGTTTCGGCCATTTTCTTTACTTATTCAGTAATTAGATTCAGAGGAGATGACGAAGAATCGGACATACCGAAGTGGATATAGGGGCCAAGTTTGTGCACAGCAACGTCGAAACAGGGGCTCAATCATGACTTTACCTTTCCCAATTGACGAGTATAGGCAAAGGCAATCAAGATTTTCTGAGAAAATTAAGTCGGATTCAATTGTGATAATTCCTACTAACGACCCTTCAATTAGGTCTAATGATGTTCACTTTCCTTTTCGAGCAAACTCGTACATGCTATACTTATGCGGTTGGGAAGAAGCAGGGGCATTCCTAGTAATTTCAAAACATTCAGACAATTGGGAATCAACTCTTTTCGTCACTCCTAGGGATACAAAGAAAGAGATTTGGGAAGGGATCAGAATTGGTGTAGAGGGTGCAGTTGATTGGCCTGTAGACTATGCGGAATCGATAGAAGATTTGGAGAAAATCCTTGCCTCGAAGATAGATAATTGCTCCAGGCTATATTCCATTACTGGCGTTTCGAAAAGACTAGATAAATTCCTATCAGATTATCCGAATTCAACAGATCCTAGACCCGCTTTAGATTCAATGAGACGAATAAAATCTAGTTCCGAAATCGATCATATGTCTATTGCTGCAGATATTGCTTCGAAGGCACATACAATTGCAATGAAAAAATCCAAACCTGGAATGGGCGAATGGCAAATTCAATCATTCATTGAAGGTATGTTCACTGAAGCTGGTAGTGAAACCAGCTTCCAATCAATTGTGGGTTCTGGAGACAATGCGACAGTATTGCATTATAATTCAAACAATTCAATTACTAAGGAGGGAGATTTAATTTTGGTAGATGCTGGATGCGAAATACACGGTTATGCATCCGACATCACCAGAACTTGGCCAATAAGTGGGAAATTTTCTGAAGCCCAAAAAGAAATTTATGAAATTGTACTAACTGCTGAACTTGAAGGAATCAGGGCCTGCATAGCTGGATCTAATTGGTCATCGATGCACCAAGCTACTTCGAAAGTTATTGCTCAAGGGTTGATAGATCTAGGAATACTAAATTGCCCTCTGGATGAAGCGCTAGGGGGGGAGGAATTGGACGGTCCTTTCCGAAACTACTTCATGCACGGGACTGGTCATTTTTTGGGCCTCGATGTTCACGATGTAGGAGGTGGGAGACAAGGCGATGACCAGGAGCCCCCTATTTTGGAACCCGGGATGGTTCTGACAATTGAGCCTGGACTATACTTCGGGGCATGGAGGAATGATGTTCCGATTCCTGAGAGATATGCTGGAATGGGGATACGCATAGAGGATGACGTCTTGATAACAGAAGAAGGTCCGATAGTCCTATCTTCCAGCCCAAAATCAATAGATGAAATTGAAAGAATTGTCGGAGTTGGAGAAGGGTAATGTCTTTGTGGAGAGAGATTCTTGAGTCTCAGATGGGTCCCTCGCCAGCGGATCTTACAACAGATGAAGCAGTCGCTATATACTCAGATTCGCCATTGTACGATTTGATGTTTGTTGCCTCAGAGAGAAGGAAGGCTTTGGTCCCTGGAAATAATGTAACATACCTAGTTGACAGAAATATAAACTACACAAATGTCTGTACGATCAATTGCCAATTCTGCTCATTCTATAGATCACCTGGACATATAGAGTCATACACACAATCAGTTGATCAAATAAGCTCCAAGATAGCAGAGTTGGAAGAAATTGGCGGGAGTAGAATTCTGATGCAAGGGGGGGTGAATCCTGATTTGCCTTTTTCTTGGTATATTTCACTTATTGAGGAATTATCAACAAGACATCCAGAAATTGCACTAGATTGCTTTTCCCCAATTGAAATAGAAGGAATCGCAGAAATTTCTGGGATCAGCACTTTTGAAGTTCTATCTAGGCTGAAGGACGCCGGAATGCATGGCTTACCAGGAGGAGGAGCAGAAATGCTTGTTGACCAAGTAAGAATGGGGGTTTCTCCAAAGAAGGGATCTTCTGAGAACTGGCTAAGGGTAATGTTTGAAGCGCAAAAATTAGGGTTAACTACGTCAGCAACAAACGTCTTCGGTTTCGGCGAAAGTATTACTCATAGAATTGAGCATCTGGAGAAAATTAGAGCACTACAGTATACTTCAAATTCTCGTGGATTAGTTGGATTCACTTCATTTATTTCATGGCCAGTAATGTTGGAAAACAATACATTAGGAAAAATGAATAGGGGCACAAATCTGATTGAACTTGGTGCTGGATCAATTGAATATCTTAGACATGTAGCCGTATCAAGAATTTTCTTAAGCAATATTCCTCATATTCAGGCTTCATGGCCTACGATGGGGTTGCCAGTAGCACAAATCGCGCTATCCGCTGGAGCAGATGACATTGGGTCGACAATGATGGAGGAGAATGTAGTATCCGCTTCTGGCTCTACGAGGACTGAAGCAACCATTGGAGAATTAACAAAGACCATTATTGAAGCGGGCTATGATCCATTGAAAAGGGATTCAGATTACAATATATTGGCGCATCAGCCTGAGATCATTGCTCTCAATAGCTAGACAGCTCAGAACGACCACTTCTAATGGGTGCGAATTCAATTTCTGTTCTTTCTGATGACTGAGGCATCAAGATAGGGCAAACCCACTTAATAATCGAGCCGTCAGTTTCTTTGAACTCAATCACAATTTCCCAGTGAATTGCAATTAGAGAAGAATATATTGATCCAGGCCAGTTTCCTATAGGAAGGGGCAAATCAACTGGAGAAAATACTTCAAATATTTCACTCCAATCACCCGTTTCCATTATCCTCATTGGCTCAAGGATCACGCTTCTTCTTGTTGTCAATTGCATTGGCGTCGCTTCACCTACGCCAATCCCAACTTCGTCACCTGAAGCCACTCTCTTGTCTGGAAATCTAGTTGACATGCCAGGTGACGGTTGACCACCTTCTAATCTATTCAACGATTTTAGAATTGAATCTCTCTCAGGTACAGCAACTCCAACCTGTACTCTTGCTCTAAAGGGTGAAATAATGTCTGAGCAATCATTAATGGTTAATGATGCAGAATCCCTATCTAATTGGATAGTAATGTCAGGCTTTTCGTAAGGATCATTGTTGATTTTTTTCTGCCTAGACATATCCCTAAAATTTGCAATAGTTCTGAACAGTAGAGGCACTAGGAAAATCGGGAACGTGAAGAAAAGTAGCCTAGGATATTCCAATGGTCCGATTTCCAAAGATCCAGCAATTGTCCCACCAATGATTCCTAAATCTACCAAGCCCGGCTCTATTGCATGGATGAAAAGGGAAACAATCAGAAGCGAGACAGTAGGAAAAATCAGCCTTCTAGATATATTATGTAGGGGATCTGGATCTATGTACCAACCCGTTCTGGAACGCTCGAGAAATTTTGGAGGTTTAAAACCAACTTCGCTATTTAGTAAATTTTTATTCTCGTCGCTATCACTAATTTTTCGCCATTCAACAATCCAATTATCTTCGTTTCCTATTATGAACTCGGTCACATCAGATTCAGGTGCATACAAGATTGCTTCGGCTATCGGTACTTTGCTGGGATCCATATGGTCAAGCTCAAACGGAGGGTATCTGACTCGCTGTACGTATCTTGGCATTTTATCCCCACAAAACTGCTTTAGCTGCTCTTCCAGCCAATTTTCTAAATTCTGGGACTTCCCTTAGCATCCTAATTCCTAATGGAATTGGATTCTCAATTTCTCCGACTTCATTAATTAGGCTAATTACCTCAGGCCTAGACCATACGCTAAATATCTCTTCTAGATCATTGTCATTAATTTCAGTAAGAAAAGCATCCCTTAGAGCTCTTTTTCTCCTCTGATCTCTTCTGAGATCACTAAGGGATGCAGATATTGCCTTCATTTTTCTTTCACCCAAATCATTCTTAGATATCGCTTCGCTTAGGGACGGGACCAAAATCTCTACCTGCGCAAAACCAGGTCCAATACCTCCTCCAGTTGTTGGTTTGCATATTCCTGCTGCATCGCCAAAAAGAGCCACCCTTTCTCTCAGTGGCCTCTTTACTAAACCACTTGGTACAGGGCCGCAGAACCGTGCTACTTCTGAACAATCTCTGAATCTATGGTTAATTTTTCTGTCGTTCATTAATCGTACGAGAAACTCTTCACTGGAGATGCCATCCATTAATTCAGGCTTTGACCATGTGCCAATTCTAGTTGTTTCACCAGTTGGAATAGCCCAAGAGAAGAAACCAGGAGATACAGTTTTTCCCGTATACATGTCCAACATTCCAACGTCCCCGGAATATCCTGTTACTTCTATCTGGAATCCAATCATTGTCTCAGTAGGCCTACCCATCCTGAGTTTTCTCCTTACCCAGGAATGTGCTCCATCCGCACCGCAGAGTAGCTTGCAAAAAACATCCTCTTCACCATTCGGACCGCGAATAGTCAAACGTAGCCTATCTTCATACCTTGATACTGATGTAGGTTTGCTGGATAGCATTAACTCTGTCCCCGATCGCAACGATTGCATTACAACAGATTCATCAAATAATTTCCTGCATACGGAATATGTTCGAGCAACTTCAGGATCGCCTATCGAAACTTTGTTTCCCATCGGGCTGTGAATATTTGCCCCCCAAATTTCACTAAGTATTGTTTCTTGAAGGTTAACGGTTTCCATAGCCTTTGGATTTACCAAGCCAGCGCACTGGAATGGCCTCCCGATCTCCGAGTGCTCTTCAATAAGGAGAACACTGTGACCAAATTCATTCAATCTTCTAGAAAGGAAACCGCCGATTGGACCCGCCCCAATAACAACAACATCATAGGTCCCAATCATGCTACAACCAGTTCATTTTCGCTTTCTTCTATTATTGCTAATAGTTTTTTTCAATGAAGAAATAAGTCCACTTGCTTCTGATTTTGTGATCTTATCGAAAGATTCAGCCATTGCCAATTCCATTGCTTGCTCTATCGGGATCTCCAATTTTTCGGACATAGATGTAATTGCTTCTTTCTGTTTTTCGGTTGCGGGCGATTCTCTATCTAAATCAATTAGATTGCCAATCAACTCACTAGCATTACCCTCCCTGCCTCCTGTGAGATCACTAATATCGGAAATTCCTATATCACTGAGCAATTTACTTAGGTCAAGATTTAACTTATCTACTAGTCTGATGATTAATGCTAGTTGCTTCTCACTTGCGGGAATTATTGCCTGGTTTGTTTCGGCAAGATTATCGATAATTTCCTTAGTTTCCTGACCCGAAAGCTCCGTAATTTCACGTCCCTGCAAGATAGAATTCTTATCGCTTTCAGGCATTTTTAACATCAATCTTTCCAAGTATTGCATCTGCCTAATTGTTGGTTTTTCCCTTCTTTTTTCAAGAGCAATATTATGCGTATTCCTAAAAATTTCAACAAATTCCTCCCATTTTGTAGATGCTTCGACCTGTCCGTTTTCTATGAAATCTAGATTGCTTTCCATATTCGATGTAAACTTATACGAGAATATGCCATCTCCATAGACTTCTGAATGATTGTAATATGGCGCAACGTCCAACCATAAAGTTCTACCATCCACTGTAGGAATTAGCGAACCTCCATCCTTTTCCAAGTACCCCCTATCCAATAATTTGGTCACAGTAGAGACATAAGTAGATGGCCTGCCAATGCCGTCCTTCTTCATCTGCTGAATAATTGAGCTTTCAGTAAATCTTCTTGGGGGTTTCGTGAAGTCGGTAGTAATTTCTGCATCTTGGTCAATACCCCAGGTGTCCCCGATATTGAATCCTATACTCGGTGGCCGAATAATTGCCTCTTTATTTGCCCAATCAAAGACCTCTTCCCAGCCAGAGTGGGTTCGCCAGGAACTAGTAGCATAAACTTCTTCTGAGACTCCCTCACAAGAAAATGTGAGCGACCTCCTTTCCCTTATTGAATTTGACATCTGGCTAGCCGCAAATCTGGACCAGATTAATTTGTACAGCCTACTTTCTTCCGGGTTTGCACTAATATTTTCTACAGATGGATTTGTCGGCCTGATTGCCTCATGAGCGTCTTGTACGGTTCCACTATTCTTCTTCCCAGCCTCCCCAATTCCTTCGCCCAGGAAATTTTGACCAAATCTACCTTCTATATGTCTACGAATCTCTTCTCTTGCAGTAGCGTTTGTTCTAGTTGAGTCGGTTCGAATATAGGTGATGTGGCCAGATTGGTACAGAGCTGAAGAAATAGAGCTTGTTTTAGAAATTGACCAACCTAAAATTGAACTAGCCGATTGGAGCATGGTATCAGTTGTGAACGGCGGTTGAGGTTTTCGATTCACAGTCCCTTCTTTTATCGATTCCAAAATTAATTTTCTTTCACTATTCAACTGGCTCAAAACCGAATTTGCATTTTCAGAATTGGAAGTTCTATCAGGGAAATGCTTGCCATCTCCATCAGTCCATGCATTGGGGTCATCAGACTCGTGAAATCTCACTTTCGCCTCAATATTGTTTGTAATTACACTGACAGAATGAAACTCAATGGGGACATGGGCTTCCCTTTCTAACTCCTTATCTACGATGTAACCAAGAGTAGGAGTTTGTACTCGACCCATTGAACGCAATTTCCATGATCTACAGAATTTTGAACAGCGGAAACCTACAAGCCTATCCATCAGACGTCGAACAATTGCAGCATCAACTAGAGACATGTCAAGATCCCTAGGTTTTGAAATTGCTTCAAGAACCGCATCTTTCGTTATTTCGTTAAATGAAACCCGATTCACTTCGTCGAAATCGGAAAGAATTTCACTCAGCCTCCACGCTATAAATTCGCCTTCCCTGTCAGGATCTGTAGCGATGAAGATAGATTTCACATCAGCATTGGATGCCTTATTGGCAATTTTGGACATAACTTGCTCTGCCTTTTCTGTCCATGACCATGGGGGGCTGGGCAATTCACCTGATTTGGAAGCCCACATTGCCTTCGAACTATCCTTGGTGCTTCCTCTTGAGGGTAGATCCTGAACATGACCATTACATGCTTCAACCATCCAACCCTTTCCAAGATATTTCTTGATAGTTCTGGCCTTAGCTCCAGACTCCAAAATTAATAGTTTCAATATAGCACCTGAGGATTCATCTGCCGTGACATATGCCGTATAAACATAGGTGATACTACAGCGTTCAAAGCGCGTGAGCCCATCAGCGTGCGCGAAGCCGAACGTTGAAATTCACATTATTTTGTTATGTTGAACGTAACGATTGAAGAGTGGCAGCCATTACCCTATTTCATGGGCATTGCATGGAGGTTGTTTGGGGCACCTGCGCTAAAATTCGTCGATTCCGAAAGGGCCCATTCACTATCCTTGAAGGGAATGAGTACATTTGGGGAGTCAAATTCAGGTAGAACAATATTAAACTCAATTTTCAAGTCACCTGAGCTGCCCATAGAAGTATTTGGAAAACTGTTTCACCACCCATTGGGTCTTGCAGCCGGTTTTGACAAAGGTGCTGAGGCCCTACTAGCTTGGTCGGCAATAGGATTCTCATGGTGTGAGTATGGCGGAGTAACTCGTTATCCCCAACAAGGTAACTCAAAGCCCAGAATGTTCAGAGCAAATAAGGATCAAGCTCTAGTTAATCGTATGGGATTTAACAACCCCGGAGCTTCAGAGATAAGAAGCAGGTTGCTGAAAAGGCGCTCCGCAGATAAATGGCCAAAGTCTCCAGTTGCGGCAAATATTGGCCGTTCAAAGAAAGTACCAAATGAGCATGCCGCTGATGACTACTCTTCAACTTTAGAAATGCTTTGGGATTGTGCCGATATTTTCGTTCTGAATATTTCTTCACCAAATACTCCAGGACTTAGAGACTTGCAAGATAATGAATACTTAAAATCAATATTGACCTCATGCAATAAAGTCAGGGATTCAAAAAATGATGTTAAGCCAATCTTGCTTAAACTATCACCAGATTCGACCAATGAAGAAATTTCAGAAATTCTGGATTCATCTCGAAAGTTGCGAATAGATGGCTTTGTCGCTACCAATACCACCATAAAACGGCCAATTCCAAAATCAACACAATCGCGGAAGGCATTTTCTAATGATGGCGGCCTATCTGGAAGACCTTTGCATTCGAGAGCACTGGAAGTAATCAGCCTTGCATATGAGCAGACAGATGGCGATATTCCTATTGTTGGGGTAGGTGGTATAGACTCAAAAGATGCCGCTTGGCAAGCAATAACCTCTGGAGCTTCATTAATCCAACTTTACTCGGCCCTCGTTTTCAAGGGCCCATCAATAGCAGCAAGCATAGTTAAGGGACTAAAGAAGAACGTGAAGGAGTCCGGTTTTTCTTCAATTGCTGAAGCTGTTGGGCACAAACACATTTAGTAGGTGGCCTCTAGAAATATTTGTGGCCCGAACCAGGACATCTAGATTGTTTGTTGTCCTATTGTCTTCTCTTGGGGCTTTCGGTCTAATGATGATAAGCGTGGATCCGGAATTTCAGTATACTGTTGATGAGATCATGACTGAACCAGATGATTTTGCTGGTTCCAATGTGTTCGTGCGAGGTATAGTGTCTTCAGATTCCATGGATATATACTCCAAGAACTTCTTACTTAATGGCGAGAATCACCAGATTTTGATTGATTTTTCAAATACAGCAATACCCGATGGTTTTGACGAAGGCAGAACCATAGCAGTTAGGGGTGTGTTGCAAATTGACGGTACTCAAAATTT